>SDBV01001622.1_pt1 | contig 33899 bp, 49 predicted proteins | sample 2277081 | NCBI WGS metagenome assembly SDBV01 (sample SAMN10402039, study PRJNA504765) | marine sediment metagenome | isolation source: marine sediment core GS10_PC15, 223 cmbsf | place: Arctic Ocean: Southern Knipovich Ridge | collected 2010 | reverse complement strand
AGTGGCGCGGAACAGAGGGAGTGGGTTTTCTTTATTAACAGTAATGATACGATGAGACTTTTTCTCTTTGATGAAAGCGCGAATGTAGATGTATATCGAAATACTGACTCAGCTATTACAATGAATTCGATGCGGTTCTTCGTTGCCACCTACGATGGGGCAGGTGGGGCTACAGCGGCTAACGGAATTAAACTCTATGAAGACGGGGCAGTTATAGCAAGCTCGGCGACTAATGACGGCTCATATGTTGGTATGGAAGATTTAGCTGGAGTTGTCAGTCTGGGCCGGAACATAGGCGGCACCGAGCGATTTTTCCCCGGTTCAATGGCTGGGGGTCCGCTTGGCCCATTCTTCACACAGATAGAGCTAACTGCTGACCAAGTCCTCCGTCTCTATGAACTCGGTCGCCGCGCACTGGAGCTCTAATGGGCGTTGAGAATGTACCAAGTGGTGGTGGTAATGACCCGCGCCTTCATGTCTCGGATACACAGCCTGATTCTTCTATAGTATCTGAGGGCGACCTTTGGTCTAAGACCACCTCTAACGAACTCTTCCGCGCCACTGATTCCTCTACTTTCGTATCCACTGAGGGTGGAGGCGTTGATGCAGTAACGGCAGCAGGAACTTTAACTGCTCAGAGAATTGTCGTAGGTGATGGCAATAAGGCAGTAAGAGTACGCGGTGTTATCTTGGACGTCGCTGATAATATACTCGGCGTAAATTCTCTATCATTCGCCGCTGCATCAACTCTGACTATCTCCTCCGGTGATATAGCTGTAACAAAACACTTCCATCTTGTTGCAGGTCAGAGCGGAGTCGACGATGATCTTGTTGGGATAACTGGGGGGAGTGTTGGTGATAATGTTCTTCTACGTCCCTCATTGGACAGTGTTACAATCACCGTCAAGCACAATGGGTCTCCAGGCGCTACAGATAACATCCTTCTAGCTGGCGGCCTCGACTACGTAATGAGTAATGAGGAGGACACTCTATCGCTTTATTATGATGTTGATCTCGATACCAATGGAGCATGGATAGAGGTTTCTCGAAGTGTTGGTACCGGCGCATCTCATGCAATGGATGGTGCTGAGCACACTGTTGGCACCCAAGGTGATGTTGTCTATGCTGGTGCCGGAGGAGATTGGGCACTGCTCGGACCAGGAACTAGCGGGCAGGTTCTTGGAACTCTAGGCGCTGGAGCCGACCCTGCATGGATCAATGCTGCAGGTGGGGGAGATGTAACTGGGGCTGCTAATCTTGATGATAACACTCTCATTAAAGGTGATGGTGGAGCTAAAGGTGTTCAGGATAGCGGGGTCACTCTCAGTGATGCGGATGAGATGGCCGGGCTCACCCTGGATGACTTCACTAATGAGATAGATGCTGATCGTCTTCATGTCCAGATTAGAAACGAGTCGGGAGGTACGTTAACCAAAGGTACTCCCGTTTACATCTCAGGCTACAGTGTAGGATTGGATATCGTACTCGTAGCTAAGGCCGACTCAGACGGCTCGGGTACAATGCCCGCTATTGGTCTTATTGAAGAAGATGTAGCAAATAACGCCACCGGAAAATGTGTAACCGAGGGTCGCCTCAGCGGAGTTGTTACTAATACCTTCTCGGTGGGCGATATACTTTATATCAGTACAACAGCTGGTGTATTAACAGCGACAAAACCTACAGGCGCAACCGAACTCATCCAATCCATCGGAGAGGTATTACGCTCTCACGCTAGTTTGGGTATTATCGAGATTGAAGGCGCGGGACGAACCAATGATGTTCCTAATACAGTCTTCCCAGTAGATGATGCGAGCTCTGATCCTCTCATTGATGTGGATGCGGCAGCTGACGGTACTGAAAATAGCTTTGCCCGCAAAGATCATCAGCATCCTAAGCATCACGCCAAGTACACGGACGCCGAGGCAATCGCTGCTGTAGAGGGCGAAGCGACCCTGGTTCTGGCTGGCGATGTTACCATTGATGGAGCCAAGTCTCTGTCGGTAGATGTTATTAACGAGAAGGATGCTGCCGTTGGGGTAACCATCGATGGGGTACTTATTAAGGACAGTGGTATTCCCGAGGCAGTGGTTACGGCTCACGAGGCTGCTATCGACCACGACGCTCTGACAAACTTCGTAGCCCTAGAGCACGTACCTGTAACTGACGCAACTTCAGACCCACTGGTTGATGGCGATGCAGCTGCTGACGGCTCTGAAGCCACCGTAGCTCGTAAGGATCATGTACATCCTAAACATCACAGTAATGAAGCTGCTATCGAGTTCATCATTGACGGTGGTGGGTCTGCGATAACCACCGGGGTTAAAGGATATCTTGAGATACCCTTCGCCTGTACGATTAAAGCTGTACGACTTCTCGCTGACCAGTCTGGCAGCATCGTAGTAGATATCTGGAAAGATACCTATGCCAACTACCCACCTCTGGACGCTGATTCTATTACTGCCTCAGCGGTTCCAACTATAACTACAGCCGTTAAATCTGAGGACGCCACACTTACAGGTTGGACGACGGCTGTGACTAAAGGTGATATTTTGGGGTTCAATGTAGACAGTATCACGACTCACGAGCGAGTCACATTGAGCCTTAGCATAGAGAAGACATAATGGAAAACTATCTACTCCCTTGGACGTGGCATACCGACCCTGATGAGTCGTACTGGACATGCAAGGTTCCTGGGTTTCGCATCAAGCAGGTCAAGGACTTCCGCTCGTTGACGGCCCAGGCTATTGCTGGAGGTGACGGTGGGTACTGTTGGGTAACGAGTGCTGTGCCTCTGCTAGTGATTCCCGATGGTGGATTACATCTGGGGGGTGACCCATCAGCTCGTCTTACTCGTGGAGAACGGCGCAGTATAACTGGCCTGTTCCCACACCTAGCGACGACTGATCTGGACGCCGAAGATAGCTTGTGGGACGTGCTGTGGAAGCTGACGCTTGAGCTTGCTGATCCAACCGGTGTGGGTAGCTGGAAGCCACTCAGGGGGACTATTCGGCATGGATTCAAGGTCACGTTGGGCGATGAGGTACGGCACGAGGCCTTCAACCCTCTACATCGTGCATGGCAGCCCACGATAGATATATTCCGGGCTGACTACAAGCGGAATCGGGCTATTGTGAATGACCCCAAAGAGCGACTCAGTATAGAGGATGTTCAAAGATTCACAGGTCGTCAAATGCTCAAGTATGGGATAGCGGACTCCCGCGACCTCCTGCCTATCGAGTATCGAGATGAAGGTTCGCTAGGCCATCGTTCCCCATTCAGCGATGCCTTTACAGACACAAACGGTACTGCTCTGGAAAGTCATACTCCGAGTGTGGGCACGTCCTGGGAGGTAGTCGCCAACGCTATCGACATACAGAGCAACCGCGCTGAGGCAAATACATCCAACAGTGAGTGCATCTACAGGCTGTCAGACGCGCTCGATAGCGACGATCACTTTGTTGAAGCAGACCTCAGCTCACACTGGTCGCCAGATGGCAACCCACTCGCGAACGACGCGGAGGTTATGGGCCGCAAGCACGGCACCCTGGCGACTCTAACTATGTACGAAGCTCGGATGCAATTAGATAGCACTTTAGCGAATGTGCATAATGAACTGTTCAAACGTATCACAGGAACACCCACTGAGATTGCTGCTTCTAGCACCTTCACAGTCGTTGAAGATCAGGACTATCTGACCCGCCTTACCATGCAGGCAGACGATACAATCACTGTTGATCGTGATGCATCTGAGGTCATCTCTGAGGCGAGTCAAACCGACATAACCGGAAACCTCTACAGTGGGATAATCCTTGATGCGGAAGCGACTAGTAGAATTAACCGCGCCGACAACTTCTTATGCAACGATCTAGCCGCACCTCCCGCAGGATTCGTGCATTCTCAAGCTGTAATCATAGGATAGTAAATGAAGAAACCTGACAAGCCTCAAGAGATGAACGGAAATGCTGGGCACCTGTGGCATTTCATTGACTATGCTATTGAAGAGCAGAACAACCGGATGAGTAGATTAGAGAAACGGGTCAACCAACTCTTCTTTACCATCATAGTTGGCTTAGCTGGTGTGATCGGAACGCTTGTAACACTTGGAAGTATACTTAAATAAATATGCGTACACTCTCTGCAGAACTAACCACCGCTCAGCAAGACGACACTCGAACTCCCTATGTTCAAGTCACCTTCACCAAGTTTGATCGAACTGTTGTTCGTACTTATACCACAAATGACAGTCCTAATCGTGTACTTCTAGTCAAGCAAGCCGAAGGCCGCTTCGATGAGGATAATAGAGAACTCCTCGGCATCAATGATACTGATCTCCCTATCTCTGCTGTCATTCAGTTGCGTGATTCTGACCAGGCTATTAACATCCTCGATCATAAGGGGTACATAGTTCGCATTGGCTGGGGGTTCAATACTACAGCCGGATTTGAAATATCCAACAGTCCCGCTCTCATTGTCATTGAACAGAGATCAGTCAGCTTTGAAGGCCAGTTAGCTGTTGAACTCTACTGTATGTCCATCTTTGATCTAGCTCGATTTGGTTGGGCAAAGCAGACTACTCTGGTTAACATCAGATACAATGGTGATGTGTCTGTACGTCACCTGATGATGGATTTGCTGGGAGGGGTTCCCGCTGAGGCTGTCCTTGTACTGGATAACAATCTAAGTACCTACGAGGATATGACTGCCCAGGCTAAAGATCCCACTGACGGTTCCGACCTGGGTGTTGATGATGTTTTTATTCTCCCCAGCCTCAGCGGGGGAACTGCTGAAGCAGTCAATGACGCCTTCATCATTGGCCATACCGATCTCTTCGATATTATTTCCATCGACCTCACGGTACTGGGAGTCAAGGGAGCTGGAGCCGCCTCCCTTGCTTTTGAGTATGTAACTGCTGTTGATGGAGCATTAGCTCCCACTACTTGGTCAACTCTATCCACTGTAGTTGACAATACATCTGAATTCACTGTGGGTGAGCTGAAGACGATTCGGTTTAATCTGCCCACTAACTGGGTACGAGCAATCATAGATGGGAAGCCTGTCGCTACTGGGTACTATTATATGCGTATCAGGTTGGCCAGCGGAACTTATGCCACCACTAATCCGAAGGCAACCAAGATTATTCTCAACAGAAGACATGCTGGGATCTCCTTGGACACATCCACTGCAGGTCAGGGAGATGATCGTACCCCTGATGTGTCTTTCAATCTCAGGGAAGATTTAATCGAGATAGTCAAGGCCCTCCTGGGGGAGACACTCCTCGCCCTTACCATTGAGGATGATGGATTTCATCTCAAATTCAAGGATGACTCTGTTGGGTCCATTGATTATACTTATAAGGTACCTGAAACAACTCCCGCCAGTGATCATGCGTTCTTCGTAGGGATGTTGAGAGAGCACCCTATAGTTCCGAATAGTATTCAGTACCTCAACTATAGACCGGCGGAACTAGCGGATGTGACAGGCGCTGTGGCCGTTGATTCTGATTCGGTCACAGCTCTCGGCACCATTAAGGATATAAGGTACTCCCCCGACTTGGCGACCACTCAACAGAAGGCAGACGATCTAGCCACTGACGCTATCAAGAGACTCCTCCGAGATGCCGTCCAAGCCTCAATGGAAGTCCCAATGAATGTGGGTCAGGAGGTATGGGATGTTATCCAGGTTATAGATACCCGCTCTGGTCAGACGCATACTACGATCATCAGCCAGTTACTAAGAACCTACGAACCTGGATTCTATCGGCTACAGATGTTCTCAGGTGGTGCCGTCTCAGGTACAGGTAACCTCATAGCTCCACCGAAAGGGCCAGCGATTCCCGAGCCTGTACCTGTCGATCCGCCGCCTCCAGAGTTACCTCCTGTTGTAACACCACCAGCTCCGCCTCCAGCAGTGCCGCCACCTCCGATTCCTGATCATGTACCACCATCGCCAAGTCCGGCTCCTAAAAGAGATAGACCTATAATTCCTAATCCTCATAGTCCTACTAGAGAGATCACTCGCAGCGGTGTGGGCGGTGGAGTACGCCGTGAAGAGTTTCAACCTACTGATGATCCTGTCGCTAGACCATTTCGAGGTCAACCACTGGGAGGTGAGGAATTCGAGCGTCAAGGTGGAGGTCAAGGGGGAAGGGTTAATATACCTGAGAATATCTTAGCGGAGCAAGATAGAGTACGTCGATTGATTCAGCGACAGCAGCGTATCATTGCGGAAGCAACGCCATTCCTTAATCCACAAGATATTGGTGCAGAAGAAGTAGGATCTCGTGATCCTGCCGGCATTCGAGGCGGGCGTTCTATTCAGCAGAGGCGTGAGCTGGAGCAAGCGTTCCGAACTGGCCAGCTTATTGATGAGTCACAGGAAGGTGGCCCTGGAGGTGCTGGGCCAGCCTTCGCAGCACCTTCTACTGGTACCACGATAACTATCACTGGGCCGGGTGGAGAATCTCGACAGATTATTACTCCCAGTCGAAGACCTATTCCTGCTGATATCCCACGTAAACCTCGGAGAGACAGACCTAAAGTAGATCGTGGAGATATCGGTAAGGCTACCGCACGCCAGCGGCGACAGTCTAAACGATCCCGTAGGAAGGAACAAGATCGTGCTGATCGACGATCACGTAGAGCTGCAAGGAGATCGGCAAGAGCATAATGCTAAGACAGAGATATACACTTCCAGATCAACTAGATGAGGTACCAGGGCCACTGCGACGAGAGGTGTTTACCTCCTCAGGTGTGTGGAAAAAGCCGTCTGGAGCCCGTTTTGCTATCGTCGTATGTATTGCTGGGGCCAGAGGTGGTAGCTCTGGTGTTGTGGGTGGCTCCACTGTTGGAGGCGGTGCAGGCGGAGGCGGTGAGTATCGATTCCTTATCATTGATGCTACTGATTTAAGTCCGTCCGAAACTGTTACAATCGGTGCGGGTGGTGCAGGCGGAGCTTCCACAACTGGCACTACTCCGAGTTCAGGAGTACCAGGAGGCGACACTTCTTTCGGATCTCATTTAGTAGCACATGGAGCACCCAGTGATAGAGCAGGCGGTAACTCTACAGGTCGGGAAGCCGCCAGTACTGATGCTGTTGGATCACGAGGGGGTGGCCCTGGAATATCGCCTATATTAGGTACAGATGCAGGTACAGCAGAGAATGGAGGTGGAGGTGGCGGAGGCTCGGGTGGTGGCGACAGAGCTGGTGGCTCAGGTAAGGGGGGTAGCAGCTTATTTGGAGGTGCAGGTGGTGGCGGTGGTGGTGGTTTTGATACCGGCCCAGTGGCTGTTGCGGGTGAGGAGGGAGGAGACGAGAACTCCTACGCATTAGGAGGAGGTGGTGCAGGAGGTACTGTCAGTGGCAATGATGGCGCTAATGGAGCTAATGCGGTAACCACTCGTGGCAGCGCAGGAGGTGGTGGTGGAGCGGGCCATACTACTGGTGATGGAGGAGACGGGGGAGACGGTGGCACACCAGGTGGAGGTGGAGGTGGCGGAGGTACAACAGAAACAGGTACTAACTCAGGGGCTGGTGGCGATGGCGGTAACGGAACCTGTATAGTAATGAGTTTTTGAAACCATGCCGCCGATCATATTTAGGAGATTGATATGGCTCTGATAGCAGCAATAAGGACCGCAGTTCGTCTGAACCTCAGTGATGGGGCGACTGTCTGGAGTGACAATGAGATCGATCGGGCAGTTGACGAGGTCACGGCAGACTTCTCCCGCCTTATTCCGAATGAGAAGATTCACGAGGTCATTATTGATAAGACGGTAACTGACGAAGCGTGGACTTCGGACTCGGGTGTTGCAGTTGTTCTGAATAATAAACCTATTGACTTCGGCTCCGAGACTGTCAAGCAAAGCACTACTGTGTTCACTCGTAACACTGACTACACCATAAACTATGGCGCTGGCACAGTCACCATGTTGGCAGCGGGGGGTATGGCGGACTCGACTGCCTCTACAATCAGCTATCAGAAACAATCTATCGCATTTGATTTGTCCAGTCTCACAGACCTCATATCCGTAGTGAAGGTGGAGACTTCCGTTGGCACCACTCCCCAGGAGGAGGCCAACTTCTTTATCTTTAATGACATTCTATGGATTACCTCATCGGGGCGGAGGTCTCAAACCTCTGTGGGTGATAAGACCCACCTCCGCATCTACTACTGGGCAGAGCACACAGCTCCCGGTGCCAGTACGGCTGGTTCCTTTCCACTGTTCTTGGATGAGGTGTTGATTAAGGGGACAGTTGCCTACTGCTTATTTATCAAGGCTCGGGGACTCCTCCAAGAGGGGGAGGCTGAGATTGAGCTGGGTAACGTAGCTCTCACTGACCTGCGAAAGAATGGAGGCACGATCGAGGATATAGAAACTGCTCTCACTGAGTTTGATGTAATCGAGTCTGCCATCGGCACTGAGCTGGCTCTGGGTGCCGCCAAAATAGTCGAGGCCCAAGTGGAGTACGATGTTGCCATCGACTCTATGATTACAGATGTGGATACTGTTCTGGTCACAGCTCTTGCAGCCCTGAATGGAGCCACGGACTCCGCGACAGAGGCGTTGAATAAGATTACCTCAGGTAGCTATGATGCAGCGACAACCACTGCTTTAGATAAGATTACCACTCACCTAACGGGAGTGTCCGATTCAGCTAAAGCTGCGTTGACAGATATTCTTACCAACGTAGTGGCGACAGATGTGAACACCGCCTTGGATTCCGTCCGTACCATGCATGAGTTAATCCTTACTGCTGCTGGTAGTGCGGGCTATATCCAGGACGCGGACGACCAGTGGGCAGAGGAGGTTAAGCATATCCTGACAGATGCGGGGCTCCCTAACGCGGAGGATTTCCTGGAACTCGGTGACGACAAAATAGATACAGTCAATCTAGGCCTCCAAGTAGCTCAGCAGTATGCTAACTACGCAGCCACCACCTTGGCTATGGCGGATCGCTGGTCAGATCGCCGCAAGGATTACATAGCGATGTCTGATCGGGTGAGTGTGCTCGCTCAAACCTATATTGCTGAAGCTAACTCACGGCTGGCTGGAGCTGATCGTCTCATCAACGAGGCTACAGTATGGGCTGACGTGGCTGAGACTTTTATATCTGAAGCCTCAGCACGACTCGCACAGATTGATAGGCTTATTGGTGAGGCAGTGCAGTGGCGTGAGGTTGCTGCTACAATGAATGATCTGGCTACCAATCGTAACGTCGCCGCTCAGATGCAGATACGTGCGGCAGATGGATACGTCTCAATGGCAATGGCTTATATAGATGAGGCTGAAGGGTACATAGAGAATGGGAGGATACTGATCGAGAAGGCACAGACCCGACTGGGTATTGGTAACCTCAATGTGGCCGAAGGACAAGGGCGTGTGGTGATTGGGCAAGAGTACGTAGATATTTCAGATCGGTATCGTGCTGATGCTCTCGAGAGGCACGCTAACTACTGGGGTATGCTGACGAGCCGTGTCCAGCAGGCCCGCCAGCGTTCGATGGTTTCCACTTTGCAGTACGAGAGTGGTGGAGGATCTAATCGGTTGGCTGATCTGACCTGATAAAATCCATGATCTGTGGGTAGGTGTATAAGACAGGGATCTTCAGCTTGTGGGCGAGAAGAACCTCTTCCTCAGCACCCTCGCTATTACCTGGGATACGATATAAGGCATCACACTTAGCTAGCCAGAACGTATCCAATTTCATCCAATACTCTTTAGGGTGCTTGAATTGCTTATCCCAGAACAGGGTGAGGTGTGGCACATAAGGCATCGCGCCCATGTTGATGATGGCCTCGGCAGTCATGAGTGCTACCTGGACATTAACCTTCTCGTCGTCACTGTCAACGTTGAGAGGTCCGGCTATATAGATGTACTTGGTACTGGTAATGTCATCAATTATTACTTTGTCTGCTCGAGGTCCTCGACTAATTGCCTGCCCATCTTGCGCCATATTCAGCCTCCATTGGTGTTCTTAGTGGTGAGAGATACTCAATACCCTCGGGTATCTTGAACAAACCTTGGAACATAATCTCGTCGTGAACGAACAGCCGCATCTGGTCAATGAACCCCTTCAGCTTAATAATAGTACGCTTGAATATATCAGCTGCCGTCCCTTGTATTGGATATGAGATAGCGCAGTTGTCGGCGTGCTTCTCGCCTCGATCAATAGGGATTAGCATCCTCCGTCCATAAATGGTCTCGACGTAACCATGTTCTCGTGCGAATCTTATAGTATCCTGTCTCCACCCCGCTGCTTGAGGATAGGTCTTGAACCATTCATCTATTAGATACCTGACACGGGCCATGTCGGCACTACCAATCTGATCCCCAATGGTCAGCGCGTCCGCCCCGTAGACCATTGCATAGTTGAATATCTTGGCTAGTATCCGGTTGGGGCCATTCGTCCCCCAGATGGCCATTTCCGTTTCCCTATGGATGTCCCCGTTGGGGTCTTCGAACACGGCCAGCATACGTACATCTTGTGAGATGTGTGCAAGGATACGCATCTCCACTTGGGACTGGTCTATTCGAGTGAGAGTATTTTCTAGATCGACTACCTCACCGCCTTGAATAAGTGCAAACCCGTCCGTAACAAACATCGACCGCACGGGTGGAGCGTTGCCAGTCTCCACTTTCTTAGGGATATTTGCGAGATTTCTATCTGGATTATTTGAGCCCGCACTCGTCGGGCTAATACGTCCAGTGATAGCGTCGAGATGCATTGTGGTATAAGCACGGTCTTGTCCTTTCAATGGCCTGATATAAGTGGTCAACATCTTCTGTACATGCTTGAATAGGATAGCCATCTGTGCTAGAGGCATGGCAGCGGGAGCACGTATCTTGGTTAGAGTAACCTTATCAGTGGCGTACTGCTTCTTGCCTTTGGTCAGCTTCATGAAGGCGCCCCGCTCCGATAAGATATACCCAAGCTCCTTCCCACTGGCTATGTTGAATCCAATACCATCTCCCACTGATTTATAATAGTTGAAGTCTCTACTATAGAAAACGTCCAGCTCCTCCCGCCTCTCCTGATCCAGCTTGATGCCCTTCTGACTGACCTCCTCCAGGATGCCTATCATTTCTCGTTCGATATTATAATAAGAGTAATCAGTGCGATCCTTCATCGCCTCGTACACAGCGTAGGTGCCCTTGACATCGGCACAGCATTTTTTGGAAAGTACTTCAAAGGGTAGTTTATCCATCTGGCTGATACCAGTACGTTCAATCACTGATTTCATGGACTCTACTGGGTATGATGGAGCATTGAGTGTCCAGGGAATAGTGATGTATGAGGCCAACTCCTCAAGCACAGCAGGGTACATCAAGAGACGGGCCATCATGGCTGTATCATCTACATTAGAGTAGTCGATATTCCAAGGGCGGAGGACTCTTATATCAAAGGGGGCGTTGTGATATACCTTCTTAATCTTTGGATCAGAGAGTAAACGAATCATTCGGTAGAAGTCAGGATCGTCTACTGTGAGGTAGAAGGCATCTTCAATACCAGTACCTACACCGACCCCGAGTGGAGTACGATTCTTCAGGGATACGGTTTCGGTATCCACTGTGAGGACAGAGGGGGGTTCCGAGATGAGCTTATTCCATAGATACTCGGGGTCGGTGGTATGGCCGAGATGAGCTCTCACTAGCTATCTTCTCTGATGTCCATGTACTGAGCAGCTGGGAGTCCTTCCCTCATCGACGGCATGACAGCGAATACATTTCATCAGTGCCCATCCGCTACCGTCTTCAATGCCATAGTCGAACTCCACAACTGTGTACCCTAGTTGCGCGCCTTCGTTGATTGGTTCCTGAACAGCGATGCGTTGTCGAGGATTCTCCCCTACCTTTTCTCCCCAGCCGTCATAAACTACTTGGTATATATTCTCCCACATTACTATCTCCTTAAGGCTTCTCCACTATAATGATATGCTCATCCTCAATCACCTTGACTCCATGCGACCTGTGAATGGAAGTGAACATGGAGCCAGGAGGCTTCCACCTCACCCACTCGAAGAGTTGGAACCCCGCTGTCCCTAATGCCTGCATGGCTCTCAGTCCAAGCTCAATCCTCTGTCCCTGAGAAATGCGATCCTTAATCAACAGGCTCAGCTTACCCCCTGATGGGAGGGAATCAAAGCACTGTTGGTATATCTCGTACATCTTCCGCGAGTAGATGAAGTCATTCAGGAGCCCCAAGTTGCGGGGATCGTGAGCATACTGGCGAATGGAAGCACCCACCTGCTCATCTCGATCAATAATCCCTCCACCTGCGTGCATGGCACCGGCATATGGAGGGGAGAAGATGATAGAGTCAGCCTGCATAGGTAAGAATGCAGTGCAATCACCTTCAAGGATCATTGCCTTAGGAACGGCTTCAAGTTTCTCTCCATTCATATCAGTCCATCCTGTTCCAGCCTCTATCATCTTCTCATTTGATAGTTTCATCCACTTAATAAAGTGCGGTGCTATATCAAAAGCAATCACCTTACGTTTGTGAATGAGGGCAATGAGTATTGATCCACTCCCCGCTGTGATATCTAGTATGCGATCACCTGGCTTCGTTGTATACTTAACCAACTCCTCGGTCAAGTACAAATTAGCCTTAGCTGGGTGGTCTGCTTCCAGCCCCGCCTCCTTCCATCCAACGAAGTGCTGCGCTCTGAACTTCACATCATTGGGGAATCGGATGAGTCCGTCTTCATCTCTCTCATATGATTCAGCGAACATTATGGGAATACCTCAGTCCCGCTGGGAACTATAGAATCTCCGTTGTCGTCGTCTAACCTTAAGATCGTGGCTGAATCTATACAGGGCGAGATACTAAACAACACCACATTCGACGACCCAGCCTCGATCTTGGCGCCCAGGTCCACCCCGCTAACGATCATTGACTGTGGGGGCACCACGGACTGAAGAGGGAAGTTAGTATCGCTCACGGTTATCTCAGAGACAGTAATCGCATTGATGACTGGCACATCTACCTTCACCGTAAAGCCTGCTAGACCATTGGGTACCGAGTCTAATATTAGGGTTGTGGTGCACGATTCAGAGAAGGTGATAGGTGGTGGAGGCTCCTGGAATCCTCGAACCTCGTCTAAGTTGAACATCACAAGACCTATAATACCTACTCCGACGAGAAAGAATCCGTATTTCCAGTTCATACTACCCTTCCTATTGTTTCCCATAGTTTCTTAACTCCTGCTTCTCCCAGTATGGGGGTTAGTTCTTTACGATCCGCTGTAACCGTATGGTAGAAGGTACCCAGCTGATCAATCAACTTACGTGCTTTAACAGGCCCAATACCACACCCCTTGAGGCGGGCCAGATTTTCTACATCAATGTCTGGACTGAACGGCGGCACATGATATGATAGATAGCGCCTCAGTGTGGTATGCTCCTCGCGCATAGAGTATTTATAGAGACTTACAATAGCTGACGCTGATCCCGCCATGTCGTGAGTCTCAATGATATTAACTCCAGCCATTCGGAGGCCTGACTTCAGGGCCTCGTATCGGGGCCACAAGTCAGAGCGGGTCTCGAAAGGATCTTTCTGTCGGCCATAAGTTTGGCGTATCCATGCATCCTTCGTTGATGAGTATCTGTAAACAGCTATCCCTGAGCCCAGGTTCCTGGCTACCCCCTCGATGAGCCATGTCACTTCATCCACCGCCCCCAGGTAGGAGTTGATTAATCTCTCCAGCTCATCGAGGTCTGCTAAAGCCTCTCCTATCTGCTGACGTTCGATGCCTCTGGTCTTCCCACTTACATCCTCCCACCAGTAGTCGGGTAGCTGAGGGTTGAGGTTGGTTCTCTTGGACATAGGCGCAGGAACAGCCTGCTCCACGTAGTTGAGGATGGCCTCCGACTCGAAGTGATCCAGATGGAGAGGACACTCACCTGGCGGGTAATCTACCATTGGTCAGGACCAGTCGGTGATTGAAGATGTGCGAGTGTTAGCATTGCATTAAATATTGCTCTGGCCTCACGATCGGCTATTGCCTGACGTTTTTTATTCCTTCGGTCTCGTAATAGTTTGACAATATTTATAGTCGTCATCAATCAATCCTCCCAATAGACCTCAAATACATCTCCAACTTCTCGAACATGGTATGCTCTACCTCACCCACATCTAGATTAATCTTGAACCCCACAAGATCAATACCTAAGGCAGACTTCTCTACCTCAGCATAGGGTATCACCTGCATACCACCCCCATCTCGTGGCTGCATATTTAGGCCGGTGTGGAATATCCAGTCGCAGGCAGCTTCAGTGTACTTCCACCCATCTGATACCATCTTGCCTGTGGGAACACTCTTGGGTTGCATGGTATCCTGATCGATGACTGGCTGCCCCGCCATCATAAGGGGCACATACTCAGCAGTTTCATGGTGTACAAGGACCAGCCACTTACCTGCTGATGAAGCCATATGGAATAAGATACGCATCCTCTGGTTGGGTTCGCCGTACTCGATTTGGAGGATTTGTTTCCGCAGGTCCGGAGGGTATGTCCCTGGTGAGTTTCCCTTCGCTAACCAATTTGCTACTTGTTCATTCTGCTTTTCTTCTAAGTACCCGTCCCGAATAAGTTGCCAGTTAATTGTATTTGTATCGAACAAGATAGCCTTGATATCAGGATTGCGGCACGCTGCGTCATAGTCCTTGATAAAATCTAACCACAGCTGCTTGAACCCGTCGAGCTTAGCCCACCGCTCGCTGAGTGATTTGGTGGGCATCTCCATTCGTTTGATATCCACAGAGCTGTCAGCTATCCGATCCTCGATGCCCCAGGCCCGTTGGATACCCAGATCGAAGTCGTATATCTTCACGATCCCAGGAAATGATGCTGCTTGGGAGCTCTTCATCGAACCACGAGGCCCCCAGATTGAGACTACTCCAGGTTTAAGTTCCATTTATCTCCCCCTTATCTCTAATGCTAGTCGTACAAGAGCCTCCATGCAGTCCCGACATATATCAGGCGTAAATGGGCCAGAGCTTCCGCTGCGGTGGAAATCGCTGATTGTTATATTGACCCGTACTTTCAGACTGGTTGCTTTTGGACTGTGAGCAAATGATGCATTCAATGAATTATAGTTCTTAGTATCAAACAACTTAAGACACCGATCACATTTGTATGCTTCACTCATCGGTATGTTTGACACCTCCCATAGTACCTACAGTTCTTACACTCCCAGTCTTGGTTAGTTGTGAACGGCAGCGGAACCCTCCCGTCCATCCATGCTTGCATGTATATCTCTCGTCGCTTAAGTATGTACATCCAATTCTCATCTACCTCCTCCTGGGTGAACTGGAAGGTACCAGCGATCATCTCAGCAGGCACCAGATATACTATAGCAACTGCGTAATTGATCTGTCCTCGCAGCTTGGCGTAGGCCATGAACTGCTGGAGGTACATCTCCGGCCACCCTCGGTTAGGGACACCAGAGCCATCCTTATTAGGATACATCCGAGTGGACTTGAGGTCCAGCCCCTCGTCCATGACATCCACATAATCAATGGTCATGTAGACTCCGTCGAACTGCTGTGTCGGAGGGGATTCCGGGTTCTCCTCATCGCGAAGTATCACCTCCTCCAGCCCGAACCCGATAGCGAACATGACTGTTTCTTTCTCAGTCAGGGTAATCGGATCGTCATGACCCCAGTATGCTTTGGTCAGGCAGCCGATGAGTTCCGAGAGGTGAGGAATCTCTGGTCGTGGCTTGGCGTACTTTGCACGTAAGCGTTCGTAGAGTTCATTCTCAACCATGCGGTCACGAGTGAATTTCATGGCTTACTCTCGTTTATAACTGTTCCGAATCGAAGTGTGTGGTTGTCCAGCGCATTTTTGATTTGTGTGATTATCTTATCGTGCAGATCAAGACTGACAGAGGCCACATCGCTTATACGCACTACTCCTCCATGAATAAATTGCTTAGCTTCGCAATCCCATACGGTGAGTTGAATCTCGATGTCCATTTGTTCCTCCTTCTATATTGCGTGTCCAGGGCCCCTATGCACCTAGCCTTACCCCTACAGTCACTACATGCGTAACCTCGGACCTGCTCGTCTTAGCGGCAGGATTGTAAAGTCTTGCTCTCCTGACTGTTCCACCTACACGCATTTGATTTAGCTCCTATCTCTCCCAACCACCCAGAACGTATCCCCGTCCTGCTCAATCTTCCCCTCATCCACGAGCCTCGAAACCAACGACCCGTCCATGATGGAGGACTGATGCTCTCCCCGACCATGAGTGTGTTGAAGCGCAGCTGATGTGAACGTAGTCCGATCACTTCCATGTATGGTGTTGAGGAAGTAATCCTCAGCGCTCTCACCTGATGCTGATCCAGGAGCACCGACCTCGACGACCCTCCAGACCATACCCTCCATCTTCTCGTTGGTCTCTCGATTCAACCCGTAGCTGTGATCGGGCTCGCACTCCATGAGTACCTGCCTGCCCAAGAGGTCCTTCAATGCCACAGCATCGTCGCCTGCCTCGTGTCCCTCGAAGGGTACATCGACCAGTGATTTTATCAGGATGCCCCACGCTCCTCTCTCGGAAGGCTTATTGGTCTGCTGCCCCACTCGGTAGTTGATGTTGAGTTGAGCCGTCTTCCCTGGATAGGGGTCGGTAGCCTCAACCACATCGACGTCGAGAAAGTTGAGGTCAACGACCTGCCCACCGAAGCCGCCTTCGCCCTGCTGTTCACGGACATGAGGGAATATCCTCATGCTATTGGGGTCGTCTCCACTCCCAATGAACTGACCACGGAACTTCCGCAGCGGGGTGCCCGACTTAACCATGTCACGAGCGCCGTCATAGAACTCCATTTCAACCATTAGTATCTCCTACTCCACCACCAGATGGCAGTGGTTGTTAGTATGATTAGGGTGGCCAGTGTTAACGTTATCACCCAGTGATTACGGCTTCGTCATCTTTATCCTCCGTTTCCTGGGCCTCATCAACGGTATCCCGAGGTCTTGATGCCCGTATTTTCGATGTTCCTAGCTGGGTGGATATGATCTTTTCGTCTGGCGGGTCAGGCTCTATAGTCACCTTGTAGGATGTCCTCCCTTCATATCCTGCAGGAAAGGGGTTGTTGTTCCTCAAAACAACATAGTGCCCGATGCTCACACTGTCTCGCCCATCCCACCACGCCTGGTCATGTGAGGAATAGAGATCCCCGTGTTGGAGATCCTCACTGTTGACTGGGGTTACTACTATTCTTACCATATGTCCTCCTTAGTCCAGATAGAACTTTGCAATCGACTTGTCGAACTTAACTTGGATAGGATAAACAGTTTGGCGTGCCTCCTTGACCTTCTGGAAATCCAGCCGAATAGTATCAGGTTGGTCTTGATTCGGGGGTACTGAGGATACCTTAATGATGGTGTCCAACCAGTTACCAAATATGCTGGATGTCAGCATCTCTTCGAATCCTTTGTTCACTGTCTCCTTCTCATTAGACTGATCTTTCCGAGGATGATGAACGAAGATGAAAGCAATACCATATGCTTGGCGGATTCGGTCTATGTTGTCAAGGATTTTCTTCAAGTCCACTTCAGAGGATACACTACCTGACACTACTTGGTAGAGATTGTCGCAGATGATGGTATCTGGATGTATCTCCTCGACTACGGTATTGAGGATATTCAAACCCTCGAACCCGCCCAGCTTCATAGTCAAATCGTTATCCATGTATAGATTATCTGGAATGCTCCCATTCAGGTGTTTGGTGTAGGCATGGAGGCGTTCGATATAACTGTGCTCTGTGACCTCAGCCTGCATGATGAGGACAGTACTCTTCTCGCATGGGTAGGCCAGCCAGTCACCCCCAGTCGCTAAGGCCACCGCTGCATCGAGGGATAGCCAAGACTTGAGTGTACCTGGCCTTCCATAGATAGCCATTGTCCCACCCTTGGCAAGGAGCTGCGGTTCAATGAGGAACTGCTTCTCGATGCGGGGTTGGGCTAGGAGTTGTTTCATCGATTTAGTTCTCAATCTGGAGGGCTTCCCGCCATCGTGAGATGATGGAAGGATGAACACCAAGTTTTCTAGCTATTCTCCGAACACCCCCTTGTCCTGTGGATATGAGGTCACGGATATCAGCGCCGTGCTCGTGCTCGAGGGTTTTCATCTTATCGGTCTTCTTAATGTAACCCAGCTTCCCATTTGACACGAGGTCAACCCCCCTCTCAGCTAGTACTTGGTTGCGTAAGGTGTTGCGGCCAGTATTGGTATGTTTATTTGTCATGGTGTCCCTCTATTGTAGCAGAAAACGTTCCATTTGTCAACGATGAAGTCATTGGATACGCACTGGTGTCCAGTCGGTGATACCCAGCGCGTCTTGAATCATATGACAGTTATCCGGTACGCCGCTGCTATCAATACCACAGGTATCTATGATGATCTCATTACTATTACCACAGTGCGTACAATCAAATTGATCTTCGTGATAGAATTCATCCTCAGGTAGATACTCGTGATCTATACAAGGACCCCACAGTATCCATGCGCCTGGTGTCTGCTCAATGGTATATCCAGGATGTTCCTTTATCCTCCACATTTTGGTTTGTCCAATACTCATCGTCTCTCCTCTCTCTGTGGTGTTACATGTCTGAGCTTTGTACTCGATGCGTCATATACTGATACCTTCACTGCCTTCATCGCATACTTAGAGCGGTTACGCATATCGCTCCACGCCTTGGTTCTCTTGATCTGGCGTCGACGCTCCGCATCAGCGTAGGCTTGGAGTTCTTTTGGCACAGTGTACTCTCGATGAGCGCACACAATACAGTACACCTCATCGTAGCGGTAGGTGAGTCCCTGCTCACTACACCGAGGACAGATTATAAGCATTGTGCTTCCAGCCACTCGTAGACGACCTTGGCAGCGGCTTCGGTGAAGACATCGCCCTTCGCTAGAGATAGGCGATGCAGTTCCTTATCACCCATGACTTTAAGAACAGCGTCATAAGCGCCGTCAATTGGGAGAATACATCCCAGCAACACCGCGAGGTCACGGTTGACGTTGTAGCCTGGACATGCAGTTGAAATATATCCTTCCATCCAAGATGACACAGATAATTCCGGATCATCCTCCATATGGTAATGAACGCTTGGGGGTAAGTAGCAGACTTCTCGTAGCTCCTCAAACCGAGGGTCAAGCACCTCCTCTAACCCTTTACAAAGACTACAAGGCCCTTCTGGATTACCGTCCCCGAATCCTTCGTCAACTTCACTTTCAAGTAATTCAAGTCGTAGACACCATACAGTCCTCGCTGCTATCTCAGCTAAGTAGTCTGTCATGGCGTTGTTCCTTTCTGCTGTATGCTGGGGCCATCGCATTCAAGTTAGTTAAATAGCCACCGATCTGTGATTTCCTTTACTAATAGAAACAGTGGTATGCCAACAATTACGCCTGCTATAAAGTAAGCTATTGGGTTACCATTCTGATTCATCATTTATCCTGTCAAGTGGGCAATGGCGTAAGTAGTTACGCTGTTGAGGGCATGGGCTCCAATTGCAATCTCCGTCTCGCCCTGCATGACACCCACTAGCGGTAAACTCTAGAATATTTTGAGGGTTTCGGAAGGCCTGGTCAGTAGAGGCCCACTCCTCGAAACTATCGGGGTCTTCCATAGTTCATTCCTCTTTCTGCTGTATGCGACCATCTACGCAGCTTTCTACTAGGCATTTACGCGAATGTGCAGGTCGAATATCGTAGCAGGCACCACAATTCCCCGTGCTGTACATACCAGTGCACGGACATACTGTACCCGTCTCACCTGCCCTCTCTTCACATTGGCATATCGCCAGCCTCTCGAAATTGTCTTCAGGTTGAGGGACTCTTTCGCATTGAGAATCGTGACCCGTCTCAGGTGGCTCGTTGGTGGGGGCTGAGCAGATACCTCGTACATGATGACTTTCAGGATTGCCGCAATTCAAGCATGCCTTCTCCTCAACCCACGCATCGTCCCCTGTCTCTGGGGCAGGTACGGGTGTGGAGGCGAGGGCGTCCTTCTGGGCTTTTAATATGCTCAAAGTCAACACTGTCCAACCACAGTCACAAAGTGTTCCAATACCGCAACCTTCTTTATGCTTGCCGAACTTAAGTAAATCCTCGCGTAGTGCCGTGACCTGCTGCTCGGAGGCTTCAAGCTGTTGCTTCCAATCTATCGATACTGACGGGTTAGTTTGCTCCATTGGATGAATTCTCCTATCTTGTTGATGAGGGTATTGACCTTCCAGTACATTGGTTCATCGAATTGAATCACAGCCAGATGAAACCCGCCACTCACTCCAACACCGATGATAAAGTCAGTAGTACCCAGTAGCGTGCATAAGGGGAGGATTAGCTCGTGCCTATCCTGCGGCCAGCGGAGTACGTACTTGTCCTCAACCTCACCTACTATCATGAGTACATCCAGCTCAGGTTTGTACTCAAGGATGTCGGAGAAGTTACTCATCAATGGGGTGTCCGAGGCAATCAGAATTGTTGCCGTGATAGTAGATAGGTCTCTCTACCTCGCCTTGCCCCTCACATATAGGACAGTTAATTATCAAGCCGTCATCATCTTCGTAGGTGCCTTGACCCTCGCATTCTTTACACTCAATCATATCCACTCCTCTCTGGGCGCCTTCCATAGTCCGCACTCAGTACACAAATAGGTGTTGCCTGCTCCCGCATCACCAAAGACTACTCTCTTTGATCTACATAGAGGGCATACCGGCCCACTTAGTGGATGGATGTCTGCTTTCGGCCACTTACGGAGGACAGGTCCTTGATCTGAATAGACCAGGCGATAGGCCATCACTTATCTACCTGATCCTCGATGAATTGTAAGAACACATTCACTGTCATGTTGATAGTCGGGCCCTCGACTGCCAGTGGATTGAATGCAACCTCCCAGCTTACCTTCTCTACAAGATAAGCCACCTTATTGATACGGAAGAACTCACCAGTGCGGGGGAGCTGGGGTATCTGACGTATCACTAGTTGAGTGGGTTTATCAGGTGTCATGACTGGGCAGTAGTGTACGATGATGTCCATTACTTTAACTCCGCGATACCTGTGTACTTAGGTGGATAGTATATGATTACTGGGTCAAGGATAACAACTTCAGTGATTCCGTAGAGTGTGCTATGAGGGCCTATTGAGATAATACCACTTCTGACTCGATCAAATCTCTTATCACTCTCATTCCATAGAGTACGGTCTCCGATGTCTACTCCTACGGTAACTCCCAACTGTCGAACAATCATCTTGGTACTCCTGTCATATCTGGTGGCCCATCTTGATATGCTTGATTTAGTACTGACGCAAAGGCATCGGCCACTGATTTGATCTGCACTCCATTATTCCAGTATGGCTCACAAGTAATGCCAAAGAGTTGATGGGCTACTGCCTCAATGGGGGCACCGTACCTCATGGCTATGGATGCAAGCCTGCCAATGGCCTCAACCTCAGATCCGAGACATGGATTAGATTTACTTACCCTCCCAAGGACAGCGATAGATAAGGCATCAGGCCCCTCATCGTCCCAGACTACGGTGATGTATATCTTCCCCATGTGAGTGTATCTATCATAGGTGTTGGAGGGGCATGACTTGGCTTGGATGCGAGGTTCCTTCACTCCCTCACCTCGCATGGTTGTACTGAATCACTACACTCCCACCCACCATCAGCGCATACGAACTCGGTGTTGAATGTCTGATTGATGGCGAGGATGAAGTGACATGAGGATACGTGGTCTTCGAGGCTGAGGGTGTCTAGCCTCCAGCTATCTAGCTCTGTATCTCTTTGACGGAATAGTTTACGATGCTCCAAATGATAGTAGAATTGAGGATACTCATCATCATGTATCACACGGTACTCGAGTCCATCTTGATCGTGAATCTGTTGTGGCGTCTCGTAGTATGGAGTGCGCCGATCAGCGCCAGTGATTTGATGCCTGAGTATGGACATCCTAAGGCCTCCAATGGAGTCGGTCTGCCCACTCAGGGAACAAACGCGCTGCGTCGCTTTGGTATAGCTTATCTCCGCTGCTCAGCACTAAATCCCAGTCGTTGCCATGCTCTCTGGTGTAAGAGTTCTCAGCGTAAGCAGCCCAGTCATTAGCGCATCCCTCGTGGGCTACTATCCTGATTTTATATCCATATCTGGCGATTTCTCTGTGTTCAATCTGATCGAATGTCATCAGTTCCTCCTTGCTTGTAGCTCATCGTAGAGCTTAACTCTTGCCTGAGCTTCGATGTACTCATGACCAAGCTGTGTCCCTAAATAATCAAACACATTTAAGAACATTTGATCTCTTAGATGATCTGAACTATCAAGAGTGGGATCGTCCTTAATTATAGCAAGTGATTTGTCCAACGTACATTCATGAGGATTATCAAGATCCTCATTATTAATGGCGTCGAGTATATCATGTGCTCCTGATACTAGCTTGGCTAAGCGTTCTGAGTTAGTCATTTGTATACCTATCATTAGTTCGGCACTCGCAGCAGTGGAGTGTGCCTTGTTTGGGAGTGTATAGCCCCAAGTTCTGTATTATACAAAGGTGCCCTTGCTTACAAGTGAATTGGGTGTCGAGGTTTCGAATCACCACAGTTCGATACGGAGTCGCGGTGATGTTGGTAATCATGTCCATTATGATGACTCCATCTGCTCAATGATAAGATCAATGTTATGTATCTCGTTAATAATCTCAGCCCATTGCTCGAGGTCATCGAGTACCTCATCCATGAGTAGTTCGGGTATCATGAATGACTCCTTGCTTTGAGTCCGAACAAGCAATCTATGGTGGTGTCTGAACCTGAGACCCAGACACCGTCCAGTGTGGTGAGTACACATCCAACGCGTAGCATGTACCGATTGAAGCATTTTTGACAGAGAAACCCCCAGCTCATGCGCTTGTCTCCGCCATTATCATACACATGATTTAACCGTCCAAAAACCTTCCCGACTGCATCAGGATTTGTGCATTTGATGCCGTTAATAGAGTTTTCACAGTACATATTAGGTCACCTTCACAACTAGCCCATCCACGAGTGTGGCCTGAGCATACCAGTGGGAACCTTCGATGAAGACAGTACCGCTGTGGGTTGAATACGGAAAGAACCTCCCTGGATGGTATACTCTAACCTGGTCACCGTTAGCCACCGCCTGCTTCAACGCCTTCTTGGTTTTGAAGTAAGTCACTGTGTACATGATTCATTCCCAACATAATCACTTGGTATTCCCTTGGCCACGCAATCATCGCAGTAGTCTAGGAACGCATCATCCTGACCGAAGCACCAGCAACAGTCTCTACCACACTGAAGGCATTGGTAGGTCTCGTCCTCGGTGTATCCGCAGGGGTCGGAGTACCCTTCTTTAATTTTGACATGGACAATCATGATGCCCTCCTCATTAGGTACGCCCTAATTATAGCAGAAGTTGTTCGATCCGTCAACACCTAAGTTCTAGTCGTAGGGATTATGGTTACCACCACGCTGATACTTGGGTACATGATTTACATGTACATGAGGAATACAGAATCGACACCTACCAGAGCTCAACTCACTTTGCTTGCGCTCAGCGCCACATATAATGCACTGTGGTTTGCGGTTTAACGTATACTCACGGGGCTTTGGCTTACTAGGTGGGCTCCATTCAGTCCAGCTGTGTACCATGCCACGACTCCTACCATTTGATTACCCCTATTGTATCAGACAGTGTTGCGTTTGTCAACACCTAAGGGGTAAAAAAATACTCCCTATCAGTGTGCCTTACTCCACATAGTCGATGTGTTGAGACGACGAACCGCAATATTCACAAGCAGGTGTATAGTACTTACCCTTGCGTAGTCCGTAGTACTGCACCTGTCTGCATCCACGACAGCCCCACTCAATCAAGGGTGGGTGTATCATATCCCAGTTGTTGAACAGATGGTTGGCCAACGACCGTGCCTTCCGTTCGCGATACGCCTGGGTAGTGGGGTGATCGAGTTCATGTTCCATCCACACTGGGGTGAAGTCGATGAGGTATTGTCTATTCATCTGGCTGTGTCTCCCCAAGGCACGATCACCTCGTTACATCTATCACAAAACCAGTAGCCTGTATCGAAGTACATGTTATAGCGACATTTTACACATAACAAATTAAGATTTGGTGTTAGTCCCTTCCAAGTTCGTATCATCTTATTCACTCCTAGATCAAATGTTCTATTCCAGTTCGTCTCGTCCAGTAACCAACTCCACCACTCGGGATACTCTCCTCTACTCATCTCCAAGTACGGAAATGAGAAAGGCTGGGTAGCTCGCCTTTCTCATCTCCGCTTTCACTTACTCGCCGAGTGCGAAGTCGTCTTGTCTCTTGGCTACTGCGTTCTTGACAGCCCAGGTCTTATTTCCATCTCCCTCAGCTTGGGCCAGTTTCTCTCTGTCCTCGTCGTTGGCTCGCATCTCAAAGACGTCGTTGAGTGTGTGCTTAACTCCGTCCTTGTACCAGCCTTTGCCTCCGGTCCCTTCACCTCCACCTTGTCCAGAAGGTGCTCGACCTGTGTAAGAGATTGTTGCCGTATCTCGACCAACCTCAAAGGTGATGCCCTTAACTGAGCTGAGGTCTTGGATGCTCGATACATCAAGTGCATCGTACAGGATCTTGCTCAGGTCCAGTTCACCGCTGATGCCAACTCCGATTTTCAAGTCGTCGAATAGGCCTTGCTCTCCGCGTCTCAGAGTGCCGCTCAAGACCACATGAGGCATTACCTCACCAGACATCTTCATGTCAATGGTCTGGAGGGATGTGCTGAGCAGGGGAATCGCCTCATCTCGTGCGGACTTCTCAGCGTTGGTTGCGAAATCGGCGATGAGTTTGTCTGTCTTTCTTCGCTCAGCGATTGCAGCGTCCATCTTCTTGGCATCGTTCTCAACTGCCGCTTGTCCAATGGTTGCCATGAGTTCGGCCCGCTTCTTCATGAGGTCGTCCAACGCAACAATCTTTTCTTCTGTCGTTGTCATGCTCATTCACTATTCAGTTGTAAAGGTGCTACCCAGGTGACTCGTTAGATTTGCGGGTACTCCGCTGTATCACCTACCATCCAACCCTTTCTATGCCCTAATTTTACCAGCTCGTGTCCCGTTTGTCAACATAGAAGGTGATAGATTAGGATGTATTAAGATATCCATTTCAAATCAAAAAAATAGGGCCGCAACCACTAGGTACAAAATGGTTACGGCCCCAGATGGGATAGACCTATTGGACGCGGTGAACGTCGAACAAATCGCCCGTGCCTAGTGTGGCGATGTCGTCCAGCTTTAGCTTAATCAATACGATGGCGTCGATCTCATCGATGTCCATTGCTAGAATGGATACTAACGATTGGTTGGGTTCATTAGTGTCCCCACGCATCAAGCTGAATTGTCGTTCGGATATTTTCATGAGCAGCTCCTATCTATTCGATTGTTAATGTACCTAATAGGATGTTAACACACATTGTCCTATTTGTCAACACCCCAGATCATTCATGATCTTGGTGTCATGAGATTGAATACATGAGCTGGGTTTCATGTGTTGCGGTTCATGGGACTGCACCCACACAGTATAGAACATATGTCTCACGCATCTGAATACATGAACTCCATTACATGAGTCTAACCTCGCTACCCACCCAGGAGGGAGTTACTATGAAAAATTGTATATTAGCTGTCCTGACGCAGATTACATTTTTCTGAGAAAACCAATTCAGTACGAGGGTGGATGGTTAAAAGAGGGCACCGTAACCCCCGAGTACCAAGATCAAAGCCATGCCAGTGAAGAATCCCGACGCCCATAATAGCATTTCATCCCTCCAGATTCAATCGTGGCGCACGACGTTGGACACACACGAACGCACCATGCACGTGGGTGTTATGGGACGCACGACCCGTTTACGTTGCGCTACGTGTCAATGATCCAGCGTTTATTTGTTGATACACTCTTGCGTTCTCCAGGCAGCCTGAGCAAGTAACATATACATCTCCATCAATGAGATGGTTGTGTTCAGTATCTCCATCTTGGTATCCGGACTCGAAGACTTGTATATCCTCGTATCGTGTATTGACTATTTCTCTCGTCTCATTGATTTTCTTCTGAAGACGCGAAACTTCATTCAGAAACCATTCACATGCAAGGCATAGGGGCATACCATCAAAGTCCTCTGGGTGGTGATCTTGAGGATGATTATGCATCGGAGGATCTTCTTGTGTACCTAACTCCTCAAGTGCCTGCCTCAGATACATTGCCATATCTAAGCACTCCTCATAAGCATCTTGGAGGGCACTCCTTCCATTATGAGTATGCAAAGGCCTCCCATACTTCCTCAACCCCACGTCGAATCGTTCCGCCAAATCCTTCATGACCAGGGGCATAATTATTTCTTGGTTCATTTTATCTTCAACAGTTCCTTTCTACGATCTTCTGAGTTCATATTCCAAACGCACCGAGGGCATTCTTGTCGTCCTCCTGGCAGTGTATAAGGCATTATGTGATGAAGAAGGCCGTTATGTGGCGGTGCCGTTTGAGCCTCCTCTTCTTCGAGTAATTTTAATAGTGACTCAATCCGCCATAGCGCAGCCTTGGCAGCGTCTTGAGCTTGCAGTAGGTGATTCCTTCTTTGTGAATACTTATGGGCCACCGTTTCCCTCCTATTGATCTTAATCTCCCTATAAATGTAATGTACCCTACGGTTACCATCAATTATATAAACCAGCTCCAATTCTTTGACTTCTTACTAGGAACACCTCCATTCTCTTTATACAATTTAACAAGCACCTCTATTTTGGCTCGATTCTCTTTAGATGTCTCCTGATACCCTGGCAGTTCATACTCATAGATTTCATCCCTCTCTCTCATCAACTTTGACATGCGGGTAGCTAGCGACTTCCGCAACTTTCGCTGGTCGGGATTTATCTGAAGCTTAGCCGGTCTCCCTCCATTATGTCCCACATTTCTCTCTCTATAAGGAATCCTTTCAACTGTCAGCCGCAACCCGTCTATATAGCACTCTAGATGGAAGTAGTGGTGTTGCTTCCTTTTATTACGCCACCACGATCCAACTACAATGGGAGCTTTGTGATCGATCGGTCCTCCACATCCAGTGGCTCCATACTTCAGATCAGGTTTCCCACCACAATGTCGAATTTTTCTGGAGGCGTGAGTTGCGTATATTTCCATAAGACCCCTTTGTAATTGACCATATATATAATATAGATTATATGTATAGGCACATTAAGATCAATTCATCCCTATTATACCACCTCCAGACACCCCCGTCAACACTGGAGTTGACATTGTCCCCTGAGTGTGGGATAATTATGGTGGAGGTTCCTATGGGAAGTAAATCACACGACGGCCTTGCTCAACCCACTGTTGAGTTGACTCCCGAGTCCGAAACAATCGAATCCATCAAATCCATCTTGCCCTTTATCTCAGGGGATGCCGTCGATGAGTCTAAGGGGAATTACCTCGCCTACCGCTACACAGGATTCTCCATGCGAGAGGCCTGTGAGCTAGCTGGCATCCATCAGCAGACTGTTCAACGCTGGCGGGGTAACATTAAGCATCACCAGCCAAGTCATGACCCTCTCTTCGTTGAACTGGAGAAGGAAGTTACTGGCATCAATCGAGTACGTATTCGTGCGGAGACTCTCCAAATTCTCTTCTCCCGCAACTTCCATCTGGTCCTCCGCCGCGACCATGAGGTTTTGCGTCGCGCTGCGGGTCTGGATACCTTCCCCTCCGAAGATGGCTCACGCACCATAACTCGTGCAATGTCCAAAGAAGATCACGTCTACATGAATAGGATTCGCGCGTACTACACTCCCCAGCAGCTGGATGTGATTGAGAGACTGGCTAACCCTAATGCCAAAGATGGGGAGTTTTCCTTCGCCGACTTTATCAACGGTATCGACCAGAAGGAGGCAATGGTCATGAAGGCTACCGAGACAATAGTTCAGCGCACTGTAGAGGTGGGGACAGATGGCCAAGCGACAGATATATAATCCCCGTCGGGTTTTTCGTGGGCGTACCTCATCGACTACCAAGTCACGTGCTGCATCTCGTCGTAATATTGGAAAGGCGCATATAACCAGAGTGGGCATTCGTGGTACAAGACTCCCCCGAGGTCGGATGAGGATCAGGAGAGTTTTATGATTGGTAGGTTTCTTTGCCATATTGGCTATCATAAGGATCCAGGTCCGATCATGGGCATTGGTGGATGGGGATGTCGAAGTGGACCTTGTCATCGCTGTGGAGAGCAATGTACTGTGTGGTTTAACTAAGTGACTACTCAAATCCTCACCCCTGAGGAGAAAGCTCACCTCACCCAACTGATCGGCAATGACCTGGGGTACATCGCCAAATTCTTCAAAATCCCCTCTAAACAAGCGGAAGGACAGCGTGTTCCCTTCGTAGCCTATCCGCCTCAGGAAGCCTTCATCAACACCATGTCAGGTCGGGACCTCACCATCAAAGACTCTCAATGCGGCTCCACTTCAATAGTCACTGCCTTCTTCCTCAAACGGGTAATGACAACTCCTGACACCACAGCCGTCATTGTAGCCCACGAAGGCTTCCTCACTGAGCGCTTACTCCATCGAGCACAGGTGTTTTATGATTCTGTACCTACTCAACTTAAACCCCTCATGGATCACTCCTCGACATATGAGAAGCGCTTCCCTGAGATTAACTCAGTCATGTACATTGGGACCGCTCGCTCCCAGGTCTTCGGGCGCGGTGAGCCAATACACTATCTGTTGTTTTCGGAGGAGGCCTTCTACCTCCCTGAAGCCTACCAACGAATAATGCTTCCCGCCATGCAGAGGGTTCCTGAGACAGGATTTGTTGTTCGTGAGTCAACTCCTAACGGTGAGGGTGGTTCTTTCCATGAAGAGATCATCCGCATTCAGCAACACAAATCCGTCTACAAACTCCATACCATGTACTGGTGGGAGAATGTCGATAATATAATGTTCTCTTCTTCTCCTCTGTTAGAAGACTTCCCTGAATTCCAAGGTCCTCTGGAGTTGAGATCAGAGGAAATCGTAGGCCAACTCCAATGGGGGTGGACGGAGGATCAAATCCGCTGGCGGCGTTACAAGATTGTTGAAGCGGATGTTATGTTCTTCCAGGAACATCTGGAGTCGATGGATACTTGCTTCCTCACTCCTGGTAACCCCTTCTATGATCCGCGAGTTACAGTTGAAATATCCCAACACTGCTATGATGCGCCTTACCGAGGACCTGATGGTGAAGCATCGGAAGCTCAAGTATGGTTCAGGCCTGTAGTAGGTGGTATCTATACAATGGGAATCGACCCAGGACAGGGAAAGCAAACTGAATCCGTCGCTCATGTATGGCGTTGGGATCTCGAACATCCACGACATGAGGCAACTCTCAGTGGCTTCTACGAGCCTGCTCCGATGGCTAGAAAGTGTAAGCCTCTTGCTGAGTACTATGGGCATCCGTTAGTTGTGGTGGAAGCTAACTCTCATGGTATAGGGTTGATCGAGAAGCTACACGATCTCGGTGGCGTTCGCATGTACTATAGGAGAGATATCATCTCCGGCATCTCAGGTCAATACCCTGGATGGTTGACGTCACCTAAGACAAAACCCTACATGCTCCAGCAGCTCAAAGCTATTCTCAGTAAAATGGAGATTCATGATGCCGAATTTGTCCGCCAGATAAGAGGTTTTGCGGAACTCGGTGACGGTAAAGTTGGTACTACGATCCCAGACGATCACCACGACGCAGGTTGTTTAGCTATTATAGGTGCCTTGGGGAGAGGTAAATCAGTCGGTCGCGGCTTCCAGGGCACATCAGGGCATACTAGCTGGGACAGACAATGATCCGCAAGCCCAGAAGTAAAGGATATCTCCTCAATATCCTCATTAGAGGAATTGGAAGGCTGACCCGATTTGCTCTTATTGAAGTATCGAAAGGATTCCTTATTGTCATGGGAGGTACAATTGCTGTGGTTACGGGCCTCTCGGTGGTTGCGGCGACTGACATCAGTATCTCTGTGGAAGCCCCTATAGAGTTTACAGCCAACTTAGCCATTGAAGGTCTTGATGAAATTAGTGATCTGCTCAAGGAGCTGGTAGCGAATGACGCACGCCGCTGATATTAAGAATGAAGTCCTTAACCTCGAGAAGTCGTGGAATGTCCGCAAGTCTGCCTTCCAGAAATGGTATAAGCTGATTGCCCTCAACGATAATCTGAAGCAGAAGGATATGGAGTCTGTGATATCCTCTGATCCCCGCACCTCATTCAACATGGCTCAGTGGTTGTTAACCCCCAAGATATCCACATTCGCTATCGACACTGTGGGGTTCACTGAGGACATGGCCTCTCAGGTGGGGAATATTGAAATATACGCTAATCGTCAGTTCACTCTAGCCAACCGCCGCAGTCGGGGTACGCTTTCGGGAACCTTCATCCGCCGACTTGTTAGCCTCATGCTAGCTACTGGTTGGCTAGCCGTCGCCTCTATACCCACTGATCGAGGATGGATCTTTGAATCATTCAATCCTGCGCAAGTGTTCCCTGATTATGCGGAGGATGGTTCGCTCCTTAATCTAGCTCGTCACTATACTCTGAGCGGACCTGAAGCAACCATGCGAGTGGGTGGTGCTGATTGGGCACAACCCGGCCGAGGATTCGCACGCCAAGTATGGCATGTTTACTCCTTATGGAAGATGACTCCGTTCGGCCCCGCTCATGGGGTTGTTATTGGCAATCATCTCGCCAAGCCAATGACTCTAGCCCCACCCTTATCTCACATTCCCATCGTATGCATCCCAGCAGGAGGTCTCCCCGATGATGGCTCGATTACTGGCACTCAGCAATGGCGTTCTGAGGTGGGTCAATCGCTTGTGGCACCGATACTTGATATTCAAAATAATTTTAATAAGATGCTCACTTACCTCCAACAACTGCTTAGAGACACTGCTAACCCTCGATGGGTTGAGAGAGTTCGTGAAAAGGGGGCCATCGACCCAGAAACTATTTTTAAGCGAGGGGCAGTATTTTCCATTGAGCCGGGGGAAGATATATTTCCTGTGCCCACACCTCCACTCCCAGCAGAGTTTCGTGGGCATCAATTTGAACTTCGTGGCGCAATACAACGAGCGCAGTTTTCTGATATTACGTTAGGGGACGTCACTCAGCAGGTTAACGGCTTCCTTATCAACCAAGTAACCGCCCAAGCTAAACAAACCTTATCCCCCTTCTTCGACGCCACCAAGGATGCTCTCGGTCTCTCCGCCACTCGCAACGTGGATATCATGCGCCGTCTTGACATGGACCTGGACGGGAAACCTTTCCCCGACCTCCCCGATGAGACATTCCTAACCTTCGACTACGATGTGAAGATACCTGGAGACTTCATCCAGCGAGTGCAGTCGGCGCGTACCGCTAACCCCTTGTTCAAGTTATCTCAGGCTACCTTATACACCGAACTATTCCCCGAGGTCCAAAACGCAATGGTCGAGGTGGCTACAATTCGCTCTGAAGATGCTCTGGAAAACCCCATCTTCAAACAACTCATCCTCCTCCAGGAGATGCGTCGAGCTGCTGCTGAGGCTCGTGATAACAATGATGAGGAGTTTGCTGCCATCCTTGACGACGCAGCCCAAATGATCGAAGGTCAGTTCGGTGGAGACTCCCGCCCTGATGAATCACCTGGGGCTCCTGGTATCGCACCTGATCAACTCCCTGCTGCCGTACAAGAAGTCCTTGGAGGTTTCCGCTAATGGTTGGCCCGCCTGTTTCTATAAACCAGCCAGTACCTCCACAGCCAGTACTCCCGCCACCATTCCGTGGGGCTACTCAACGCAAGTCGGAGATTACTCGACGCCTCACTGAACTCATGGCACAACAGCAGCAACTCCTCGGTGTACGTGGTGAGGAGGGGGTGGAGTTTATCCCCACAGGTCCAACTTCTGAGGAATCAGAACGTGCTAAGGCTCTAGGACGTGTGGGGGAATTAGATCAACTCAATCTCCTCGCTCGCCTTCAGCTTGCTGCTAGAGTTGGGGGAAATCCTCTTCCACCTACAGGTATTTTAGCTGTTGATGTTCTCACCGCTGCTGTTGGACGCACGTTAGGAATAACTCCCATACGTGATCCTGAGTTCTTACTCCAACAGGCGCAAAAGGAGTTCGCCCTCCGCAGCTCTCTAACAGAGATTGTTACCGAAGTTGACCAACTAACCTGGCGTCTCCAGACCCTGGAGATGATGCCAGCCGCCATCGAAGGTCGATTTACTACTGGTGAGTTTGGGCCTTCGGGCATCCCTCTGCTCCCGCCTGTCAATGATATTGAAGACTTTATCCGTATCTACATGGAGCCTGGAACTGTTGTGGGTCGTGAGGATATTCAGTGGGCGGCTCGTCTGATAAACCAAATTCAGCAAGAGAAGCGACTCCAGGAACATCAGCCTCTGACCCCCGAACAACGCACCAAACTTATCATCCAGGTTCAAACCAATCGCTCTGCTTCCGCCTACGGTCAACTGTGGACCTCATCTACCATGCTGGAGCAACTAGTCGAACTATCCCGACCTCGGCTCCCCGACATAGCTGAAGATACCACTGACCTCCTATCCATGCTATCAGATATGGGATTCCAGGACGCCGCTCTGGGTCGTGAGATGCTAGCATTCACTGATAACCTCACAGCTCAGCGAGATCAGATGATTAATGAACGTACTCGTTACGCCATTATCAAATCGGCCATCGGAGATATGGAGCTCGAAGACCTTGAACGTATGATTATTGATCGCACCTTCGAGCAAATTACCTCTCGTCCACTGATGGCCTTAATGCTCCCCGTCGAGTGGTGGCGTTCTCGCGTAGTTCAGCCGATTGGAGGACTAGTCACTGCCTTTGGAATGTCCCGAGGTATCGATGCACAAGGTCTGATCCTTGATCCCCGTAATGCAGAGCAGCGTGCATTCATTCACGCATTTAATGAAGGTCAAGATGTTCATGGATTCAATGACTGGCGGGCTTTCGGTTATGCGATGGAGAACAACGAAACCACAGCTGGGTGGCATAAGTTTGCAACAGAAGTACTTGTTGATCCCTTGAGCTATTTCGGCTTTGGCTTCTATGATGATGTAATTCGGGCTGTCCCCCGAGTAGGGCCGCGTCTCGCTGGCCTCGAAGCTGGCTATATTAAGGCTGTAGATGTTGGTTTCCTCGCCGCTAAACGATCCATCTACGCCATCTCAGCCAAGACTATTAATCAGATAGCTGGCGCCGAATCTATCCAAGCTCTATCCATTGTGCGACGAGCCGTGTCTGCTGGCGAACTAGCTCAAGGTCGTGTGGTTGGTGCCTTCTCTCGCATCCCCATTGATCGAGCCAAGACTACCCTCCGAGCCGCTATAGCTACAGCCCGACGGAATCCGTCTGATCAAGGTGATCTGATTGATGCGGGACGTATCCTCCTGCGTCGGGCTCCTCTGGAAGTTGCCGACGTTAATAATCTGGCCCGTAGTCTGGGTAAGGATGTATTCACTTCAGCCGACCTCAATGAAGGGTTGAAGCTGCTAGACGTTGAGACTGCTATTAATCAAATGATTAGTGCTGAGGGGCGTACTCTAACGACGCAAGAGGCTGTATCCCAAATAGCTAAGGCGATTGGTGCGGACGATGTTTTAATTACTGGCGTGGAGGGCGGCCACCAATTCAACATCATCGAACAGTGGGTACGAGGTATCGCTGATGATACTCTCGAACGTGCTGTCTCTCTCGTTGACAATGCTGACACTACCTCTCGATTATTCTCATCAATCGGTATCCTTGTTAGGGAGAACCTCATAGCTCAACGATCCTCTCCAGCTGCCCTCGCCAATAAGAATCTGG
>SDBV01001621.1_pt1 | contig 33899 bp, 29 predicted proteins | sample 2277081 | NCBI WGS metagenome assembly SDBV01 (sample SAMN10402039, study PRJNA504765) | marine sediment metagenome | isolation source: marine sediment core GS10_PC15, 223 cmbsf | place: Arctic Ocean: Southern Knipovich Ridge | collected 2010 | reverse complement strand
ATGCGGGCACGCTGTACCATCTGATGTCGCGGGGCAAGGGCCCAGTTGTTAACCTCGCATGCCGGGTGAATTCACGTGGTATGCCGGGTGAAGATAGATGGGGTTAAATCGGCTTACGGCGGCGGGCATCGAGCGGGGGAATTCGTAACGCCCCGTGTCGAAACGAGTTCGGTCGCCTCTGCTGCACCGGCGGTCGCCGTAAGTCGAGTCGCGCAAATGACGCTGCGGAAGGGTTGCAGGTGAATCGACGCAAACCCTTGTCGAATCACCACTTAGCCCCGGTTTTGCGGCCATTTGTTGGTTTTCGCGCCAGGCGGGGCAAGTTCACTTTGCATCATTCTAATCGACGTAAGTCCTTTTTACTAGGCAAGTTATCGGCCACCGAGCCGGCCCGCGGAGAAAATGTTGCGGTGAAAGGGGCGTGGAGTTTTCGCTTTTGCCCCCGCTGGAGACGGATGTCCAAAACGACCCGAGGGCGGGGGTCACACGATCACCGCTGGCGGCCGTTGTCGCTGCCCGTCCAACGCATCCGCCTTGGAAAAGGCGGGAGCCGATTGAGGAAGCCGACTCCATCTCGGTGAGATTGGCATTGGCCGTCGTCGGGCAGTAGGTATGATAGTGCCGTGCCCCCTGGAGAAAACGCCTTGAAGATTCGTAGTCCGTGGTTGACGAAACTCGCCATCGCCGCTTTCACCCGGGGCGTGCAATTGTTGTTCTGCACCCTGCGGCGCGACTTTTGCGAAAAAACACCCGGAACCAATCCCTACGTCGTGTCAGGCGCCCAGCGGTTTCTCTATTGTGTGTGGCACGATTCCCTCATCGTGCCCATCTTCGCGGCTCGGCATACTTGCTCATCGGCGTTGGTGAGCCGACACCATGACGGCTCCTACATTGCGGGCATCCTGAGCATGGTCGGCATCTCGAGCGTTCGAGGCTCGACCAAACACGGCGGTGCGAGTGCCGTTCGGCAGATGATGACGACGGCCAAAGACAAGCATATTGTGATTACGCCGGATGGTCCCCGCGGGCCGCGACGGAAAATGCAAAGCGGGATCGTTTTTCTGGCGTCCCGCACGGGCCGGGCCATCGTTCCCACCGCCTATGCCTGCCTCCGATCATGGAGAATCAAAGGGAGTTGGACTGATTTGATGATGCCCAAGCCGTTCACCAAGGTCTTCCTCGTGGCCGGCGAGCCGGTCGAGGTTCCCCCCGATCTCTCACGCCAGGAAGTCGCTCGTTACACGGCCTTGGTCCAAGACGAAATGGATCGGTTGAGCACCGAAGTGGAGCGGATGGCTGCCTTGCCCGGCAATCAGAATGGACGGGTTGCCTTGCCGTTGGATTCCTGATTATTCTTCGGTGGCTGAAGGATTGGCAATATCCGGCTCGCTGGCGCCGCTGGCCTCCTCTTTCTTCCTCCTTCGGCGCACCCTCTTTTCCTCAGCTTTTCGCTTTTTCTCCATCTCTCGCTGCCGCTTGAGAAACGTGTTCTGATCTTTTGACATGGATTCTTTCTCGGGTTCGGCCGGGTGGGGTCAAAGGCGCACGCCTTGGCCGCAAACGCGGGGAGGCAACGTACCGAGGACGCCCACGGACCAGCCATTTGACGTCTCCGGCAAGCCGTTGTCCGGCAAGCTCAGACGACAGTGACGTCTTCTGCGCGCGGCCCTTTCGGCCCACGGCCTTCCGTGTACTGAACCTTTTGCCCTTCGTGGAGATCCTCAAACGCCGTGTCCTGCACGGACGAGTGGTGAAAGAACAGTTCGCCCCCCTCACCCTCGATGAACCCAAAACCTTTCCCGGAAATCAATTTCTTGATCGTGCCTTGTGACATACTCTCAACTACTCCTTGAAACAAAACAAAACAAAAACAAACCATCATGGCACAGTCACCGGACCCCTTGCGGCAATCTGGCGCGAAGGTCGCACAGCAGGGGCAGTCAAGTCAACCGCGTTCAAAGAGACGTCCGCGGCAAGTCGCAACCGAGCGACCCCAGAGGAAGAATCTAGAAGGAAGCTGAAGGGGCTTGAGCCTTTGCACCCCCACATAAACACAGTATAGCACTTCAAGTCCCCAAGGGAACGGGGGGGACCGCGAATTCTTCTCTGCGCGGTGCCGCCGTGCATCGTCCAGACGTTGTAAATCCCAAGCGACCCCGCCTTGGGGGGAGTGAAGGGCAATCGCCCCGCAAGAACCGACGTTCACAGGCTGTGAATGATTCGTAGGGCGGGTCTGCTGGCCCGTCGAAACGACGCCGAAAACAGACGTTGCGACCGTCTTCGGACGGGCCGGGGGACTTTTTTTCGCTCAGGGACGGACGAACCCCCTTGACTGCGAGACGCTGCGGTATTATTCTTAGATAAATATGGTGCGAGACCGACACGGATTTTTGCCGTGTCGTGTTCATTCAACTTCGAGTGTAGCGGCCACCCGGGCGACGGAAAGTTACTGAAACTAACGACTTCGCCTCGGCATCTTGCTTGCGACCGCGACTGATTCTCTTGCTCCACTGGCCCTCTTGTGGCAGTTGCCGGTTCCCTCTCGGGGACTACTTGCCGACTGACCGCACGCCAGGCGTCCATTGAAAGCGCCAGGGCCCGTTTCCCCGGTACGTTACGCGGTGCCCATGTTGGCAGCCGCATTGAACACCCGTTTATACTTTTTGAAGTGAGTCCGTTAATGAGATTCGACAATCTCGGCCTGGTTGAGCCGATCCTCCGCGCCGTCCAGGCCGAGGGCTATCAAACCGCCACCCCCATCCAAGTGCAGGCCATCCCGGAGGTCATCAAAGGCCGTGACCTGATCGGTTGTGCGCAAACAGGAACCGGCAAGACCGCCGCCTTCGCGCTGCCTACCTTGCAGAAGCTTTGTGCTCGAGACAACGAGCCCCGAGGCGACGAGCCCCGAGGCGACGAGCCCCGAGGCAACGGGCGGCGAGAGGCGAGCAGCCGTCGGCGCGCGGGGAAGCGTTGCAAGATTCGGGCGCTGATCTTATCGCCGACGCGCGAACTGGCAGTCCAAATCGCAGAGAGCTTTTCCGCGTACGGACGGTTCACAGGTCTGCGACACACGGTCATCTACGGAGGTGTATCGCAGGGACCCCAGGTGCGGTCCTTGCAGAAAGGCGTGGACACCTTGGTCGCGACACCGGGTCGGCTGCTGGACCTGATAGGTCAAGGGTACGTCGACCTCAGCGGAATCGAGATCCTCACCTTGGACGAGGCCGACCGGATGCTCGACATGGGATTCATCCACGATCTGCGACGAATCGCGGCGTACGTGCCGCGTGTCCGTCAGACGCTGATGTTCTCCGCGACGATGCCCAGCGAAATCCGCCAATTGGCCGCCCAGTGGTTGCGTAAGCCGGTACACGTGCAAGTCGCCCCGCACGCTGCGCCGGCAGAAAAAGTAGAGCAGTCCGTGTACTTCGTCGAACCCCGACAAAAGCTGCGGTTGCTCGCGCACTTCCTGCAAAACACGCGTAGCAGTCGCACGCTGGTTTTCTCTCGAACGAAACACGGGGCCGACAAGATCGTTCGAGGCTTGCATCGTGAGGGAATTCGGGCCGCGGCGATTCACGGCAATAAGAGCCAAGCAGCGCGACAACGCGTGCTCGAGCAATTCAAGTCCGATCGACTGCCGGTCCTGATCGCTACCGACATTGCCGCCCGCGGTTTGGACATCGACGACATTTCGCACGTGATCAACTACGACATGCCCCACGACCCTGAAACCTACGTTCACCGCATCGGCCGCACGGCACGCGCCGGTGCCGAGGGAATCGCCGTCTCCTTTTGCGGACGCGATGAACATCCCCGATTGCGGTTGATCGAGCGTCTTATCCGCCGCACGATCGCGGTCCAGCAGCAGCCCGAGCATCTGCAGAGCACGGAACCATCATCAAGCCAATCTCCAGTCGCTGCGAAGGGGACACCACCGGCCCGACGTAAATCGCGACCGCCAAGGCAACACCGGTCGAAGTCGAAGGGGAGTTTTCCAGAGGGCAACCGCAAGGCAGCCAAGCCGAAGGGACGGACCGCGGGGCGTCGATTGCCTCGCGTTGGCGTCTGATATCGCGGATGGTCTCAGTGGGCCTTGGTTGGCCAAGTGCACTGTTCTGCTTTCGGTACCCGTAGGTGGCCTCGCGTGCGTTCCTTGCTCGGGGAGGGCCTACTCAAATGGCGCCGGGGGGGTGTTATACTGACTGGCCTATCGTCTTCTATTGTCTTGAGGGCACGACCATGAACGATTTCAGCCCGCCGAAACCAAAACGCCGTTGGTGTCAGTTCAGCCTTCGTACGCTTCTGCTCGTACTGACCGGGGCCAGTATCTGCTTGGCGTGTTGGCGCACAGGTGGAATACCCGTTCTCGCCGGCACTCTGCTGGGAGTGTTCCTCGCGTGCGGTGTTGGGTTGGTTGTCGGCCGGATCACTCACCGCGGTCGGATGCCGCTAATCGGGGCCCTGATTGGTGTCCTGGTTGCGCATGTTGCGACGATTCACGTCTATTACATCATGCCGTACACGGACATTCGGAATTGGTCGATCATGGAATACTTGTTTTCCGCGGTCTTTGGGGCGGTGAGCGGGGCCACGGTTGGTGCACAGCGATCGGCCAACGTCGTCTGGTCGCTAGGTGTTGGGGCCGTCGTGGGTGGTCTCGTGGCCATTTCCGTCGTGTCGATCATTCTCCTGGCAACTCGGTACGATGAGTTGGTGCGGGACCCGGAGCGATTCCTTACCACGGCTATGGTCTTCATCAGAGTGCCGGGGGGGCTGGGGCTGGCGATCGGCGGAGCGACAGGATGCCTTACCGGCTTGGTTCGTTGCTGGAAAGACATCCGGCACCGGACAATACCGTAACGTGGCCATTCGTTGCAGTTGTCGTAAAGTCGGCTTCTAACGTTAACACGAAATTGCTGCTGAACCGCCTGCAGCCGACGCCGGCCACGTTAGTACTTCCTCTCCTTGACACGGGATCGTGCTCGTTTCGGCGTCGTGCCGCCTGTCCGATTAAACGACCCAAAAAAAAGGCGCGAGTCCGGTGCCACGAGCCACGCCCCCAACCCCCCCGCTAGGGCAGTCAAACAGACTGAGTAGTGCCCTGTCTTTTCCATAAGTCTTGCGGGAATCGGCCTTCCGCGGCGATCCGGGCCAAGAGGCCCGTCGGGACGCCCCGCGAATCCAACGCTTGATCGAACGGACCTTTCTCTGGCTCGTGCGGGGGCGGTGCAATCACTCGAGAGTCGCTATAATCAGCCATCATACAGGCCGTATTGACCCACTTCAAAAGGATCGGCCGATGAGTACCGAGTTTGCGAGCAAAGCGGTCGCGGCCTTGATGTTGGCGGTCCTATTCTGCCAGGCGGGGCTGGTCGGTCGCGCGGCTGAGGAGATCTGGCCGCTGTCCGAATGGTCGACCGTCAAGCCGGCGGACGTGGATATGGACGCGGCAAGTCTCCGGGCCGCGCGGGATTACGCGCTGACCGGCGGCGGATCGGGCTACGTCACGCGGCACGGCAAACTGGTCATGTGGTGGGGAAACCCGACCACTCGGTACGACCTGAAATCGACGACCAAGTCGATCGGCGTGACCGCACTGGCCTTGGCGATCAAGGATGGGAAGATCGGCCTCGGCGACAAGGTCGCGCAGCATCATCCTTCGTTCGGCGTGCCGCCCGATGCCAACCGCGACTCTGGGTGGCTCGAAAAGGTAACAATCTTGCATCTGGCTACGCAGACGGCCGGATTCGAGAAGCCGGGTGGATACACGCGGTTGGTCTTCGAGCCGGGAACCAAATGGGCGTACAGCGACGGTGGGCCCAACTGGCTGGCCGAGTGCGTGACGCTGGCTTACCGGCGCGACGTAGACGAGTTGATGTTTCAGCGGGTGTTCACGCCGCTGGGCATCGACCGAGCGGACCTCGCGTGGCGACGGAATTCGTACCGCGACGCGAAGATCGACGGCGTGATCCGCCGCGAGTTCGGTTCGGGGATCAGCGCCAACGTCGATGCGATGGCGCGGATCGGCTACCTTTACCTCCGCGGCGGCCGGTGGAACACCAAACAGATCCTCCCGCGCGATTTTGTCGAAGCCGCCCGTCAAGGCGTCGATGCCATCGTGGGGTTGCCGGAAGTGGATCCGAAAACGTACGGCAACGCATCGGACCACTACGGGCTGTTGTGGTGGAACAACGCCGACCGGGCGCTCGAGCACGTGCCACGCGATGCGTATTGGTCGTGGGGATTGTACGACAGCCTGATCGTCGTTATTCCCAGCCTGGATATCGTTGCCGCCCGGGCGGGCAAGTCGTGGCAACGAAAGCCCGGCGGCCACTACGACGTATTGAAGCCCTTCCTGGAGCCGATCGTGGCGTCAGTTCGCAAAGACACCCGGCCACCCTATCCACGCAGCTCAGTGATTCGAGGCATCCAATGGGCGCCCCCTTCGACCATCGTCCGCAAAGCGAAAGGCGGCGACAACTGGCCGATCACCTGGGGCGACGACGGCCACCTTTACACTGCCTACGGCGACGGTCGCGGCTTTTTCGTAGAGCCATTGGTCGAGGAGAAGCTCAGCATGGGCCTGGCCAAGGTCACGGGCGGGCCGGACGACTTCCGCGGCGTGAATCTCCGTTCGCCGACCGCCGAGCGCACCGGCGGCGGCGCCGGCGGCCCCAAGGTCAGCGGCATGCTGATGGTCGACGGCGTGCTCTATATGCTCGTCCGCAACACCGGCAACTCCCAACTCGCCTGGTCGAAGGATCATGGCCGGACCTGGATCTGGAGCAACTGGAGGTTCGAGACCAGCTTTGGCTATCCGACCTTTCTGAATTTCGGCCGCAACTACGCCGCAGCGCGCGACGCCTATGTCTACATCTACTCGCACGACGGCGCCAGCGCTTACCAGCGGGCCGACAGGATGGTGCTAGCGCGGGTTCCCAAAGACCGGATCACCAACCCAGTCGCGTACGAGTATTTCCGCGGACTCGATACGGACGGCTCCCCGCGATGGACCCTCGACGTCAACGGGCGCGGAGCCGTCTTCACGCACGCCGGTCGGTGTTACCGCTCATCGGTCAGTTATTGCGCGGCGTTGCGAAGATACTTATGGTGCCAAACCGGAGCCGGCAGCGACACGCGCTTTCGGGGCGGGTTGGCCGTGTATGACGCCCCGGAGCCATGGGGCCCCTGGACGACGGCCTATTTCACCGGCGAGTGGGACGTTGGTCCCGGAGAAACGAGTTGCCTGCCCACCAAATGGATGAGCGCCGACGGCCGGACGGTTCATCTCGTGTTTTCCGGCAACGACTGTTTCTCGGTGCGTAAAGGAACCCTACTGCTGGCAGAATGAGGAACCGTCATGAGGTTCATGACTGCTATCGTTTTATCCTGCACCGTTATTACGTCTTCGCTGGGCACCACGGAGGCGCCCGGAGGCGAGACCGGCGCCTCGGTGGCATGGACCCGGCGCGACTGGACGAACTGAAACGATGGTTGCTCGACAGCGACAAACGGAACTTCGCGGCGGTGGTGATACGCCATGGTTTCATCGTGCTGGAGGTTGAACGTGGCAACAGCGCCAAGACCGACTCGCGCCGAGTCGCCTCGGTCTCCAAAGCGATTTGCGCAACCGTGCTGGCTATCGCTTCTCAACAAAGTCAAAAAGGACGGACGCCGAAACGGATGAAGTTCGATGATCCGGCGTTTGACTTCATCCCGTGGGCGAAGCCGCTGAGCGACCCGCGCAAAGCCGAAATCACGGTCAAGCAACTCTTGAACCACACGCCTGGGAACTACCTGCTCGCTTGACGGACGGCCGCGGACGCGGCATCCCCAAGGACGCGCGCTTCAAGCCGGGCTCCGGCGGACAGATGATCGCTTTCGCTGCCAGCCTCGATCTGGTCGTTACCCGCCAGACCGGCGGCAGCGGCGCTTGGCAGTACGAAGAGTACGTCCGACGAGCCCGTGCGGCAGTCATACGTCCCGAGTGGGGCCAGTAGTGGGCATATCGTGAAGCCGCCAGCAATCGCAACGCCTTCTCCGCAAAACCGTGCGGCCCACCCTCGAAGGTCAAGATCCCTCCCGGGCCACCCGGGATCGAGTGGCCCCCACCCCCGGGCCGTTTTGGACGCCTATCTGCACCGGGACAAAGCGAAAACTCCACGCCCCTTTAGCGGCAACATTTTCTCTGCGGGCCGGCTCGGTGGCCAATAACCTGCCTAGTAAAAAGGACTTACGTCGATTAGAATGATGCAAAGTGGACTTGCCCCGCCTGGCAGCAAAACCAACAAATGGCGGCAAAACCGGGGCTAAGTGGTGATTCGGCAACGGTTTGCGTCGATTCACCTGCAGCCCTTCAAAAACGACTTTTGCGCGACTCGACTTACGGCGACCGCTGGTGCATCAGAGGCGACCGAACTGGTTTCGACACAAGGCGTTACGAATTCACCCGGTCGATGCCCGCCGCCGTAAGCCGATTTCACCCCATCTATGTTCACCCGGCATACCACGTGAATTCACCCGGCATGCGACGTTAACCGGACCGTTGCCCCGCGACATCAGATGGTACTACGCAAGGCAGCCCCGAAGGGGCGTAATTCAACAGCCCAGGGTAGCGCCCTGGGAACCGGAATCGCCACGCCGGCGACAGCCCTGAAAGGGCGCAACACAAATGCCGTGGGCCACCCATTGCGCCCTTTCAGGGCTAATCGTGGTCCTTTCGTCTTCAATCCCAGGGCGTTGCCCCGGGCTGTTGAATCAGGCCCCTTCGGGGCGAAGACTGCCGAGATGTCCGAACCACTATCATCTACACGCACCTGTTGAATCGCGGCGGAAGGGGGTTCGCAGTCCCGCCGGGTGCCACTGGCGTCTCGCCAGTGCTCTGGTGTCGTTGCTTGCAGCCGGAAGCGACCAAAGAACATTGTGCGAGTTGCTTACCGTGATGCAACGCGGTATGCTGGGGCTCGGAAAGAGGCGTCCGGGGGAGCTATTTGCCCTCAGTGGTTGACCCGACCATGGTGTGCGCGGAGTCGACTCTCGCTCCGGCTTGTCTCGGCCGTGCAAAATACAAGCACCGGCCGAAGAAGCACTGGCGAGACGCCAGTGGCACCCGGCGTTACGAATTCAACGGCTCGATGCCCGCCGCCGTAAGCCGATTTAACCCCACGTATGTTCACCCGGCATACCACGTGAATTCACCCGGCATGCCATGTTAATTCGGCCGTTGCGCCGCGACATCAGACTTTACAGCGTGCCCGCATATTCCAGCGATTGTTGTTTTGGCATCATCCGAGTGGTCACTTGCCAATCCCTCCAAACGCGGACTCGATCTGCTTGCTGACCTGTCTCGCAATTTTCTCGGCATCGCCGTCGGCAACCCTGGAACCAGCGGGTAGCTTTTTCTTGACGGCTTTCTTGATGTTTCTCGCCATTTCCCTTTCGAGTTGGCGAAGTCCTGTCTTGTTGACGGTGAACTTGATGGTCATGTCGCTTACTCCTGTTCAAACCCTTGGTCATTCAAAGCGATTCTCTCTGGTCTCAACATCCTGACGGCAACTTGCTGTGCACGATTCGGATACGGGTTCGAATCGTGCCGGAATTGCCACCCAAATCAACAACCACGTTCCAGTGCCCTTGATGGGGTGGCACCAAACGCACCGGCGATCTTGTCATCCAGCCACCATAGTAGCTGAAGGCTTGTCCGTGTCGATATGCAGCGAAATTGCTGTCATCGACCAGCATTACGTTAGCCTGCTTGTCCAGGGTCACGAGTACTATGTAGTTTCGACCGCCGTGGAATTCAGTATGCAAGAACTCCATAGTCATACTCCACCGGGCGTCCTAAGGATTCTGCCGTTCCCCGGCAAGACAATCCTCTTCGAATTGACCTCCGCAAGGTGGACGAAAAGCGTCTGGAGGTAGTGGCTATTGAAGAAGGATTGCGCTCGGAATTCATGCCTTGTGCCATTGTCGTCTTCAAGACAAAGGGCGAAGTCCGCAACCAACCCCCCGCGTCTGCGCGTCGAGTTGTCATCCACCTGCTTTCGAAGTCGCTCCCGCGTGATTTTTGAGAACTTCTCCTCAAAAGACGGTGATAGAACAAAATGCCTACACCGAGTATTCTGGTCCGAAGGCTGATCTTTCCAATGGGGCGTGCTGGTGAGCATCGCCATCGGGGCTTTAGGGCCAAACTGAACATACCTTCGCAACGTCGTTGAGTAAGACTTGCGGTAACGCTTCTTCAATTCCTCGACAGCTGCCCACTCCGGCTTTGTGTCTCGTGCCTCTTCTGTGAAAAGCGGGCCGCAGAACATCAATGCCGACGCCCCGAAATTCGCTTCTGCCTCCAGCGGCTCGCGCCACTCGGGAATCAACGTTTCGGCCGTGTCGCCGTAGCAGAAGTACGGTTCGTGCCAAGGGAGAATCTTGTGACTTGCTTCGTGGAAGGATGGCCACTCTCGTTGGATTTCCTTCAGCGTCTCATCAACTACGATACGATTCTCGTCGTAGAATAGGACGGCTCGGAGTTTGATCTTCTTGAGAATCTGAACGAGCTTGCGACCGTGAACGCGGATCTTATGCTTGGTCTTGTCGAGAAAGCCCGGGTTTTGCAGATCATAGAACCCTCGAAAAAGCTCCAAATGCTCCAACAGCGCCGTGAGAGAAACAGGAGGTTGTGTGATTCCTGCATCCCTTAGCGTCTGCCAGGTAACTTTCTCTATTTCCCGTCGAGTCGCCTCATTCATGTTGCCCCTCCAACAATAGGGCTACTTGTCATTCCTTAGGAATCTAACGAACTCATCCAGTGTCTTCTGCTCTTCTTCGGTCAGCTTGGCAAAGGACTCTGATTGGGCAGCGAACCGGGAAGCAGTCTCCGAGAAACTTCGCGGCACCTCCTTGATCGCTCCGGCCAGAACCAGCATTCGCCTCTCGGGAATCTTGTAGAAGTTGCAGAGCTTGTGCAACGTCAGGGGCGAAGGGCGATAAGCATGGTTGCGTTCCATGGCAACGATTTCGTCTCGGTCGATGTCCGTACGTCGAGCCAGTTTGTCGACGGTCAGCCCGTGACGCCTCCGCAGCATCTGAACAAATAGATGGAAAGCGTGCCGCATCCCGCCCACTTCGGGGTCCTTCGCGGTCATGACAACGCTCATCTTCTGCTTGAGGGCTTCCGCAATGCGGTTGAGCATGGACAACGAGTGCCCTTCATAATCGGCATCCTCCAGACGGCTGATTACTGACTGGGTTGTGTCGACCAGTTGGGCAAGTTCTTTCTGTGTAAGCCCCGCGTCATTACGAAGATCATAGATCATGCGTGCGACTTGAGTGTTCACACGCTCAGCCTCAACAGAAGCCTTCCGCTGAGGATCGTCCTTCACGTACCGATCGCGAAGGATCTTGACTGCATTGCTAGTCTTTTCCTTCTTGGTCATCGGCCTACTCCTGGTAAGTGTGCTTTTGTGGATCTCGTGTGAATTTTCCTTTCCGCGTAATTGCCAGATCAATGTCCGTATCCGGCACCACGTTCTGTTTGGTCAATCCATGGGAAACAACGGCTATCCTTTCATGAAAGAAGTAGAGCATTCGGTAGTTGACTCGCCCGTAACGAACCCTTAGCTCATGAATGGTGTCTCGAAGAAAATCCGCTTCCGGGCGACGGAGCTCATGCCCCAACTCGGCCAGACGCCCAATCTTCACAAGGCACTTGTCCTGTACCTTGCTCTGTTGCCGGTCGAGCCAAGTCAGCAGTGGCGCTGAGCCATCGTCTTCGGCGTAGAAAACCACTGTTGTTTGAGGCATGGGCAGTTCCTTGCCATCTGTGTTTCAAGTCCCTCTATATCAGAGTATCGCATTATTGCGATTCCAAGTCAACGCAATTTTGCGATATTCTTGGGACCGAACCACGATCGAACGTCTTTCCGTACGCTTGAGTTGCCGGGGAATGGCGCAAGTTCCGTCTGTGCAATTACTTGCGGCAAGGCGAGTGAACGGCCGTGTTGGACAGAAAAACCCGACGATTGGGCGAAAACCAGCGAATCTCGACCTGGACACGCCCGCCCGAACACCCATCGGGCAGGTGGCAGGGCCCCTGACTTCCTGGCAACCTTCACCAGTATTCGCGTGGCGGGCCAGCTATCAGGACCGCCGGCGTGGCAAGCTGGCTGCGGTGTGTTTCGAGTTTCTACGAGTCTGCCCGGCCGAGGCGGGCGATCTCTTTGCGGCAGATTTTCTTGGTTAGGGTTTGGAGCCTGCGGACGCGGCGGAGAGGTAGGCGTACGGGGGTGTCGGAGGCAGACTCTGAATACTCAATTCAATCTTCCGTCACGGACCGCGGGTGGCCCCGACACTTTTTCGCAATACGCGTAGCCACCTCTTTGGCTTTGTCGGAAAATGTGTCGGGGTTGCGAAGCAACGGGAGGGCGCCGAACAAGTGCCTCCTGTGGCTGTGCCACCCGGACGGATTTTGCGACCGAGCCGCCAGCAAGCGCAACGCCTTCTTCGCAAAACCGGCCGGGCCACCCTCGAAGGTCAAGATCCCTCCGGGGCGCCCCGGGGTAGCAATCCGCCTCTTGTCCGCTCGACCCGAAGGCGGCCAGCCGGTAAGATCATCGTCTTATCGCGTTGCCGCTTGGGTCACACGCGATATACTAAAGCATAATTGCGCCCTTGGACGACAAATGGTATAATAATGTCGAGGAGGGGAGATCGTGATCCGTCTGATCCAAGAGAACCGCGAAGCGCTCGAGCGGCTGTGCGTGCGGCATCGGATCGCGCGGCTGGAATTGTTCGGCTCGGCCGCCGAAGGAGATTTTGATCCCCAAAGCAGCGACCTTGACTTTCTCGTCGAGTTTCTGCCGCTGAAACCGGGCGAGCACGCCGACGCCTACTTCGCGTTGCTGGAGTCCCTGCAAGCTCTGTTCGGTCGCCCGGTCGATCTGGTGATGGCCAGGGCGATCAAGAACCCCTACTTCCTCCAGTCGGTGAACCGGACCCGGAAGGTGCTCTATGCGGCTTGAATCGAAAAAACTCCTCGAAGATATCAGACAAGCTGCGGAGTTGATTCTCCAGTTCACCGCCGATAAGACCGATGGCGATTATTCCGCCGACGCGCTGTTGCGCTCGGCCGTCGAGCGTCAGTTCGAGATTGTCGGTGAGGCGCTGAACCGTCTTGCCAAGGCGGATATTGCCACCGCCGTGCCAATCAGTGACTATCAACGGGTCATCGCCTTCCGCAACATCCTCATACACGGCTACGACGCCGTGGATGACCAGGTTGTTTGGGATATCGTGCAGGGCAACCTGCCGAGGCTGCACCAACAAGTAGTCGACCTGCTGAACCAGGATCAACCGAACGGATGAGCGGACGTCGCGGGTGGCCCCGACACTTTTCCGCGATGCGCGTAGCCACCTCTGGGGCTTTGTCGGAAAATGTGTCGCCGTTGCGAAGCAACGGGAGGACGCCGAACAAGTGCCTCCTGTGGCTGCGCCACCCGGACGGATTTTGCGACCAAGCCGTCAGCAAGCGCAACGCCTTCTCCGCAAAACCGGCCGGGCCACCCTCGAAGGTCAAGATCCGGCCGGGCCACCCTCGAAGGTCAAGATCCCTCCGGGGCACCCCGGGTTTCCCCGTCACGGACCGCTTTCGCCGATCGCGGCCCGTCTTGTCGAGCGGGGACACCTGGGCCAGAAGGCCGGGTGGGGAGTTTACAGATCCGAAATGGGCCGTTATACTCCCTGGCAGTGTCCTGCGAATCGTCAGCGAGGCGTTTTGCGGGATGCGGGATGCAGGAGTCAACTTTTGCGAGAAATGAAAGGAATTGGATGATGTCATCCGGCGGCGAACGAAAAGACATTGAAGCGACCAGAAAGATGAAAGGGCTGATGGGTAAGTACTTCACGGAGCTTACCCAAGGCCCGGAGCAGGGAAAGAAAACGGCCTGGTGTACCAGCGTGGGGCCTGCCGAGCTGCTGCACGCGCTGGGTTTCAACGTCTACTTTCCCGAGAACCACGGGGCCATGCTGGGGGCCAGCCGTATGGCCACCGATCTGATCCCGCTGGCCAACGCCCGGGGCTTTTCGCCCGACATCTGCTCCTATTTGACCAGCGACATCGGGTCGTATCTGAAGGGCGAGAGTCCGCTGCAGAAGATGAAGCTGCCGGGGCCGCCCAAGGCGGACGTGCTGGTGTTCAATACCAGTCAGTGCCGCGACGTGAAGGACTGGTTCCAGTTCTACGCCCGGGAGTGGGACGTGCCGTGTATCGGCATCCACACGCCGCGGGCGATCGGCGAGGTGAGCGAGGCGATCGTCGAGGACATCGCCCGGCAGACCGAGGCCCTGGTCGAACCGCTTCAGGAAGTGGCCGGCACGAAGCTGGACCCCGACAAGCTGCGGGAAATCGTCGACCTCTCCCGGCAGTGTACAATGCTCTGGAAGGGCGTGCTGGAGGCGGCGGCCGCCGTGCCGGCCCCGTTGAGCTTCTTCGACGGAACCATCCAGATGGGCCCGGCCGTGGTGTTGCGCGGAACCCAGGACGCCGTCGACTATTACGAGCTGTTGCTGACCGAGCTGAAGCAGCGCGTCGCCGACGGCGTGGCGGCGGTCCCCGGCGAGCAGTTTCGTATCTACTGGGAAGGAATGCCCATCTGGGGCAAACTGAAAAACCTCTCGATGCAGTTCCAGGAGTTGAAGACCTGCGTGGTGGCCTCGACCTATTGCAACAGTTGGATCTACGAGGACCTCGACCCGGACGATCCGTTTGGGAGCATGGCCCGGGCCTACAGCAGCATCTTCATCTGTCGCAGCGAAGACCGCAAAGAGGCGTACATCGAGGAGATGGCGGCCCAGTACAAGATCGACGGGATCCTTTACCACGACGCCAAGACCTGTCCCAACAATTCCAACAACCGATACCAAATGCCGCAACGCCTGCAGGAGAAGCTCGGCAAGCCGTATCTGGTGATCAACGGCGACCTGAACGACCTGCGGCTCTATTCGGAAGAGCAGACCCGCACCAATATCGAGGCCTTTGCCGAACAGCTTTCGGGAGCATGACGTCGCGCGATGCGGTATTTCTGTGGCATTGACATCGGTGCTTCCAGCGCCAAGCTGGTGATCGTCGATGAGAACCGGCGGACGTTGGGCAAGGCCGTGCGGCGCTCGGGGGTGGATTATGCGGAAACCGCCCGGCGTTGTCTGGCGGAGGCCCTCTCGGCGGCGGGGCTGGCGGAAGAACAACTCAGCGGCTCGCTGTCGACCGGCTACGGCCGCGACAACGTGCCCTGGGCCGGCGGACGGATGACCGAAATCGCCTGCCATGGCAAGGGGGCCTTTTTTCATTTCCGTAAGCAAATAACCGTGATCGATATCGGCGCCCAGGACAGCAAGGTGATTCATCTGGACGACCGCGGCCGGCGGACCAACTTCAAGATGAACCGAAAATGCGCCGCCGGAACGGGCGCGTTTCTCGAGGAAATCGCTTACCGGCTGGACCTCGAACCGTCGCAGCTCAACGGGCTGGCCGAACGCTCCACCAAGGAGGTCACGCTGGGCAGCTTTTGCACCGTCTTTGCGGCCACCGAAGTGCTGGAGAAGATCCGTGCCGGCGAGCGGGTCGAGGACATCGTCAAAGGGGCGTTTCGCTCGGTGGTCAAGCGGCTGGTGGAGATGGACGCGGTGCAAGGCGCGTTGGTGATGACCGGCGGCGTGGTGGCCCATCATCGGCTGCTGGCCACGCTGGTCGAAGAATCGTTCGGAATCCGGCCCTTGGTGCCGCCCGACCCGCAGTATATCGGAGCGTTCGGGGCCGCCCTGTTCGCACTGGAGAGAACCGAGAAAGGAGTACAGGCATGTTGATCAAAGAGACGCCCGTGGCCCTTACCGAGGAGTTGTGGATGCTCGGAACCGCCGCTTATCCGCTGTTCCTGTTCACGGGCGAGCAGGAGGCGGTGATCTTCGAAGGCGGAACGGGGGCCATGGGGCCGTTGCTGCGCGAGCAGATGGAAACCCTGAACCTCGACCCGAGCCTGGTCAAGCAGGCGGTCGTCACCCACGCCCATCCCGACCATGTGATGGCCGTTCCGCTGTTTCGGGAGTTGTTCCCGGGCGTTGAGGTGCTGGCGTCCGAGGCGGCCGCCGGGACACTCTCGGTGGAGAAAGCGATCTCGTTTTTCTGCCAGATCGACGAGGCCTTGAACGATGCACTGATCAAGGCCGGGACGATCAGCCAGCGGCACCGTCCGCAGCCTCTGGCCGAAATGCAAATCGCCGTCGACCGGCTAATCAAGGAAGGCGACGCGATCACGGTGGACGGCGCCGCGTTCAACGTCCTGGAAATGCCCGGGCACAGCGATTGCAGCCTGAGCTTCCACGAACCGCAGCGGGGGATCCTGCTAGTTGCCGACGCCACGGGATACTACGTCCCGGAGCACCACTACTGGTGGCCCAACTATTTCACCGGCTACGACGTGTATCTCGATTCGATGCGGCGTTTGGCCGGGCTGGAGGCCGAGATACTTTGCCTTGGCCACAACGCGGTGGTCAAGGGTGCCAAGGACATCGAGACCTACTTCCGCGACGCGATCTCCGCCACCGAGGCCTACCATCGGCGAATCGTCGACGAGGCCAACGCCGGCAAACCGACGCGGCAGATCGCCGAGGAGTTGGGGTCGGAGATATATGAAAAATCGCCGTTGCTGCCGGAGGATTTCTTTCAGAAGAACTGCGGGCTGATGGTCAAGCAGTCGTTGCGGCACGAGGGCATCAGCGTGGAGAAGAAGTAGTCGCAACAGCAACGAAGAAGCGAGTTGCACGACTTGACGGGCCGGATTAGAATATTGGCGTGACGATCCGGCGGCGGCGCTGGGCTCAGTTTCCTTGGAAAGACCTCGGTGGCAAGGAGATGATCTATGTTGGAAAACGTGAACGCGGTCTACCTCATCATCACCGGACTGGTGGTCTACTTTTTGGGTTACAGGTTCTACGCAAAATACCTGGCCGAAAAAGTCTTCAAGATCGACCCCGAGGCACCGGTGCCGTCGCACACGATGCGAGACGGGGTGGACTATCTTCCCACCAACAAGTACGTCTTGTTCGGCCATCATTTCGCCTCGATCGCCGGGGCCGCTCCCATCGTGGGGCCCGCCATTGCCGTGATTTGGGGTTGGGTGCCGGCTTTCCTGTGGGTGGTGTTTGGGGCGGCCTTGCTGGGTTGCGTCCACGATTTCAGCGCGTTGGTGCTCTCGACCAGAAACCGGGCCCGATCGATCGGCGACATCGCCGGAGAGCTGATCGGCAAAAAGGCCACCCTGGCGTATATGATCATCATGTTCTTCGTCGTCGTGCTGCTGCTGGCGGTCTTCCTGATCATCATCGCCGGACTGCTGAACGACTATCCGGAAGTGGTCTTTCCCGCCTTTTCGTTGATGGTCATCGCGATGGGAATCGGGCTGTTGATTTACCGCACCAACGTCGGGCTGGGACCGGCAAGCATCGTGGGGATCATCCTGATGCTGGCGGCCATCTGGTGGGGCGCCGGCCATCCCTATCCCATGGCCCAGGAGATCACTCTGGCAGGATGGGACATCCCGGCAAAATCGAGCTGGATCATCTTGTTGGCCCTCTACAGCGTGATCGCCTCCGTGCTGCCGGTCTGGCTGCTGTTGCAGCCGCGGGACTACCTGGAATCGTTCAAGCTCTACGCGGGTCTGGGGCTGTTGTTTGCGGGGATCATGGTCACGCAGCCGGTGATCGTGGCCCCGGCCTTCCAGCAGGTTGCCGATGCCCCGCCCGTCTGGCCGTTCCTGTTCGTGTTCATTGCTTGCGGGGCGCTGTCCGGTTTCCATTCGATTGTGGCGGCGGGCACGACTTCCAAACAACTGGCCAATGAAAAGGACGCCGCGTTTGTGGCTTACGGCGGCATGGCCGGGGAATCGGCCCTGGCGCTGTGTGCGGTGATTGCCTGCACGGCCGGTTTCGTTACCGCCGACGGGTTGCCCGATCGGGCGGCCTGGGACGTGCACTACGCGAGCTTTTCGGGCGCGGCCGGTCTGCCGGCGAAGATGCAAGCGTTTGTCCACGGCTCGGCCTACTTCATCTCCTCGCTCGGCATTTCCGTGCAGATCGCAACGACCTTCATCGCCCTGGTCATCGTCGCTTTTGCCCTGACGACGCTCGACTCGGGCTGCCGGCTGGGTCGCTACATCGTCAACGAATTCGGCGACCAGCAGGGAATCCCGGTACTGAAGAACCGCTACGTGGGCTCGGCGATTACCGCCGGCCTGGCGTTCATGCTTTCGATGGGGACCTACGGCGGCGTGCCGGCGGGGAAACTGCTCTGGCCGCTGTTCGGCACCACCAACCAACTGCTGGCGTCGTTGGTGTTCGCCACGGTGACCATCTATCTCGTCAAGAGAAAGGCGCCGCACTGGTTCATCAGCGTGCCCCTGGTGTTCGTGGCCGTGACGACGGTCTACGCCATGATCTGGAATATCTCCAAGTTCGTTCGCGACGGGAACTGGATCCTGGTCGGTGTGGGCAGCGTTATTCTGCTGGCGGGCTTTGTGCTGATCGTACTTTCCTGCGGTGCGTATTTCCGCGCCACCAAGGAAGAGACGGAGTCGGAGCCGGCGGCCGCGATTGAGAGTTGAGATTGCTTTCACGGGTGGCCCGTACACTCTTCCGCAGCAGACGTTGCCACTTTGTGAAGTTTGATCGGAAGAGTGTGCGGGTGGCGCAGCCACAAGAGGATAGACGGAAGTGGCTCGGTTGTGCGAGACAAACAGTTCCAAGCTCGTCCGGAATCCTCCCGTTGCTCCGCAACACGCACGCTTTTCCGGTCCGAGTCTATCAAGTGGCAACGCGAACTCCGGAAAAGCGTACGTGCCACCCACGGATTCAGGGCGACCACGGATTTGATTCCATGCCTTCCCAAGAACTTACAAGACGGACGGCTACTATGGCCCATGCAACGGCGTTTGCTGGGCGGCCAGCTTGCGTAGCTCGTAACGCTTGATCTTGCCGGTGGCGGTCTTGGGCAACGTGTCGACGAATACCACCGCCCGGGGATACTTGTGCGGTGCGGTGGTCTTCTTGACGAAATCCTGAAGCTGGCGTCCCAAGTCGGGCGAGGGCTGGTTGCCGTCCTTCAGCACCACGTAGGCCACCGGTTTGATCAGCCCGTCCTTGTCGGCGGTGCCCACCACGCCGCTTTCGAGCACGGCCGGATGGCCCTGTAACACGCCTTCCACGTCGGTCGGCCAGACGGCCTGGCCGCCGACCTTCATCATGTCGTCGGTGCGGCCGGCGTACCAGAAGTAGCCGTCCTCGTCGATGAGGAACTTGTCGTGGGTGTTGATCCACTCGCCCCAGAAGGTCTCCTTGGTCTGCTCGTGCTTGTTCCAGTAGCCCCAGGCGATGCTGTCGCCCTTGATCAGCAGCGTGCCCACCTGCCGGGGCGGAAGCTGCTGGCCGTCGTCGCCGATGATCTTGGCCTCGTAGCCGGGCACGATCTGTCCGGTGCTGCCGGCGCGTGCCTGGCCGGGCCGATTGGAGATGAAGATGTGCAGGATCTCGGTGGAGCCGATGCCGTCGAGGATCTCCACGCCGAACCGCTCGAGCCACTTGTCGAAGATGTGTTTCGGCAGCGTCTCGCCGGCCGAGACACACATGCGAACCCGGCCAAGGCTCGTCCGCCCGGTCTTCTCCGCCGTGTGCAACAGCGCCGCGTAGCTGGTCGGAACACTGTAAAACACGGTGGGCTGGTGTTGGTCGATCACCTCGAACACCGTGTCGGGCAGCGGTCTGTCCGGCAGCAGGATCGTGGTCCCGCCCAGTCGTAGCGGAAAGTACAGCCCGTTGCCCAGCCCGTAGGCGAAGAACAGCTTCGCCACCGAGAACGAGACGTCGGACTCTTTCAGGCCGATGGTCTGCCGGGCGTACAGGTCGGCTTCCACGATCATGTCGTGGTGGAGATGGATGGCGCCCTTGGGAAAACCGGTCGTACCCGAGCTGTAGAGCCAGAACGCCATGTCGTCCTTGCTGGTGTCGGCCGCTTCCAGATCCGGCGAGGCGTCCTGCATCACGTTGTCCAGGCCAAGGTGACCTTGGGCGTCGTCGCCGGCGACCACCACGTGCTGAAGGAACTTCAGGTGCTCGCGAATCTCCTCGACCTTCTCCAAAAGCGTCGGATCGACAATCAGCACCCGGGCGCGGCTGTCGTTCAACAGGTACTCGTAGTCCTTCGGCTTCAGCATCGTGTTCATGGGGACGGCCACGGCGCCGATCTTCATCGCCCCGTAAAAGGCCATCGCCCACTCGGGGGTATCGGGCAGGAGAATCGCCACGCGTTCCTCGATCCGCACGCCGAGTCCGACCAGGGCGTTTCCCACGCGGTTGACGCCCTGATACAGATCGCGGTAGGTAACCGTTCGCCGGCCGCAAAGGATGGCGGGCTTATCGCCGCGTCCCTCGGCAACGTGAACGTCGACGAAAACCGCCGCCGCATTGAGGCGTTCGGGTAGCTCAAGTGCCGACATGGCTGTGATCTCCTGCGCGAAGTCGAGTTCGATTCTACCCTCCCCCATTTCGCCGGTCAAGAGACCGGGAGGCAAGGATCGAGAGACCAGGGGGCGGGGTTGCGCTGCTTATCCATAACCGGAACCTAATGAAGCTTCCCTGGCTTGCCAATATCAGTATTGTGTCCCGGAATCCGGAATCCCCGTCCGGAATCAATCGTCGGTGGTACCCGGTTGACTTCGAACGTATGCGTCAATTGGGTCCAAGCGCGTGCCATCCTCAAGGACGAGCCCGACTCGCATCTTCTCACAGTCAAGCACTTCGCTATTCAGACGAATGGTAGGTGTCGAGCCAACACGCCGCTTGCGCTGACCCGGAACATCTTCTTCGCCTCCCTCATCCAGTTCGATTCCCATGCCGATGTCACGCAGTGCATTGCCTGCGTAAAACTTCTTCGGGTCCTCCGTCCATTCAAATGGTTTGAAACCCATGTCCTCGCCATCTTCCTTCTCGATATAAAAGCCTACCGCTTTGAAACCTGATTCGAGCCACATGAACCAGATTGAGTGTTCAGGGCGACCTGGACGGTCGGTCGCATTGAACCTGAACACGGCAGCCAACAATACTGGTTCGTCTATTCGCCCGATGCCGGGTTGCTCCACAATGTTCAATCCACGACGGTACGCCGGAAGGAGGCATTCTCTTGCAAAGGGGGTCCTTTCCGAGATGCCCGAAATACCGCCACGCAGTGATGTCTCGGCATTGCGCAGTTTCTGCACTTCCAGCGAATTGTCTGAGCAACCGGCGGTCAACACGAATAGTACAAGGCTGCAATGAAAGCTGCGACTTGATTTTGGCACCACTTGAGTCTCCTTTGGTTTCGTTTGTTCTCTGGGACCTCGGGCTACTTGCCGGCCGCGATGGTGCCTTCCAGCGGGCTGCTGGCGGTGGCGTAGAGCTTCTTGGGGATGCGGCCGGCCTGGAAGGCCAGCCGTCCCGATTCGGTCGCCAGGCGCATCGCCCTGGCCATCCGCATCGGGTCTTGGGCGTGCGCGATGCCGGTGTTGAGCAACACGCCGTCGACGCCCAACTCCATGGCCACCGTGACGTCGCTGGCCGTGCCCACGCCGGCGTCGACGATCACCGGGTAGTCGGGATCGTCGTGTTTGAGATACTCGAGACAGATCCGAATGGCGTTCGGGTTGAGCACGCCCTGGCCCGAGCCGATGGGGCTGCCGGCCGGCATCACGCTGCTGGCCCCGGCCTGCTTCAGCCGCCGGGCGAGAACCGGATCGTCGCTCGTGTAGACCAGCACCGCAAAGCCCTCGCCGACCAGCTTTTCGGTGGCCTCGAGCGTGCCTATCGGGTCGGGCAGCAGGGTTCTCTTGTCGCCGAGCACTTCCAGCTTGACCCAATCGGCGCCGGGATTGCCCATCTGCGAAAGGATCTCGCGTCCCAGCCGGGCCACGCGGATCGCGTCGTCGGCCGTAAAGCAACCGGCGGTGTTCGGCAGGATCGTGTACCGGCTGGTGTCGATGTAGTCCAGCAGGTTCTTGCCGTCGGCGTCGATCAGCCGCTCGCGGCGTACGGCCACCGTGATACACTCGGTGCCCGAGACGGCCAAGGCCTCGCTCATCAACTCGTAGTCGGCGTACTTGCCGGTCCCCACGATCAACCGGCTGGAAAACGTATGGGAACCGATCCGTAGCGACTCTCCGACCGTCGGCGCAGTAGCCATGGCGCTAACCTCCTCCTACCAGGGTGACGATTTCCAGCCGATCGCCGTCGGCCAGCCGGTGTTGGGCGTGGCGTTGGCGGGGGACCAACTCCAGATTCACCTCGACGGCCACGTGTCTCTCGGCCAGTTGCAGGTGATCCAGCAATCCGGCGACCGTGGTCCCCTGGGCAACGCAGCGGGACTGTCCATTGACGGTGATTTCCACATCCATACTCACTGAGCCGCTCGCCGGCTTCGCAAATCCGAGGCCGCGGCTGAATCCGTGGGGAACAACTACTCACTACCCCGGCGGGATGACCCCCACCGCGGGACCGACGGCGCCGGCGGAGCCCCGGAACTTGGTCACGTCCAGCGGGATCAGGCTCTGGCGGATGGGCAAGTTTCGGTTGCGCACGGCGGCGTTCCAGGGCACGGCATAGGCGGCCACGTTGCCCGTGGTCACCTCGGCCACGTAGACGATCGTCCGGGCGGGCTGCATGGCGGCGCCCATCCGCTGCATATTCGCCACGCCGGTGACCATCAGGAAGCGGGGGTTCTTGGCCGGCGTCACGCCCAGATCCTTCAGCACGTTGTAGTCGAAAAAGGCGTTGAAGGCCCCCAGCTTGTTCAGGGCGGCCGCTCTGAGGTTGCCGGTGAGGAAATCGAGGAAGAAGATCGCTTCGATCTCTTCATCCAGCGGTCCGGTGGCAATGGCGAACGTGTCGTTGCGGTCGGTGGCCACCGCGTGCAGCGGGGTGTGGGGCCAGAGTCCGCCGAGGATCAGACCGGCGATCAGTCCGAACACCAACCAGACGGTACGACTGTACCTTAGTGCATCCAACATGACATGGCCTCCTCAAAAAGGTTCCAAGAAAAGTGGGCTCGCCCGAATCTACCGCCATCATACCCGCTGTTGGCCCCGAGCACCAGATGTGCGTCCCCTAGTTTTCGCAATTATCCTAGCGCGGCCGGTAGCCGCAACCAAAGGCGATTAGGGGACTAGGGATTAAGTTTGCCCTCGCAACCCTAACCTCCTAACCTCCTAACAGCCACCCGACTTTCCATTTGAGGTGTGTCGCTGTACCAAGACCCCGCTTTCAATTCCCCCCTCTTTTGGGATCGGCTTTTCCTGGGCTCTTGTAAGGCAACACGAATCGGTCTATAACCGCCATCTGCGATAAGTCATCGATGATGTCTCTCGAAGGAGCCGATTATGCAAAACATCAACGTGGCCCTGATTGGGCAAGGCTTTATGGGTCGTACCCACTCGAATGCCTGGGGCCAGGTCGGAAGGTTCTTCGATACGCCGGTCAAGCCGGTGATGCATACCGTGTTCGGTCAGGAAGCTGAGAATCCCCAGGCGTTTGCCGACAACTGGGGCTGGCAAAACGCCTCGACCGATTGGCAGCAGTTGGTCAACTCCCCGGCGATCGGGCTGGTCGACGTGGTGACGCCGAATTACATGCACGCCCCGCCGGCAAAGGCCGCCATCGCCGCCGGCAAACCGTGCTCCTGCGAGAACCCGACCGCCGGCAGCCTCGCCGACGCCCGCCAGATGGTCGAGGCCGCCAAGGCGGCCGGCGTGAAGACGTTCGTCTGGTTCAACTATCGCCGCTGCCCGGCCGTGGCCTTGGCCCATCAGTTGGTTCGCGACGGCAAGATCGGCGAGATCCGGCACGTTCGGGCGGCCTACCTGCAAGACTGGGCGGATGAATCGATTCCGCTGTTGTGGCGGTTCGACAAGGAGCTGGCCGGCTCCGGCGCCCACGGCGACCTCAACGCCCACATCATCGACATGACCCGATTCGTCACCGGCCAGGAAATCACCGAGATCGCCGGCGCGATCGCCGAGACGTTCATCAAGCAGCGGACCTTGGCGGGCGGGACGGCCGGCGGGGGCATTGCCGACGGGGGAGAAGCTGCCGGCGGCCAAGGCGACGTGACCGTCGACGACACCGTGCTGTTTCTGGCCCGGTTCTCCGGCGGGGCGGTCGCCAGCTTCGAGGCCGCCCGGCAGGCCACCGGCAACCAGAACCGCAACACCTTCGAGATCAACGGCACGAAGGGGGCGCTGAAGTTCGACTTCGAGCGGATGAACGAGTTGGAGTACTACGACGCCACGCTGCCTCGGGCCGTGCAAGGCTGGACCACGATCATGTGTACCCACGGAAGCGATCACCCCTATGTGGCCAACTGGTGGCCCGACGCCCACATCATCGGCTACGAACACTGCTTCACCAACCAGGCATACGACATCCTGCGGGTGCTCGCCGGACAGGAGCCCACGGTTCCGATTCCCGATTTCGAGGACGCCTACCAGACGCAGCGCGTGCTGGAAGCGTCGCTGTTGTCGGCCGGCGAGCGTCGGCCGGTCAGCCTCGAGGAGGTGAAATAGCCGGTTTCGTAGATTGGCAACTTACCGCCGGTTGCGTGTGCTCCCCCATCGCGGCTGGCGGATCGTTCGTCGCGACGAAGGGCGTCATGGGAAGACGGAGACTTCCCATGGCGCCCACTTTTTTGGTTGATCGGCACAAGATCGCCGGCCTCAGTCCTGGGGCCGGTGCTGCTGTGTGTGGGCGAACTTCCCGCGCGGCGGCCGCGGACGTCTGCGGTGCTCGCCGTCGAGTTCCAGTTTCCAGCGGCGAGTCGCTTCCTCAGACGAGCCTGTTTCGGCGGCGAGGTCCTCCGCCACCTGGCGGGCCGCGTTGGGTAGCGTCACCACGATCGTAGTCCCCATCCGGCTGTGGGGGTCGACGTAAGCCGAACCGCCGTAATGGTCGACAATTCTCTTGACGATCGCCAGGCCCATGCCCGATCCTTGGGCCCCGGTTGGGGAGAGTCTTCGCCCCGGCCGGAAGATCTTGCGGTGAAACCGCGGCTCGATACCCGGCCCGTTATCGTGAATCCTGAAGGCCACCGTGGCGCCGTTTTCGTCTTCGTTGGCGCTGGCGCCGGCGGGGCTTTTCGACTGGCACGGCGCGATCGTGATCCGTGGCCGTTGCGGGTCGCAACCGTGGTGGACCGCGTTGCGGACCAGGTTGGTGACGATCTGCTTCAGTCGCCCGCCGTTGCACCAGACCGCCGGCAACGGCCGGCGGACGTCGACTTCCACGTTGCCTTGGGCCAGTAATTCGCGTTGCTCGAACAACACCTCGGCGACCACGGCCGAAAGGTCGACCTGGGTCGGCTCCATCTCGACGCCTCCGGTTCGCGCCAGCCAATCCAGGTCGTCCAGGAATTGCTTCGACTGCCGCAGGCAGGCTTCGACGTGGGCCACCCGCCCGGTGATCTCATCCTGGGGCTCCTCCACCGGCAACATCCCGGCGAGCGACTTCTTCAGTTGCGAAAAGGAACTTTCCAGCAACATGAAGTTGGCGCTCATGTCGTGCGACAGAGAACGCACCAGTTGGTCGAGATCTTCGCGTGTGCTCGTACTTGACATGGTATCTGCCTGCCCAATGGATCTGTCTGGCCCTCGATCATTATCGGCACATCGGGCAGCCGTTGCGTGCTTTCCCCAGCTTCGCACTTGCAGGCCGCGAAACCGGTATAAGCGGCCCCGGAATTGGGGGCAAGATGGGATGAATCGATTGTAGAGTCCGCCGAAATCGCGAACTTGTTTGTCTTTGCGAAGCTCACTGCTTCGATGTTTCCGACGGATCCTCGGAGGCCGGCCGGTTGGCGCCGTTGTCCTCGGGTGGGGAGCGGCCAGCCGGTCGGGGCGCGAACCGCCAAGGCAAGGTCAACGCCACGCCGCGGCCCAACTCGGGGGACTCGGCGAACACGCCGTAATACGGGCCCGCGTATCCCAGCACGAGCCAGATCTTTTGGTCGCGACGCACGGTGGTCACCGTTCCGCCCGCCCGGGTCGAGAGCAACTTGACCTGAGGCGCTCCTTGGTCGTCATAGGTTTCGATCGTCCCAAAATGGCCGGTGCGATCCACTCCGGCCACCACCCGGGGCTTTTCATCGGTGCCACACAGTTCGAGTCGCCCGCCGCGTCCCGGCACGACTCCGATGCGAACTCCTTCGGCCCCTTTTGGCCCGGTGACGAAAACCCGGCGGCACTGCAACTTGCCAACCTCCAATTGGCCGCAACGTATCACCGGGGCGGTGATCTCGCGATAGGCGTTGATGTTGTCGGCCGTGACTTGCGGCGCCGTGACGTTGATCGCCCGGAAGTGCTTTTGTCCGAAGAACTTGTCGCGCATCACGGTGCCCAGCGTCAAGAACAGCAACGGATAAAGAATCCAACGTTCGCGAGTCGACATGCTACACACTCCTATCCTGGAAAGATGACTACATTACGGTTTTCCGATAAAGCCTAACGGGCCAGCAAGCTCACCGCCCGAACGGTCCGCGTGCGGGCTTCGATCTCCGGCGGTAGATGGCCTTTGAACCAGGCCTTGGCTCGGTAGCGGAACTGGTCGCCGGTGGGGAGGAATTTGGCCGGCGGATAGTGGCTGGCCAAGGGGTCGTTGCCGCGGGTGGTGGTGTGCGGCTTTTCGTGACAGCCGACGCACGATTTCGTTTCGCCGGGGCGAGGATACATCCAGGTGAGTTGGTTGCCCACCACGCGGCCGTCGCTGTCGAGCACCTGGAAGTGCAGCAGCCGGTCGGCGGGGGCCTCGACGAAAAACGAACCGTCCGGCGCCAGCGGCACGGTGCCCAACACCCGGGCGAACGTGCCGCCGTGGTTCTTCCAGACCTCCCATGGATTGGTGTGGGTGCTGTGCCGGGCGGGCCTCGGCACGCCCTCGATCAGCCGCACCAGACGTCCGCGCGCCGCCACGTCCGGCTCCTGCGTGTTGAAGACCGACGAACAAACGAACCGGCCGCTGTACGCGTGGCGCAGGGCGTGGGCCGCCTGCAACCTTGGCGGCTTGCGCGCCATGATCGGACGCGGTTCGAAGTCGGCGACCGTCGGGTCGTTGTAGATCAATTCGAGCTGCTTGGTCGCCGGGTCGAACAGGTACAGCCCCAGGTCCACCTTCTTGCGGTCGGACTCCTTCAGCGTCGACGCACAAAGCACGTTCCCGTCGGGCAAGGGAAACGGCGTGGTGTAGGAGCGGGTCCGGTTGTCGGGCGTGATGATCTCTTCGGTATCGCGGCGAGGGCCGATCACCGCCAGCCCGCCCTGGGTGACCACCAGGATGCCACGTCCGTCGGGCATTGCTTGCGGCTGGGTCATCCGCAGCACGCGGTGCGTTAGCGGGGCCTCCTGGCCGTCGGCCGGCGAGCGGGGGCCATGGTCCAGGCTCCGCCAGTACGACCGCCGCTCCGGACCGTAGAGCACCATGTCCTGGGTGCCGTCGGCGTGCATCGCGTGCAGCGTCAGCTCGGTCTTGTTCCGCGAGTAAAAGACCTCCAGCCGGCTGAACACGACCCGCCCGTCGCCCATCACCGCCGGTTCGTTGTCGCGGCCGATGTTGGTGGCCACCGGGTGCAGATCGCTGCCGTCGGCGTTCATCACGCAAAGCACCGTGCAGGGATAGCCGTGATACTCGTCGCGGATGCCGCTGCGGCTGGCGGCCAGCACGATCCGCCCGTCGGGCAAATACGCCGGACCGACGTGGTGATACGGCCCTCGGGTCAACTGCTTCAGGCCGGTGCCGTCGACGTTGATCCTCCAGATGTGCCACCAGGGGTCGTCTTGCCCGCGACGGCAGAAGATCACCTGCGAGCCGTCCCACGATACTTCCGGCTCGCCCACGTAGCCCTCCTCGAATCGGGTCAGCGGCGTGACCTGGCCGTCGGGCCGCGGGGGACGCAACACGCAGAGGTTGCGTCCCGGACGGTACGCCGGCCCCGAGTCGGTCACCACGTAGGTCTGCCGCCAGCGGTCGGCCTGTTCGACCGTGCCGATCGTGTTGGGGATGCTGTTGCTGCCTTGGATGAAGACGATGGCCTCGGGGTGTGGGGTGCGTGGGACGTTCCGGTCGGAGGCGATGGTTTCATCGGGTTGGGGTTGGGGTTGGTGCGTTTCACGCACCCTACGGAGGCCTCGCTGGCGCACGGCGTCGCGGGCGATGTGGCGGACGGCGTGGAAGGAGTGGTCGATCGAGGCCTTGCGCAGCGCCGCCAGGGCCCGGGGGTTGTCCAGGTCGGCCAAGGCCTCGGCCGCCGCATGGCGGATTTCGGCCACGGAGCGTTCGTCTTCGAGGATCCCGACGATCAGTTCCGTGTGCGCGTCGGCGCCCAGCAATCCCAAGGCCCGGATCAGGCCCTCGCGCCATCGCGGGGCCGGGTCGTCGTACTCTTCGTTCTTGAAGGTGCCGTTGTAACCGTAGTCGGCCTCGGCCTTGGCGTGGGCCAGGATTTCGGCGACCGGCTCGATGGCCCGGCGGTCACCCAGCCAGCCGATCGCCTTGGCGGCGTTGAGCCGTACCCAGCCTTCCTCGTGTTCGAGCAGGGCCAGCAGCCGCGGCAGGTCCTCTTTTTCCGTACACACACAGGGCAGCCAACTGGAGATGCGATAGGCGGGAAACTGCGACCACCGGATGGCATCGTCCGGCGAGTCGTCCGGCGGGGGCACGCGGCGCGGCTGGCCGAGCAACTCGAAGGCATGTTCGCAGGCCTGTTGCCGCAGGCCGGCCTGGTCCATCAGGTAGCGAGTCAGCCGATGTCCCACTTCCGGCTCGTAGAGCATGAACGTGTCGTGGTCGCCCGGCAGGTTGGCCATGATCAACGGCGCAATCTCCCGCAGGGCCGCGCGACATTGCGGACCGCTCAGGCCTGAGCGAGCTTGCGGACCGTCCAGCGGCAGACGGCAGAGGGCGAAAGCGATCCAGTAGGGCGCCTCCAGCATGCGGTCCTCGCTGGGGAAGCCCATCTTGTCGTCGCGTGGTACGCCCGGGGGATCCTTGCCGGCGAGGTCCTTGGCGTACCGGGGATAGGCGGCCAGCAAGGCGGGCACCGCCCGGCGGTCGCCGAAGTCGCCCAGGGCGTTGGCCGCATGGCGTGCCCAAAAGGGGTTGTCCAACAGGGCGATCAGCGCATCGAAGCCGGCCTGGTCCCGCAATCGGCCCAACGCTTGCAGACCGGCCCGGACGGCCGGACGGTAGTTGGCCGCGGTAGTGGGTATCGGGCCGAGCACGTCGAGGATGGCTTGCGTGGCGCGGCGACCGCCCAGCGCACCCAACGCCCTAAGGCCCCGCTCCTGACGCCACTGGGGCGGATCGTTGTGGATCGACGTGCGGCGACCCAGTTGCCGAGGTGTTTGGCCGCCGATCTCGATCTCGTAGAACGTGGTGGGATACGTCGGGTTGATGGATCCGTAGCTGGTGATGCGGACGTATCGGGCGGCCCGCTGGGGGAAGTCGATCACCAGTTGCACCGGCGTGGCGCCTTGGCTGCGACGCACCACGTCGAACTTCCGGTTGTCCAGACTGACGGCCAGTTCGTACTCGGTCATCACGAATTGCGGTCCGTATTGGTGAACCACCACCTGGCCGATCTGTTGCGGCTTGCCCAGGTCGACGGTACACCATTGCGGCAGGGGCACGTTCTTGGTCTGCCAATAGTCGGGACCGATCCGGCCGTCGAGGAGGATCTCCGGCGGGCCGCGGTAGGTCGAGGAAGCTCTTACAGAAAGCGGTCCGCCGCCGGTGGCCAGCTTCGCCCCGGCGAGCAACTCGATCACTTCCTTCGGCACGCGATCCGCCGGCACCCCATCCCACCACTGTCGCCATCGCGAGACCTGGGATTGGCGCTTCGCCGGCGGGGCCGTCGCATCCAGCGGAAACTCCATGCCAGAGAGATTCGTCAACGAGACGTGGGCCGCCTGCCGAACGGTCCAATCGTCGTCGTCCAGCGCGCCGAGCAACGGCCCCACGGCCCGGCGTCCACCACATCGGGCCAACGCCATGGCGGCCTGCCGACGCACTTGGGCCGACTCATCTTCGAGCCGCCCGATCAGCGCCGCCGAGGCCGAGTACGCCCGCAAAAACCCCAACGCCTCGGCTGCGGAGCCACGTAGGGCCGCCGAGTCGGCGCCCAGCTTGTCGACGTAGTCGGTCACTTGGCGATGATAAGGGCCGGCTACCTCCGCCGCGACCGCCGCGGGCAGGTCCGAGAGCATCAAGGCAATTATTGCCAGGTTCAAACGACGCATGGTAACCCCTTCGGGCAGTGTTACGTGAGAGTTTTCCACAGTTTTCTTCTTTGCACCAGTGTAGATGCCCGGGGATCGACGTGCAAGAACCGGCTCCAGGCATCGAACCAAACGCGCCGCCTGGGCCGGCTGGGACGCCGGTATCTGAAAAAAAGCTGAAAAACGTGTTCTTTTTGCGGTGGACCGGTCTTTGGAAACGATCGGCGTCACGCTAGTGCAGTAAGTTCGTAATTGGCGGAACTTTTGAGCGGCTGTGGGGTTTTATCCTTAGCAGGGACCCAACAGAAACCGGTGAATGCCACGCACTGGAGTACGCGAGCACTGGCAAAGCACTTGAGATGTTCGGCGTCCGTGCTAGAATCGACGTTGCGGGGCAGAACTTGGGAGGCGCGCGGTGAGCTAACCCGCGCACAGCTACGGAACAGGTTTCCTCCCACCGCATAACTCCCTCCTGAACTACATTGCCCTGACCGCTGAGGCGGCTCTCGTCGGCGCCCTTGTGGGGACGCCGAGGTGGGTCTGCGTGCCGGGAATAGGTGGAGTTCGAAATGAGCACGACACCCAAGACGCCTTTGCCGTCGAGCGAGGCGCCGTCGCCCGTCCACCGGTGGAGCGCGCCGGGCTGGACCAAGTGGTGGCTTGGCGTTCTGAGCGTCTCGATCGTCTTGTCGTGGATAGGTTTCGGCCTGCACTTGTTGGGGCGCAGAGGACCGGAGACGGCTGATCTGGCGGTCGACCCGGCCGCAAAGAAGCCGGCGACTCCGCTCGGGCCCAAGCAAGTCGTCGAAGGCCCTTGGGGCCGATTGGAAATCACTCCGATCGCGATCTCGCCGCCGCTGGAATTCGTCTGGCACGCCAGTCAGCGCGATTCGAGCGACGTGGTGTGGCATTTCCCCAACACCAACACTTCCCAGCTTTCGGAGCTGTTTCGGGAATTTGGCATGCCGAACGCGTTGCGGGGTAGGCTGCGGTCGATGGCCGAATTCGACGCCGCGATCGACGGCTACACGATCCGTCCGGACCGCGAACTCGTCCTGGGGCTCCGCGGCGAAGTTCGAGCAAAGCTCTACGTCGCACTGCACGGATGTAAGGCCAACACGGCCCAACGCAACTCGTTTCGCTCCCGCGCCACTTCGGTCGACCAATGGTTCGGCGATTCGCCCATCTCTCGCGAGACCCGGCGACTCGTCACGCCGTTGATTTACCGGCACGGCAGCTTCCTGTTCTTCTCCGACCTGCAAAGCATCGAATCGTCGCTGCCGTCGGAAAAGCAGAGGACATCGCTTCTGAAGGCCCTTACGCGCGAGTCGACGCTGCTGCTGAACCTGAGAGTATCCCCGGATTCGGACGTCGACTCGCTGGCGGCCTACTGGGGCCGCGGCGGCCGAGTCAATGACGTGCGGCCGATTCTTCAGTCGCTCTCGAAGGTCGGGGCAGAGCAAATTCTCGACGTCACGCGTTTGCTGCCACCGTTTGCCCAGCAGCGGATCTTCACCTATCCGATCATTCCGGTTCGGGCCACGGCGGTCTCTCGCGACTGCCATTGGACCGCCCTGAACTTCTTCTGCAAGCAGCCCGACGACCGGTTCGGCAAGGAAGACGAAGCCTTTGCCACCTTCGACGAAGACTACTACGAGATCTTCGGCAATCCGCGTTTCGGCGATCTGGTGATCTACATCGACAAGCAAGAAGAACGGTTCATCCATTCGGCGGTCTACATCGCCGCGGACGTCGTCTTTACCAAGAACGGTTGGAATTATTCACGGCCGTGGATGTTTATGGAACTGGAGAGCGTGGGTGACTTCTATCCGCGCAGCAAACCGCTGTCCAGGAGCTTTTTTCGGCGCAAGGGCATCTGATAGACTCGGCCGAAAAGTCGGCCGGCGAGGTACTTGTTGTTTTTCAGTGTTCGTGATAGAATGGACTGCATGGGGTAGAACCTTGGAAGGCGCGCGGATCGGACAGGCCGTGCGCGGCAACGGAACAGGCACTCCCCCGCCCCCTTATTCCCACCTGCGCTTCCTTGCCCCGACTGGCAAGACGGCTTGGGTCGGTGTCCGTACAGAGACGCCCGCGCAGATCGGCACGTCGGGGATTTGTGGAGTCCGATATGAGTATGAAGCACGAGATGCCTTTGCCGTCGGACGAGGCGGCACTGCCCGGCGCCCGGTTGATCACGCCGGCTTGGACCAAGTGGTGGCTTGCCGTTCTGACCGTCTCGGTCGTGTTTTCGTGGATCGGTTTCGGTTTTCATTTGTTCGGGCGAGGAGAACCGGAGACGATGGACCCGGCGGCGGCGTCGGTGGCGGCGGTCAGTAAGCCGGCGGCCCCGCTGGAAACCAGACAACTCGTCGAAGGACCCTGGGGCCGACTGGAGATCACGCCGATCACGATCTCCCCACCGCTGGAATTCGTCTGGCACAGCAAGTATCGCGATCCGCCCGACGTGGTCTGGCATTTTCCCAACACCAACAGTGCTCAGCTTTCCGAGTTGTTCAGCGAACTTGGTCTGCCCGACGGCTTGCGGGGTACGCTGCGGTCACTGGCCGAATTCGACGCGGCGATCGACGGTTACACGATCCGTCCGGACCGCGAACTCGTCCTGGGGCTCCGCGGCGAGGTTCGCGCAAAGCTCTACGTCGCGCTGCACGGATGTAAGGCCAACGGGGCCCAACGCGACTCGTTTCGCTCCTGTGCCACCTCGGTCGACCAGTGGTTCGGCGATTCGCCGATTTCGCCTCAGATCAGACAACTCGTCACCCCGCTGATCTACCGCTACGGCGGCTTCCTGTTCTTCTCCGACCTGCGAAGTATCGAATCGTTGCTGCCGTCGGACCAGCAGAGGATCTCGCTGCTGAAGGCGCTGACCCGCGAGTCGACCCTGCTGCTGAAGCTCATCGTTTCCCCGGAATCGGACATCGACCGGCTGGCGGACTACTGGGGCCGCGGCGGCCGCGACAAAGACGTCCGCCCCATCCTCGAGTCGTTCTCGAAAGCCGGGCCAGAGCAAAGCCTCGACGTCACGCGCTTGCTGCCCCCGTTTGCCCAACAACGCCTCTGTACCTATCCGGGCATGCCGGCCACGGGCACGTCGATTCGTCGCGACTGCCATTGGACGGCGCTGAACTTCTTCAGCCAGCAGCCCGACGACCGATTCGGCGGCAACCTGAAAGTGGTCTTTGACACCTTCGGTAAGGACTACCACCAGATCTTCGGCAATCCGCAGTTCGGCGACCTGGTGGTCTTCATCGACGAGCTAAAGCAGATTATCCATTCGACGGTCTACATCGCCGCCGACGTGGTGTTCACCAAGAACGGTACGAATACGGCGCGGCCGTGGATGTTCTTGAAGTTGGACGACATGGACGACTTCTATCCCCGCAGCAAGCCGCTGAAGAGGGCCTATTTTCGACGCCACGGCCTCTGATCCGGTATTTTGTTTGCCGGCGGCGTCCAAGCGACGAAGAAAGGGGTTCAGGGTGTAAGTAGGTGGTAGGTGGTATGTGGTATGTGGTATGTGGTAGGTGGTAGGTGGTAGGTGGTAGGTGGTAG
>SDBV01001620.1_pt1 | contig 33900 bp, 27 predicted proteins | sample 2277081 | NCBI WGS metagenome assembly SDBV01 (sample SAMN10402039, study PRJNA504765) | marine sediment metagenome | isolation source: marine sediment core GS10_PC15, 223 cmbsf | place: Arctic Ocean: Southern Knipovich Ridge | collected 2010 | reverse complement strand
CGGCTTGCTCTTTTGCTGTTTTTGTGCTGTATCCGGCCCTGATTGTAGCTTCTTGATATATTTTTTGATGTGAGGTTTTGTGAGGTTCTCGAAAGCCTGTTCTTTCGCTGCGTTTTTACTGTATTCCGCCCTGATTGCAGCTTGTGTCCCGTTGCAATCTACTACATATTCTTCGCAGAATCTCCTTTTCTTGGCCGTTATAGCGGGACGCATCCCCAAATCATAATTCCACTCGTATAGCCCCTCTTCAAGCTCTAAGACATATTCCCGAACCCGCTGTATTTCTGCTTCTTTCATGCCCCAAGAGCTTACCAAAATCCCTTACTGCTGACAATCTTTGGCCCTACTTTTCATTGATTTTCATCTTTGTTCCAGTGTCAATTTCTGACACTGACGCTACAGCCATTTTTTAGAGCTTTCTTTGGGAAATTTCTTGAGCTACAACACCATAAATTATAATATTCTAGTCACCTTGGCAGAAGGATTGTGCATCCATGGATTTACGCAGATTTTATTAATCCATAATCCTTTATGCTTAATCAGTCTTATCCTCTTGCCTTTGGCGATAATCAAGAGGATAATGTTGCCAAGACAGACGGGATTACGCACCTTTTACCCGAAAGAAGAACAGTTCCGATGGGTCGGAATTTAATACGGCGATGGCGATTTTGTAAAGCTAACTGTAGGATATGAGCTAATGGTTGATTTCAGCAAGCGATTAGGCAAGCGGATACCAAAGCGAATCACGGATCCGGTGGCATTATATGACACTCTTGACCGTGAGAGTGACAAGGGGCCGCTACGGCCAGCACAAGAAGCGGTTCTGAAGCATTGGTATGAGGAATACGCTAATATGACGGATGTAATCCTCAAGATGCACACAGGTCAAGGTAAGACACTTGTGGGTCTGTTGATACTTCAGTCGAAATTGAACGCAGGTCAAGGACCGGCCCTTTACTTGTGCGCCAACCGCTTTCTCGTGAACCAGACTTATGATCAAGCTAAACAATTCGGTTTGTCTGTGTGTACCGCAGATAGCGATTTGCCGACTGATTTCATCGAGGGGAAGTCTATATTGGTGACGACAGTCCATAAGCTATTCAATGGGTTAACTCGTTTCGGTCTGGGCAACAAAGCTAAAGAGGTCGGAGCAATTGTTATTGACGATGCTCATGCTTGTGTCGATTCTATTAGAAATGCTTTTGTTATGCGCCTCGATAAGGAAGATTCCGCTTATGTAACAATTCGCGATTTGTTTGCTGACGAACTTGAGAAACAAGGCGTTGGCACCTTTGCGGATATTCAGAAAGGTAAGTATGACGCAATGCTTCCAGTGCCCTATTGGGCATGGCAAGAACGCATAGTTGAAGTTGCAAAAATTCTTTCTGGAAGAACGGATGCCACGGCGGTCAAGTTCGCTTGGCCACTTCTTAAGGACATGCTTGACAAGTGTCAGTGTGTGGTATCAGGCGGAGCACTTGAAATTGCTCCCTATCTGTCACCATTGCATCTGTTCAGGTCTTACGATCGTTCAGCTTGTCGAATATTCATGTCTGCAACTGTTGCGGATGACTCGTTCCTTGTAAAGGGTCTAGGATTAGAACCTGAAATAGTAAGTAATCCACTAATTTATGAGAATGAGAAGTGGTCTGGGGAGAAAATGGTGCTTATACCTTCGCTAATCGACGAATCGCTTGATCGTGGTGCAATCGTGGACTGGTTCGCAAAACCTAAGGAGAATCGCCGTTTTGGCGTGGTTGCCCTGGTTCCAAGTTTCAAACATGCTGAAAACTGGAAAGCTTTCGATGCGGTCGTTGCAGAAGCCAATACCATCGATTCAGAGATTGAAAAGCTTCGCTCGGGAAACAGAGATAACGTTGTTGTGATTGTTAATCGCTACGATGGTATTGACCTTCCTGACGCTTCTTGCCGGTTGCTGATATTCGACTCGGAGCCGTATTCTGAGAGCCTTGTCGATCTGTACATGGAGTCATGCCGGCTAGGTAGCGAGACAACGGCAATCCGCAAGGCGCGAACCATTGAGCAGGGACTTGGCCGGAGTGTACGTGGAGAGCGGGACTACTGTATTATCATCATCACGGGAGTCGATCTTGTCAAATGTGTTCGATCCAAGTTCACGCGGGGACACTTGTCGAATCAAACTCAATTGCAAATACAGATAGGGTTCGACATTGCTGACATGGCCAAAGACGACCTTCTTGATGGTTCCCAACCCTCTGATGTTTTGACAGCAGTAATGAAGCAGTGTTTGCGGCGAGATGCTACATGGAAGGCATTCTATGCTGAACAGATGGAAACTGTGGGGCCGGAGGTTGTCTCCAAGACAGGATTGGAGCTATTCTCCAAAGAATTGAAGGCCGAGCAACTGCATCAGAGTGGTAATTCGCAAGGTGCAGTCAAGAAGCTTCAGTCCCTGATAGATGATTGTGTAACTAATGAGGAAGAACGTGGCTGGTATCTTCAGGAGATGGCTCGCTACACTTTATCTTTTGATACTATTGAATCCAATAATCTACAGCGCTGTGCACACCTGAAAAACCATGCCTTGCTCAGGCCCTCGTCAGGAATGCAGATAGAGCGGATAGTTGTTGTTAGTCAGAAGCGGATGGAACGAGTAATAGCGTGGATTAAAAAGCATGAAGTTTACGAAGAACTTCAATTGGCTGTTGATGATATACTTGGCCGTCTAACCTTCGGCATAAAGGCAGATAGATTTGAAGATGCCTTTAATCAATTGGGGGCCTTTCTTGGGTTTATCGCCCAGCGTCCAGAGAAGGAATGGAAGGAAGGGCCAGACAATATGTGGGGACTGCGCGAGGACGAATATCTTCTCGTTGAATGCAAGAGTGAGGTGGCTCAAACTAGAGAAGAAATTAGCACGCACGAAGCTGAACAGATGAATAGGTCGAGTGCATGGTTTGATGCTCAATATAAAGGTGCTCGATGTCATCGTTGGATCGTAATACCAACCCGGAAACTAACAAGAAAGACATCTTTTACTCATGAAGTTGTGGTTCTGAAAAAGTCTGGATTGGCCAAACTCGTAAACAATGTAAAGAAATTGACCGAACAGCTCAAAGAAGTTGATTTCAAAGATCTATCAAAACGCGATATTCAGGAACTGATGGATAGCTGTAAGTTATCAGTAGATGACATATATTCGGAGTATACTGAAGCCGTACTTTTGAGTCGTAGAAGATGATTTTTGTGGCAGAACTTTCTTCGTGCTCTTAGCGTGAAATCTGAGAAAGAAACGGGCGACGATGAGACACTTAGCCAAAACCTCGGTGCGGTGATGATGAAAAGAAAACGCTAAGCCCTTTTTAGGGACCCAAGAAACTCCCTCGCGCGCGTGCGCGCGTAAAAGCGTGCGAAAACTCATTTTCAACCTAAAAACATAGGTTCAGTTTACCTTAATGAAAACCATTTTGGGTATCTGGTTATAACCTGCTGCCGCTGAAGTTCCGCTATTCGCCGCATTATCCTTGTCGGCCTGCCGCGCCAAGTTTGTCGCTTGACCTTAGCGTCAAGTTCTTTGACCCATCGGTGAAGTTTAAGAAAATATCCCACACTACCCCGACGATATGAGCGGGATTCGTTTCGGCTCTCATAAGTCAAATCGTTGCACTTTCGGCAAAAATACATTTCCCCCAACGGTCTGCGATATAGTTTGCCTGCCCTGTATCCGCAACGTGGACATAAAAACCAATACCGGACACCACCAAAATTACAGCGGGTCTTAGCCAGTTTTATCCTGTAATCGTATTTTTCTTCGCTGCCGTCCCTGTACCGTGTAATCGTGTAAATAAGTCGTGCGTAAGACTGTTCACCGGTTATGTCAATTACAAGACCGGCAGAACTTTCGTTGCCGCTGAATTTCCGTGTCCAGGTCAAATCCGTTAAGTGATACCCCTTTAACAGACCCCAGTTGTTTAATCGAAAAATACAAAGCTCGGTGCTTTGCTCAACTGTCTTTTTATTATCAGAATAGAATCGTCTCATCTTCACTTATTCCGAATAGCCGAAATCAATAGACTTTCTCCGCATTCACCTACCTCTCGACAATATCGAGTATGGCTTTTCTGTCCTGCTCTGAAAGCTCCGGCCAAGCGGTTATTATCTGCTCGATTTCGGGGTATTTCTGCAGGGTTTTGTCCAAGCAGGTGGACAAGACAGGATTTTGATTCTGCGTAACCTGTTTATTTTCAATAGCTTGTCGATTTCCGCTTGTAGGTTCGAGTCCTACTCGGGGAGTTTAAGGGCAGCAGGCCTTCTGGCTTTGTTGCCCTTAATTTTTTAGAGGTAGGGCTCGAACCTTAAAAAGGTGTGGGAAAAGAATTTTCCCACGTCGTCGGGGTGACAGTGAGCGAAGCGAAACGCCAGAGGGGCAGAGCCCTTATGGGGAGCGATGTCGAGCAGAGCGAGGCTGAGCAACGGGTTCCAGGGCGAAGCCCGGAGTCCTACTCGGGGAGGTGTGAACCGCAGAGAATGCATCTTGAATTTTTATATGACGCCGATATCGCCAAGGTGGCATTAATTACCAACAGGTAAGACATATTCCCATTAAAGTACGGACTTCTATTTGATGCTTGCGTGGTAGCTTTGCAAAGATTCTACAACAGGCTCGGCGCCTTTCCTCGCGGCGATACCTTTTACAGTAGCAGCGGCGGCGGTCGTCGTCGTGATGTAAGGTATCTTGTACTGAATCGCAGCCTTCCTGATATACGAATCGTCATACTTGCTTCGCTTGCCGACAGGGGTGTTTATAATCAGTTGAATCTGATTGTTCTTTATGGCGTCAACTATATTCGGCCTGCCTTCGTGCACTTTAAGAACATGCTCCGATTTTATGCCTTTGCTCTTGAGGTACTCGGCCGTGCCTGCGGTGGCCATTATTTTGAACCCGATTTTTTCAAAGGCCTTGGCGGTATCCGCAATTGAGCTCTTATCAGGGTCGGCGACCGTTATCAGCACTGTCCCCTCTAAAGGAAGCGTCTGCTGCGTTGCCTCCTGCGCCTTGAAAAATGCCAGGCCGTACGAATCAGCCAATCCAAGCACTTCTCCAGTACTGCGCATCTCAGGCCCGAGCAGCGGGTCAACTTCCTGGAACATATTGAATGGGAATACCGCTTCCTTCACGCCGAAGTAAGGTATCTTACTGTGTTTCAGATTCAGGTCACCCAGCTTCTTGCCCAGCATGATTTGTGTTGCCGCCCTTGCCATTGATATTCCGCAGACCTTTGATACTAACGGCACGGTTCGCGACGCCCTGGGATTGGCTTCGAGAACATAGACCGTATCTTCGGCGATTGCATACTGTATATTCATCAGGCCGACTACGTTAAGCCTGGTCGCTATTTTCCGCGTGTATTCGCAAATGGTATCGAGGTGCTTTTGTGGGATTGAGACTGAAGGTATAACGCAGGCCGAATCACCTGAATGTACACCCGCAAGCTCGATGTGCTCCATAACCGCAGGCACAAATGCGTCCGTTCCGTCCGAAATCGCATCGGCCTCGGCTTCGATAGCATTGACCAGGAACTTATCAATCAGTATCGGCCTTTCGGGTGTCACCTCAACGGCAGCGGCTACATATTCACGCAGCATCTGTTCATCATGAACGACTTCCATGCCTCGCCCACCGAGTACATAGGACGGTCGCACCATCAATGGGTATCCGATTTTACCGGCAATCTTAAGTGCCTGTTCGAGATTGCTGGCCATGCCTGATTCGGGCATCGGGATTTTGAGCTTTTTCATCATCGCCCGGAACCGGTCGCGGTCTTCAGCCAAATCAATTGTCTCAGGTGTTGTGCCGATTATCTTAACGCCCGCCTTTTCAAGCTCGCCTGCGATATTCAGCGGCGTTTGCCCGCCGAACTGGACTATAACGCCCTCCGGCTTTTCTTTTTCATATATGCTTAGCACGTCCTCGATGGTCAGAGGCTCAAAGTACAGTTTGTCACTTGTGTCATAGTCAGTCGAAACGGTCTCCGGATTGCAGTTAACCATTATCGTCTCGAAGCCTTCGTCGTGCAGGGTAAAGGCGGCATGTACGCAGCAATAGTCGAACTCGATGCCCTGCCCGATTCGATTCGGGCCGCCGCCTAATACCATAACCTTGCGGTTCTTGCTGACACCGACTTTATCCGGAGCATTGTACGTCGAGAAATAATAAGCGGCATCTTCAACACCGCTCACCGGTACCGGCTCCCATCCTTCGACAACTCCGAGCTTCTTTCTTTGATTGCGGATTTGCTCTTCCGTCGTGCCGAGTATCTGCGCCAGGTATTTATCTGCGAATCCGTCCTTCTTGGCCTGTGTAAGTAATTTGTCCGGAAGAGGTTTGCCTTTGTATTTTAGTAGTTTATCCTCGAGGGTGACAAGCTCTGCCATCTGCTCGATGAACCATTCCTTTATGTGGGTCTTTTCATGAAGCTCCTCCACAGTGGCGCCTTTGCGAAGAGCTTCGTACATGATGAACTGCCGTTCGCTGGTAGGCGTGCTGACCTTCGCCATCAGCTCGTCGAATGGAAGCTTATTGAAGTTCTTCGCAAAGCCCAGACCGTATCTGCCGTTTTCCAGCGAACGGATGGCTTTTTGAAAAGCCTCTTTGTAATTCTTGCCAATACTCATGACCTCACCGACTGCCCGCATCTGTGTGCCGAGCTTGTCTTCGACGCCTTTGAATTTCTCGAATGCCCAGCGGGCGAATTTGACCACGACATACTCACCCGACGGCGTGTATTTTTCGAGCGTTCCATCCCTCCAGTACGGAATCTCATCGAGAGTAAGACCACCGGCCAGCATAGATGACACCAGGGCTATAGGGAAACCGGTCGCCTTCGAAGCTAAGGCCGAAGAGCGGGATGTTCTGGGATTGATTTCGATTACAACAACACGACCCGTTTTCGGGTCGTGGGCAAACTGTGTATTCGTACCGCCGATGACCTCAATTGCATCGACGATATCATATGAATATTTCTGGAGCTTTTCCTGCAGTTTCTTGTCGATTGTCAGCATCGGTGCAGTACAATACGAGTCACCTGTATGTACTCCCATGGCATCGACGTTTTCGATGAAGCAGACTGTTATTTTCTGGCTTTTGGAATCACGGACTACTTCCAGCTCCAGTTCTTCCCATCCAAGGACAGACTCTTCGACGAGAATTTGTCCTACAAGGCTCGCAGAGAGTCCTCTGGCGGCAATAGTCCTCAATTCGTCAACGTTGTAAACCAGCCCTCCACCTGTTCCTCCCATTGTGTAGGCCGGCCGAATGACGACAGGGTATCCGAGTTTCTTAGCGATTTTCTCAGCCTCTTCTACATTGTAAGCCGGTTCGCTCAGGGGCATTTCAATACCCAGCTTATTCATCGTGTTCTTGAACGCAATTCTGTCTTCGCCGCGTTCAATCGCGTCAATCTGTACACCTATGACCTTAACACCGTATTTATCCAGTACACCGGCTTTGTATAGTTCCGAGGACAGGTTCAGGCCGCTCTGACCGCCGAGGTTGGGAAGCAGCGCATCGGGCCGTTCTTTTTCGATTATCTTTGTCATGGTAGCAAGGTTAAGGGGTTCGATATACGTCACATCAGCCGTCCCCGGGTCAGTCATAATCGTAGCGGGATTGGAATTGACCAGCACTATTTCATAGCCCAATTTCCGAAGTGCCTTGCAGGCCTGGGTGCCAGAATAGTCAAACTCACACGCCTGGCCTATTACAATCGGGCCCGAGCCTATAATCATCACCTTCTTGATATCCGTTCGTCGAGGCATAGCACATTCTCCCAAAAAAAATCTTCTCCCCTGTCATTTAGCTACAAATCACACCAGATTAAACAGCAAAATGGCTTCTTAGTCAAATCTAAGTTCCCGCACACCGCAGGGAAAACCTAACTGCAGCAAAAACGCTGTTGACCGGCGCCGGCAAAATTGATAAAAGGCAGCTACGGTACGCTTCTTACCAAAGAGGCGTTTATGCCGGGTGCTTAAAAATCTTTTCGGGAAAACAGGGGAAGTCCCTGTTTTTCCTCGGAAGCTATGGATATGCCGGGTGCTTACCGGCCTTTCGTTCAAGTGTAAGGAGAATATGATGGGAGTACTGAATAAATTCTTTGCGCCCTCGCCCTTCGCGCAATTGCAGGAGCATTCGAATAAGGTGCACGAATGTGTGAAGCTGCTCCAGCCGTTGGCGGACGCATTGCTGGCGCAGGACTACGACAAAATCGAAGAGCTTCACAACCTGATGTCGAAAACTGAGCACGAAGCCGACAAAATCAAGACAAAACTGCGGGACCACATAAGCAAGATGTATTTCCTGTCGGTCGGCCGAGCAGAAATCAGTGAGTATCTGGCATATCAGGATGATGTCGCCGACGCGGCCGAGGACTTCGCCGTATTGCTGCTGCTTCGAAAAACAAAGGTCCCGAATGAAGTCCAGGATGACTTTAAGGCTTTGGTAAGTCAGGTTATAAATGTTAGCGAGCGTCTGATGAGTCTTGCTGGGAAAATATCTTCGCTGGCTGAAGCGGCCTTTGGCGGAGAAGAAGCTGAGGAATTTCTGGCAGAGATAGTAAAAATCGGCGAGGAGGAATGGAATGTTGACAGGCTCGAAAGGAAATTCGCCCGTAAGTTTTACGGCATGGAGGACAAACTTGACCCCATCACAATCATGTTCCTTGACAAGTACTGCAAGAAGCTAAGCGAGGTATCAAACAACGCAGAGAAAACCGCAAAGTATCTCAGAATAATCATCCGCAAGAAATAACCTTTCTTGGCAATGGAGTGCAGTATAGATGGAGTTACTCATAATTGTCGCAATCGTGATTGCCGCATACATGGCCTGGAACATCGGCGCCAATGATGTGGCAAACTCGATGGCCGATGCGGTAGGCTCTAAGGCCTGCACGATTTTCTGGGCTATCGTATTGGCGGCGATATGCAACTTCGCCGGCGCCGTACTGGTCGGTGGACACGTTACCGACACTGTTCGCAAGGGCATCATCGACACACAGACCTTTACTGATGACCCGATGATACTCGCCTATGGTATGGTCTGTGCCATGCTGGCCGCGGCACTCTGGCTGAACTGCGCATCGTATTTCGGTCTGCCCGTTTCGACAACTCATTCTATAGTCGGAGCTATCGTCGGTTTCGGCATTCTACAAGCCGGTTTCAGATACATATACTGGGGAAAGCTCGGGCAGATTGTGGCAAGCTGGTTCATTTCACCACTGGCAGGCGGCATAATGGCCTTTGTTATATTCAAAATCATATCTCGTTATGTGCTAAGTGTCGAACACCCCGTCCGGGCTGCGCGCAAGGGTGTGCCTGTATGTACGTTCTTTACATTCGCCATACTTATCCTGGCGGTCATCTATAAGGGACTAAAGAATTTGCACCTCGACCTCTCGGCCTTGCATGCCTTCAGCATCAGTATAGTGGGCGGCCTGGTCGCAGCAGGTTTGTCGGCGGTGTTTATGATAAGAAAAGACAACGGAGACGGCGAAAAGTCCACCGAGGAACAATTGATTCAGGTGGAAAAAATCTTTGCGATACTTGTCGTAATAACATCCTGCACGGTGGCCTTTGCCCACGGCGCAAACGACGTAGCCAACGCGATAGGTCCGCTGGCGGCTGTTGCTGAAATTGTAAAAAACGGTACGGTTCCCGGTAAGGTGCCGGTCAATATATGGTTTCTTGTTCTCGGAGGCGTCGGTATCGCCGTGGGTCTTGCTACCTTCGGCTATCGGGTTATGAGATTGGTAGGAGAAAAAGTGACCGAGATTACACCTTCGCGCGGTGTTGCTGCCGATTTAGCGGGTATGATAACGGTGCTTGTCTGTTCCAGGATGGGCCTGCCTATCAGCACAACCCATATCCTGGTCGGGGCGATAATCGGCGTCGGCCTGGCTCGCGGTATTACCGCAGTAGATCGCAATGTAGTCCGCTCAATCTTTATATCATGGCTGGCAACGGTACCCATCGCCGCGGTTTTGACGGTTGTCATATATCTATTGGGAGACTGGCTTTTCTTCTAATATCAGCAGCCTTTTGGTTTTTCATACTGTCTAATATTCAGACTTGCATAATACGGGTGATGAACATATAAATTTCCGCATGGCTGAAGGTGCAAAGAAACGGATTGAGACACTTATTGAACAAATACGCAGGCACGATTATCTGTACTACGTGCTTAGTCAGCCCGAAATCGCCGACGGCAAGTACGACCGACTTTTTGCTGAGCTTAAAGAACTCGAAAGCAAGCACTCCGATTTAGTCATTGCTGACTCCCCGACACAGCGTGTCTCCGGCCGACCGCTCGAAGGTTTCCAGACCGTAACTCACAGCATACCCATGCTCAGCATCGACAACACCTACAGCGCCGACGAGCTAAAAGCCTTCGATGAACGCATAGCAAAGGGCTTGGCAGCCAAAGATTATGATTACGTGGTAGAGCCGAAAATCGACGGCCTTGCTATCAGCCTGCGATACGAAAACGGCAGGCTCACAACCGCTGCCACGCGAGGCGACGGCACAACCGGCGATAATGTCACGGCCAATGTTCGGACGATAAAAGCTGTTCCGCTTGTACTGCTCGATGACGGGAATGTTCCTGAGATTCTTGAAGTACGAGGTGAGGTTTATATGCCCGCCAAATCTTTTGCCGAGCTTAATGAACTCCGCGCTGAATCAGGTGAGCCTGCCTTTGCCAATCCGCGAAACGCCGCAGCAGGCTCGTTGAAATTGCTGGATGCCAGAATCACAGCACAAAGAAACCTGTCATTTTTCGCCTATGCCACCGGCCAAATGAGCGTTCCGCTTGCTGATAATCATTACGAAACCCTGCAGCGGTTCAAAAAGCTCGGCCTGTGCGTAAATACGCATATCAAAAAGGCAAAGACCATAAACGATGTGATAGGTCTCTGTCTTGGTTTCGAAAATAAGCGTTCCAGTCTTGATTATCAAATCGACGGGATGGTCATCAAAGTTAATCGCTTCGACCAGCGCCAGATACTCGGCTCGACAGGGCGCGCTCCGAGATGGTGTATCAGTTATAAGTTTCCCGCCGAGCAGGCCGAGACTATCGTCGAATCGATTGTCGTTCAGGTCGGCAAAAGTGGAATCCTGACGCCCGTTGCGAATCTCAAACCTGTTCAGCTATCAGGCACGACGGTAAGCCGCGCCAGCCTGCATAACTTCGACCAGATAGACCGGCTCGATGTTCGCGAAGGTGACACGGTAATAATTGAAAAGGCCGGCGAAATAATACCGCAGGTCGTGGAAGTTAAAAAGCAATACAGACCTGCCGATGCGCATAAGTACAAAATCCCGACGAGTTGTCCGAACTGCGACGGGGCTGTGGCAAAAGATGCCCAGGGTGTTTATATCCGCTGTCTCAATGACAGCTGCACAGCGAAGTTGAAAGAAAAGCTCAAATACTTCGCCGGCAGAGACCAGATGGATATCGAGAACCTGGGCGTCAGTTTGATTGAACAATTAGTTGACTCCGGTTTAGTTAAAAACTTTGCCGATTTGTATAAACTTTCAAAGTCGGATTTGCTCGGACTTGAGAGGATGGCGGATAAAAGCGCATCGAAGGTCATAGCGGCAATCGAACAGAGCAAGACTCAGCCATTGTGGCGGCTTGTCACTGCTTTGGGAATTCCGTTGATTGGCAGTCAGTCCGCACAGATACTCGCCGAGCACTTCGACTCGCTGTCGGCGCTGATGGACGCCGATACCGAAGAACTCGAATCTATCGACCAGATAGGCCCTGCTATGGCCGAAAGTGTAAATGAGTATTTCAAACAGACGCAAAACAGAAAGATAATCGACCAATTAATCAATGCAGGCTTAAAGCCGAAGACGCAAAAAGCTGTTACAGGCGGCAAGCTCGCCGGCAAGACATTTGTGCTGACCGGGACTTTGCCGAACTACAAGAGAGGTGAAGTCGAAAAGATGATAAAGGACAACGGAGGTAAGACCAGCTCCAGCATCAGCAAGAATACCGATTATGTTATCGCCGGAGCTGACCCCGGCAGTAAACTCGACAAAGCCAATAAACTCGGCGTGCCGGTAATAAACGAAAAGAAATTTCTCGAGATGATTAAAGGCTAAAAGAGAACCTTATGCCTGATGAAAACAAATTATATATGCGGACAGCTTTAAAGCTGGCCCAGCGGGGAATCGGTTTGGTCGAGCCCAATCCAGCAGTAGGCTGTGTCATCGTCAAAGGCGGACAGATAATCGGCAAAGGCTGGCATCAAAAAATTGGCGGTCCCCATGCCGAGATTAACGCGCTCAACGATTGCAGGAATCTCGGGACCAGTCCCAAAGGCGGCACGATGTATGTCACGCTCGAGCCGTGCTGTCATATCGGAAAGACCGGGGCCTGCACAAGGATGATTATCCATGCCGGTGTCAAGAAAGTCGTCGCGGCTATGACCGACCCGTCAGAGCATGCACAGAGCAAAGGATTCGAACAGCTCAAGCAAGCAGGTATTGAAGTCGAGGTCGGCATTTGTGAACAGGAAGCGAAACTTCTCAATGCCCCCTTCATCAAATTCGCCTCTACCGGCAAAACATGGGTAATCCTCAAATGGGCGCAGAGTATCGACGGCAAATTAGCTTACGTCGAAACGAGCGAAAGATGGATTTCATCCGAAGCGAGCAGAAAGGACGCTCACAAGCTGCGTCACCAGGCCCAGGCGATACTCGTTGGAATCGGCACGGTCCTTGCCGACGACCCGTTGCTGACACCGCGAGGTTCGGGCAGCAAAGACAAAAAACTAACGCGGATTGTCATGGATAGTCATCTACGCATACCGATGAAAAGCCGATTAGTGAAAACTGCAAAGAAACAACCGGTCATAGTCGTGACATACGCTGGTTCGGTTTCTGCCGATATGAGCAAAAAAGAATCGCTTGAAAAGGCAGGCGTTGAGATTCTCGCCTATCCGGATTTGCAGGACAAATCAAACATTGCCTTTGTACTTGATGAGCTGAGCAAAAGAGGTGTCCAGCAGCTTCTTGTTGAAGGCGGGCCGAAAATCCTTACATCTTTTCTTCGTGAAGGTTTGGCTGACCAGGTATGTGTTTACGTAGCACCCAAGGTTCTCGGCGGCGCAGGTGCTGCTGATATTGGCCAGTCGCTGTCGGATTTGGAGAGTGAATTAAGCTTGCATCGTGTTGAGGTTAAGGCTTTTGATAATGACGTGCGAATCACAGGTTTTACCGCTCGGGTTATCCGGTGAGTAGAGATATCTAAAGCATCAATTTTAACCGAGGTCATTGTGCAAAGCGGCGACCGGCAGTTCTGTTACCTGTATGAGCAGGATGTTGACGCCACAAGTATATCGCCAGAAAGAGCATGAAAGGAAGCCATACCAGTAACGCCACCGTACTTCTCGAATCACCATGAATGCTCGGCAAGACAACAAAAAATGAAAACAAGAACAGATAGAATAAATCTTCCGTAACTAATGTTAAAATCGCTCCTTTCTTATTAAGACGCTTATTAAAAAACACCAATGCCAGAAAACCGCCGATTGTCATTAACAATGCAATTGGTTGAATCTTGCAACTGGGATTATACTGGTAATGCAGAAATCCATTTCCGGATGTTATCATTCCTGATGCCAACACCATCAATATTATTGCTTTGGTGTTGTTCACAGCAAAATCCCTTAAAGGGCCACGAAAGCAAAGAATCGCAGACAGGCACAACAATGCTATTCCTATCTCATCAAAACGCTCTTCCGACGTAATGTGCAGCAATTTGAATACGACCTCAGGCAGCAGTGAGCCAATGGTTTCATTTTCATGTGCAAAATCAGACAAGACACCAAAAGCAATAACGCCGAAACCAATCACAAAAATCCACAGGCTCAACCAGAAATGCCCAAGCGAAAGCAAAGCACATATACATACAAAAATTATCAGGCCAAACACCGGCTGTGTCATCTCTGATATCATATTGCTTTCGGACATATAGAAAACCAGGCTGAGCAGCAAAAATGCTATGCTAAGTTTAATCTTCACCGGTTGATTCAGAACTCTGTAAGAGTAAACAGAGACCAACATGATGACGAAAAGATAAAATTTTGATAACTGCTCAGGCAAGGTGTATTCAGACCTTATGGTCATGAACTTTGTTAGAAATGCATGGTACGGTGCTTCTAACAAATAAAACACACAGTATATGAGCCAGAATCCCAATATAATGGCTATGCCTTGCCCGACTCGACCACCATTGACAGATGAGTTTCTATTGCTCGACAGTGTATTCATGGGCCTACCTGCGACGGCCTCCTTACTCTTTTATCGTTTATTGGTTCGGTGCGACTATTGTCTATGTGGTTCCGTATAAAACCCTGAATAATACTCGCTCTGCTCTATGCCGTGTCTGAAAACTTGCCTACCAACTTTCTGCCATGAGGTTCTCCTTAACCTTCGATGTCGTGCTGACTGTAAAGTCCTGAAGCGCAGTCGTTTTAGACATCCAAGTCCGCAATTATCCGCACCATCAGGAATAATATGGCCGATTTACCTCCCTGTCAAGAGCTTGCCTCGCAAGTGAAAAATCGTGCCTAAACGTTGTTGAAATGCTCAGACAATTCCCTTACCCTATATCTATGGTGAGCATCCACAAAATAAGGCATGTAGCTGAGCGAATCGGCAAAAGAGCAAACGCTAAGGCGGTAATACTATTCGGTTCATATGCAAAGGATGAGGTCGCCGAGCATAGCGATGTTGATTTCCTGGTTATTGCCGAAAGCAATCAGCCCCGGTTCAAACGCAGCCGTGAACTTTATGGCATGTTCCGGCCTTATCCATTCGCGATGGACATCCTCGTATATACACCGCAGGAAGTGGAAGAAGAAACCAAGAGCCCTTTGTCTTTTGTATCAACGGTGTTAAAAGAAGGAAAAAAGGTCTATGAGCGAACTAATTGACACCGCCAAAGCGTGGCTGGCCAAAGCCAAAAACGACTTGCTCAACGCCGACAATAACCTCAAGGCTGAGCAAGTTCCGTATGACACCGTATGTTTTCATTGCCAGCAGGGCGCGGAAAAGATGCTCAAGGCATATCTGGTAGCAAACGGCAGAGCCTACCCGATTACTCACGATTTGCTGCTTCTTCTTCAGAAAATTATTGAGGTAAATACGAATGCTGAGGTGTTGAGAGATGCCCTGGTACTGCTTATGCCCTATGCGGTTGAAGTTCGCTATCCTGATGATCTTGTTTCTCCTTCCGCACAAGACGCTAAAGAAGCAAGGGAAGCTGTCGAGAAAATCTATAACTGGCTTCAGTCTGAATGTCCTTCGATATTCTAATTTTACTTCGACGAGATGAGCTTGCCTGAACCATTTACCGAGGCAACCAGGATGACCCAGCTTAAAAAACAACTTGGGCTACTTGAGGTATTCAGCATCGCTTCAGGCGCGATGATAAGCTCAGGCCTGTTCGTTCTGCCCGCAATCGCCTACGCCAAGGTCGGACCAGCCATAATATTCTCATACGCAATCGCATCGTTGCTGATTCTACCGAGCGCCCTTAGCAAAGCTGAGCTTGCCACTGCCATGCCTCGTGCCGGTGGCACATACTTCTTTATAGAGCGTAGCCTCGGACCCGTGATGGGTCTTTTTAGCGGCTTTGCAAGCTGGTTCAGCCTTGCTCTCAAAAGCGCATTCGCAATCGTCGGCATGACCGTGCTGATTGAAATATTGTTTAAAGACGTCTTCGCGTTACAGTTGGGCCCTGTCGCACTGAAAGAAATAGCCGTGCTGTGCTGTTTGATATTTACCGCGATGAATATCATCAGTGTAAAGCATACGGGCAGATTCCAGAGCCTGCTCGTGGCTGTCCTTCTTGTCATACTCGCTGTGTTCGTCGTGATGGGTGTACCGAAACTGCAAGCCGCAAAGTACGCCAATTTCTTCGACAGCGGCTTCAGAACAATAATAGCCACCGCAGGACTGGTATTCATCAGCTACGGAGGACTCACCAAGGTCGCCAGTATAGCAGAAGAAGTCAAGCGACCCGGGCGGAACCTGCCTCTTGGAATGATACTCGCATGGTTTGTAGTTTCTGTTTTCTATATCCTTACCATTGTAGTCGTTATCGGAGTCACCACCGACGTCGAACTCAAAGGCTCACTCGCTCCGCTTTCACTTGCCGCATCGAAGTTCATGCCGGGCTTTGGCTATGCCGCTCTTGCAATTGCAGCTTTCGCGGCGTTTGTCACCACCGCCAACGGGGGGATACTCACAGCCAGTCGCTCGCCTATGTCTATGGGCCGTGACCGGCTCCTGCCTGTTGTCCTTTCCAGGGTCAATAAGCGATTCAGTACTCCGCATATCAGCATACTAATCACAAGCGCCTTTATGCTCTGCGCCATAGTCTTTCTCGATATCGAAATGCTCGTCAAAACTGCTTCGACCATGATGATTATTCTTTTTATTCTTGTGAACGTCAGTGTCATCATCATGCGCGAAAGCAAAATCCAGTCCTATCGCCCGATGTTCCGCTGCCCGCTCTATCCGTATCTTCAGATCGCAGCCATAATCGCGTACCTTGCTCTTCTTGTCGATATGGGAAAAATCCCGCTTACTATTTGTGGTTTGTTCATTACATTCAGCGCTGCTTGGTATTTTATTTACGTCCGTCGCAATGTCAGCCGCGCCTCTGCCGTCATGCACGTCGTCGAAAGAGTTACCGACAGGCAGCTAAAAACCGTTACGCTGGAAAATGAACTGCGTGACATCCTGCTCGAACGCGATGAAATAATACAAGACAGATTCGATAAACTCATCCGCAACTGCACTATTCTCGACATAGAAGAAAAGACGGACTATGAACAGCTTTTTCGTGATGTAGCCGATATACTCGCAAAACAGCTCGACGAAAATGAGTACGTGCTATTTGAAAAGTTCCTTGCCCGTGAAGCTGAAACCGGCACAGTAGTCCAGCCGGGTTTTGCCATACCTCACGTCGTCGTCGAAGGCGAACATAAGTTCAACATAGTGCTGGTCCGCGCAAAAGAGGGCATCACTTTTCCTAAGTCGCCTGAACCGGTCAGGATAATGTTCTTCCTGGCTGGCTCAAAAGATGAGAAAAATTATCACCTGCGGGCACTTATGGCTATCGCGCAAATCGCTCAGGAAAAAGACTTCGAGAAGCGATGGCTTGATGCCCGTGACATCGAGGGAATCAGGAATCTGATTCTGTTATCAACCCGCAAACGAGATAACGCCACTTAATTCTCAATCCTCCAGACTCAGGAGATGAGATTACTGTTGAAACGAACGCCATTTGCTGGTACATTCCTGCCTCGTTTTTTGTTACTGAGTCATCGATTATGGATTCAAAGCTTGATAAACACGTTCTGAAAAACGGTATGGTCATCCTCGGCGAGCCGATGGAAGCGGTCCAGTCCGTGGCGTTTGGCTTTATGATACCGGCAGGGGTCTCGCGACTGCCCGACGGCTGCTGCGGCGGCGCCAATATCATCGAAGACTGGATTTTCCGCGGCGCAGGTGATATGGACAGCCGTGCTTTGAGCGATGCGCTGGATTCACTCGGCCTGAACCGTTCAAGCTCTGTGGGAACCGCCTATCTGGGTATTGGCGCTGCACTTGAAGCTGAAAACCTTGCCGCCGCACTTGAGCTTTATGCAAAGATTATTACCACCCCGCGGCTTGATGATGAGCAGTTCGAATTAGCTAAACAGCTTGCCCTCGACCATCTTGCAGGGCTCGATGACGAACCGAGGCAGAAGGTTATGCTCAAATTACGAGAGCAGTTCTACCCTCAGCCGCTCGGAAGAAGCAACTTCGGCCAAGCCGAACAGCTCAAAACCCTCAACGCCCCAAAGACACGCCGGATTGTAGAAGAGTATTTTAATCTGTCACAGGCAGTCTTTGCCGTCGCGGGCAAATATGACTTTGACAAATTGTGTAAGCAGATAGACAGCCTGTTCGACGGTGAATCACGCGAAAAACTCGAACCTGTAAAGCTTCTGGATAGGGGGCCCAAATATGCCCATGTTCCTAATGATGGAGCACAGGTTCATATCGCTTTGATGACACCTACTGTAAAACCTTCCGACGAGCAGTATTACAACGCAAGATTAGCAGTGTCCGTATTATCCGGAGGTATGAGCGCACGACTTTTCACCGAGGTCAGGGAAAAACGAGGGCTATGCTATGCTATCGGTGCTAATTATCATGGGCTAAAAGATGCCGCCGGCATTCTGTGTTATGCAGGCACGGTACCGGATACGGCTCAGGAAACGCTTGATGTGATAATCGAGCAGTTCAACAAACTCAAAGATGGTATCAGCGACGAAGAGATTGCCCGGGCCAAAGTCGGTCTCGAATCAGCTCTGATTATGAGCAGTGAATCTTCAGCAAGCCGGGCTGCCGGCATCGCATCGGACTATCATTTGCTCGGCAGAGTTCGAAGCCTCGACGAAATCAAGGAAAGAATCGAACAAACTACCGTAGAATCCGTGCAAAAGTTCCTGATGGAAAATGAATTTGAAGATTACACGGTTGTTACAATCGGCCCGGAAAAGGTTGAAGTCAAATAAACATGGAATTTAAGAAACACATTTTAGACAACGGTTTGGCAATTATTGGTGAGGTGAATCCGTTCGCCAAGTCGGCAGCAGTCGGTTTCTTTGTAAAAACCGGTGCGAGGGACGAGACAAAACAAATTAACGGAGTATCACATTTTCTCGAGCACATGCTGTTCAAAGGAACGGACCAACTCGGCCCGCTCGAAGTCAACAAGGCCTTCGATGGGCTCGGCGCGCAGTTCAACGCATTCACAAGCGAGGAAAACACAGTTTATTACGCCGCCGTCCTTCCCGAATACCTCGTCCAGGTAACCGAGCTCTGGACAAAACTGATGAGGCCGGCACTTCGCGATGAAGATTTCAACATGGAAAAAAACGTCATCAAGGAAGAAATCGCGATGTATGAAGATATGCCCAGTTTCGATGTTATGGACAAGGGCAGGAGTTTGCATTTCGGCTCACATCCATGTGGTAACAGCGTCCTGGGAACACGCGAAAGTATCGACGCACTAACTGCAGAGCATATGCACGGATATTTCACTTCTCGATACTCGCCCGGCAATATGACAGTTGCTATCACAGGCAACTTCGATTGGGATAAAATGGTCGAACTTATTGGCCGGCAATGCGACGGCTGGCAGAAGCAAACCGTAGATAGAAAAACCGAAGACTGTCCCGGAAGCGGTAAAACCGACCGGCTCCGGAAACCCAATCTTGTGCGAGAACACATTTGCTTGCTCAGTCCCGCTGTGTCTATGCAGGACGACAGGAGATTCGCAGCCTCTTTGCTCGCTGCTATCGTCGGTGATAGTGTGGGTTCACGTTATTTCTGGGCACTGGTGGATAAGGCCTTGGCTGAAACTGCCTCGATGCAATGCGAGTCAATGGATGGCACTGGGGCATTCTACAGTTATATCCGATGCAGTACTGAAAACATGCAAAAGGTGCTCGATGCAGTAAAAAGCATCTTCGAAGAGTTAGACAATAAAGGTGTTACCGAAGCTGAACTAACAAAAGCAAAAAACAAAATCCTCAGTTCACTCGTTCTCAGAAACGAGATACCGATGGGAAGGCTTGTGAGCGTCGGTTTTAATTGGGTATATCGGCAGGAGCACCGAGCGACCGAGCAGGATATCGCCGATGTCAAAGCGGTTACCGTCGATGATGTAAATTCTCTTATAAAACTCTTAAAACCGGGCCGGTTCACAATGTTCAACATCGGGCCTGACGTGGTCAGGTAGCTTCTAACGGCATATCGCGAATCAACCTTGATTTCCGCAAAAGTTTCGGTTAAACTGAAACTGTTAACTGGAGGCTGTGGAGATGGGCCACAACGATGAAAAAATCGACGATGATATTCTTAAGGCAAAAGAGAATATCCTCCGCGCACGCAAAACAGCATCACGCAACCGGCAGCCGAGTAACAAAGACAGCGACAAATCTGTAAGCGGCTCGGACTCGGCCAAGGGCTCAGAAAAAAAGCCGGCCCAAAACATACCCCTGGAACCGTCGCCGATGATGAAAGCAGTGGTTAACGCCAACAAACAAAAAAGTACTGACCGAGAGGCATCGGGTGTTCCTAAATTCGATGTTGCCCGGAAGATATTGGCACAGCAACGAAAAACCACAGCCTCAAAAAGGAAAGCACCGGTCAAAATCCAGATGGATAAAACTCGCCAGGAGCAGAAAATCCCGACAAGAAAGGACCAGATTGACTATACCAGACCAGGCTACAACAATCTGGTTGCCGAAATTGTGGCAAGAGACATAGACAGGCTTTCCCGCGGACAACCACTTGCCGGCTAAACGCAAATTCGTATAGTAGAACAGATAAAGACTTTATCCTGAGCCGTCATACAACCAGTAATCGTTCATCAGCATCAGGTCGTTGGCATCAACGGGCCCGCTGTTATCTATATCGGTACCATACGAGCAATTATTGTTAGGGTCCGCAAGGTAGTTCGGGTCGCTGCAGTCCTGCATCCAGTCGCTCGCCAGCCACGACAAATCCCTGAAGTCAACACGACAGTCGTGGTTTATATCACCATACGCAGGATGCTCACACAGACGTATATAGTCTGCTGCAAGATAGCTTGGATAGCGCGCATCCCTCACATCAGTCACACTCAGAATCAGATGATAAGCTCCACCCTCACCTGAGGAAAAAGTATATTCAAAAGGCACCCATCCGGCAGTGGAATTGTGGTCGCCGACTTCTTCTACGTCCACATATACTAAAGTCAAATCGCGAAGACCGGAGTTTGAATCGTAGGGGACCAGTCTTATGGTTGCGTAGTCATTATAGTTCAGGTAGTCAGAAGTGCCGAAAAAATAATACCCAGAGATAGTCTCGCCCGCATAGACGAATACATACTGCTGAATGCTGGCACTAGATGGCTCAGGTTGTATATCACCTGAACTGAGAACCACAAACGAATCCCCTTCTACCGACCTGAGACCAACCTTAATATCGATCTGCCAGTTCTCGACATTCCCCTCACTTGGATTGGGTATGAACTGCTCCATCACTGCAGCATAATTCTCTCGTTCCCATCCGGACGGTGGGTCAAAATCAAGCATTATGTTCGGCTCGATATCCTCAAACCCGCCGTTAATAATACCGGCGTAACTCATTGTGGTAAGAAAACATGCCGCCGCTAAAAGGGTAGTGTACCTATAATAGCACCTCATCTGAACCCCCGGTATTTCTTTGCGGCTTATCTGGAATTGTACCAGAAATCTGTATCTTTTTCAACAATAAAGACGCACTTTAACGCACTTTATTTCCAGAAATTTTCTAAAAAACATCCTGAAATGTTACAGCACGGCCCATATAAGGCGTATCTTAAGGGACTTAGGTGACTTATTGCTAAGTCAATTTCGCCTGACTACCCCGAAAAAACAGGTTAGGCCCTTCCTCCAGGCCTGCCTGTTTATGAATATCGGCCGGGGACCCCATTTCACGAATAATCACAAAATGGGTACCCCGCCCCCCGGCCGTCTATCTACGTTTTCGAATCCTCAACACTATTGCCCCCACCCCCAGCAAGACAACCGTTGCCGGATCGGGAATACATGTTGTGGCGAAATCAAACAGGTCTTTGATTTGCTGCTGAGTCAGAACGCTGTCATAAAGAACTACCTCATCCATATAACCCGACCAGAAGCTGGTTAAAGGTTCAATAGTTTGGTCTCCGCTGAAAACCGTACTCGCTCCCAGTGCGATTGGTTCAGAGTTGTTGGCAATGCCGCCATCATAAGCATTGTCATCTACGAGAGCATCGTTGATATAGAGCTGCATTCCCCCGGCGCCGAATGTAAAAGTCATAAGATACCATTCGTTCAGCAAAATCGCTTCGCTGCTCTGAACCCTATAATGGTCACTGCCGCTTTGTAACCGAACACTTATTTTATCTTCAGGGTCGGTGTGTATTGTAAGATGGCCGCCGTTATCAAAACCCTCTGAATCCTTTGAGAACAGCGCTCTGTAGTCAAGTATAGTACCAGTCTCCTTGAACCAGAACTGAACCGTTCCCAAATCCAATTCAAATGCTGAGTTGTGAGGTATGCCAGCGTAGTCGTTGCCTCCGTCGAAATGCACTGCAAGATTATCGTTACATCTTAGTGACAACGCACCTTCCTGGCCGAGCAACACTCCGTTATTGTATAAACCGTTCTGTATGCCTTTTTCATCATTGACAATATTGCCGACCGTCTCATCAACCCGCCAATAACTGACCGGATTCAGTGCATTAACCATGTCAACATAGTTCGCAAGAGCCGCCGACCCGGTCATCGCGATGACTATTAAAACGATTATGTGTTTTTTCATTCTGGGCGCAGCCTTTTCGTTGTTAGATTTCATAACTTATTCCCTCCTTGGGCGAATAAACGCCCAAAATGAAACCCAAATTATTCACCTACGTCTTTTATTCTTACTTAATATCACGGCCTTGGCCGCGGTTATTAACCGCCGGGCTTGTGACCTCGCTTCATTTATATTTGTGGTTTCGGTCTCAAGCCCAGCTCAGGGGAAGAAAACTCTTCGCGAGCATATTGTCACACGACCTGCTTTGGGGGTCGTGATTGCTCTTGGGTCTGTGATGTTTTTCTCAAAGAGCTTCAAACATCGGCGAGCATATTTCGCCGCATGGCGAATATGCTCGCCCATACAATTAGACAGTTGATTTACGTCGAATAAGGCTAATACTACCAAGTACCAATAGTGCTACTGTCGTCGGCTCGGGTATAAATGCAGCATCAGAACCATATTCGACAATAACGCCACTTTCAAGAAAACCCAAACCGTTTAAATCACTGTTCAAATTCAGCGTTATTACCACAGAGTTTTGTATTGCTCCCAAGCCACCAAGATCAATAATGCCCGGGTTTGCGAGAAGACCGCCTTGTGGACCATCAAGCCCGGCAGGACCATCGAGATTCGGGCCGCTGCTAAAAGCAGTCATTAGTGCGGCATTACCCGATACCATGTTCACAAGCATGCCGGTGCCTCCGCTGTTTCCAAAGCCCCACTCGCTGCTTACATCATCTCCGTTGCCAAGCTGACTGACAACATTATCAAAATTTACAGATATGTCAGCGGCATTCGGACCTATTACGACACTTCCGCCGGTAATTCCGGGGCCTCCCAAATCGAATGAAATACCTGTCAATAATTGGTCAGAGTTGTCAAAACCCGCAGGCACTCCCGTTGAAGTATTGGTTAATACGATTTTCAATTCATGTGGATTAATCAAGCTAAAGTCTGCAGTTGCAGACAATCCAGATGAATCACTGAAAATTATGAGATCAGCAGATGCATTACCAACTGCGATTCCCAATACCGCAGCCACCAAACAGATTGTCAATAATTTTTGAGCCTTCATAACTTTTCCCTTTCCAAGAAAAGCATCGATTTCTCTTTTTCCATACAATTCAACGTCTCCATTCCATGTGAACCACTACCACGACTTTTCAATCGTACATACTCTTGTTTTGATTTATTTCTGAAAGAGCGTTTAATGAAATCGGCTTACGCATCAATTTGTTAAGTTCTTTAACTTGCTTTTTCCAATCCTGTCTGACACCACAAAAAAGGTCATTACCCTCCGCGGCCGGGTCAGCTAATCACCCTTCCATAGTTAACTCGCCGTTCCGTCGGTTGCTTGACTCCCGCGACAGCGGGTGCTCCAACACGCACCTCCAAACCAAGAAGCTCCGCTACCGACTGCAGCAGAAAGTCATCACTGCATTGTTCCGTTAAAACCGCCGAAACGCCTATACTGCGAGCGAAAATCTCCTCCGAAGGATCATCGCCGCGCACTAAGACAATCGTCGCTATATTCGGCCTTACCATCCGAAGCCTCTTCAGAAACAATCCATCCGCCATGTCCCGAAGGTGCCATATGCTGATAACACTTTCGAAATTGTCGTCTCGTATGCACCTGACCGCTTCAGCAGCCAAATCAACGTTTATCAACCGAATCGGCAGATCACTCAACACCTGTGCCCTGCCGCCAAGGCCTACTGCTAATAAATTTGCTCTTACCAAAGGTTCCATTCAATCGTACTCCTGCGCTACACTCCACTCCGCAAGTCATCATTGCTCCAAATGCGCGTACAATCTCTATATACATATCACGGTTACCCGTGCTTGTTCTCGTTGCTGGGCATATGTCGGTGATGACAGCTACAACCCAGCGAAGAAGGTAAAAGGGGTTTTAAGTTTTAAGGTTCTTAGTACTACAGTTCTTTGGTTTTTGGTCTATATCTTTCACAGCTAAAACCGTGCCTGATTTTAAGCTGGGTACGCCGCCGACATTAAGTCGACAAGTGCGAACCCAGCGAAGAAGAACAACTTAAAGTCATACACAAAATTCCTTAATATATTCATCGCAGCCGAGGCCACGCTTAAGGTCATACGCTGGGTTGGAACAATAGGTGTTGCACGAACCCAGCGAAGAAGAGGAGAGTGAGTGAGTTTGTCATAAACTCTATAGCTATCACGGTTAAACCGTGCTTGCTTACCGCCGGGTCTGCTTATTCATTGCGTGGTCCACAAACCCAGCGAAGAAGAGGAGAGTGAGAGTCATCTACACTTAGTATCAGTATCACGACTTTGTCGTGGTAATTTGCTGCTGGGACTAGCACCACGCATGTCCCAGCGAAGAAGAGGAGGAGAATAAATGAGATTCTTTGCCCCTATCATTATCACGGTCGAAACCGTGCAGGCTTTAATGCCGGGCTGGTGGGCCACGTCTGACGCCTACAAGCCCAGCTTGGGGGGAGAAAACTCCTCGTGAGCATATATGATCGCAACTTAAAAACAGTCGCGCTCGCTCTCAAAACAAAGCGTGTCATTTCGACAGTCTTCTGCAGCCAAAGACTATTAAGCTTTCTCCTGAGTCTTCTCCCAGGCCGCTTCATAACTGCCGCTGACATTCGCTGATGGTATTCTAATTTCAAAGAGCTTCGTTCTTATTGGCTTTTCTTTTCATTGCCTTTTGCTGGTATATAGTTGCGAACCGCGTGCCAAACCCAGCACCAAATACAGAAAAATTTTAACTCCGTATACAATAAGACGTTACGTCGCGAAAAGTTTTCCTGCTTCTTATTGTCCCCATTCTCGCTCAATCGACCTTAACCGCCGCTAAAAATGCGTTTCAGCTCCCGTAAGTTCGGCATCGAAAATGCCTTAAACCGCGACCGACTACTTACGCTGCCACCGACCAGAAACGTCACCGCCATCAACGGCAATGACACTTATTACGAATATGATACTATGCAGGGAGGCGGAAGAGCCCCGCTTACAGTGCTTGGATTCGGCGTTCTTACCGGTATTTACTGTGGCATCAGGCTGAGAAAAGACAAGCAAGGCGGCTATTCATTCTTCTATAAGAGTCCCTATCGCTAGGTTACCGGTATGATAATAATCGTCTCGGTCTTTATTGCCGGTGCGCCGGAGATTTGTTATGCTGGTGTAGGCAGCCTGGATTATATGGCCCCGGCGGCATTCGCGGCCAAGTGTTTTGAACAAGGCTCCGCTGTGCTCCGCCTTCCTCAAGACAAGGAGAATACGTGCGGAATACTCTCATAACAACTGGTACATAAAACAGGGGCAGGCCAGATTGACAAAATCTGAGTAAGTTTGAGAAAGGTTAATGACTGTTTCATGAAAGAGAGTGCTTTACAGTTTTTAAGAACAGCATTAAATGACCCACGAGCCACCTTTCGTGATGGTCAATGGGAAAGCATAGAAAGTCTCTTGGATCGGCAAAGAATGCTTGTGGTCCAACGCACTGGCTGGGGCAAGAGCATGGTTTATTTCCTTGCTACTAAGCTTTTGCGTGAACGAAATATGGGACCCACTTTGTTAATATCTCCTTTACTCTCATTGATGCGTAATCAACTTGAAGCTGCTGAACGAATTGGAATTAGAGCTCAAACAATTAATAGTAGCAATACGGACGACTGGAAAAGTATTGAGCAAGACCTGAAAGACGACACGATTGATATCCTTTTGATATCTCCAGAACGTCTTGCAAATGAAAATTTTCGACAAAATATTTTATCTCATGTTGCAACACGTGTCGGTTTGTTTGTTATTGATGAGGCTCATTGTATATCAGACTGGGGGCACGATTTCAGGCCAGACTATCGGCGTATAGTTCGTATACTTCAGGCAATTCCTTCCAATGTTCCTGTTCTTGCAACGACAGCAACTGCAAATGACAGGGTTGTCAATGACGTTAGAACACAGTTGGGTGATAATATCAATCTTGTCAGAGGACCGCTTGTTAGGGAGAGCCTAAAACTCCAAAATATTGTTATGCCAAGTCCTGCAGCACGTATGGCATGGTTGGCACAAACAATTCCTTCGTTGCCAGGTAGCGGAATTATATATGTATTAACTCAGCGTGATGCCGAACGTGTAGCCGAGTGGCTAAGGATAAATGATATTTGTGCTCAAGCTTATCATGCAGGTGTATCAAGCGTAGAGGACGGAATGCCAGGGCGTGAACAGCGTGAACAGCAACTGCTCAATAATGAAGTAAAGGTGCTGGTTGCCACGGTTGCCTTGGGTATGGGCTTTGACAAACCAGACTTGGGTTTTGTTATCCATTTTCAAAGACCTTCCTCAGTCGTACACTATTATCAGCAGGTTGGACGAGCAGTAGACGAAGCCTTCGGTATTTTACTTTGTGGAGAAGAAGATGACAACATTGCTGATTTTTTCATTCGTAGCGCCTTTCCTCCGCAGCAACATATTTCTGAAATACTAGATACTTTAGACAAATCTGATGATGGTTTATCAGTTCCAGCCATACAGTCAAATCTAAACTTAAAGAAATCACAAATTGAAAAGACTATAAAGTTTTTGACAGTCGAGTCGCCATCTCCCATTACTAAAATTGGGACAAAATGGCGTGTCACTGCTACAGCTTCATCTTATAGTATCAACCAAGAACATGTAAACTCAATTACAAACATACGTCTCCAAGAGCAAAGGCAGATGCGAGAATACATGCAACATGGGGAATGCCTTATGGAGTTCCTTGAGCGAGCATTAGACGACCCTAATCCTCAAGCCTGTGGCAAGTGTGTAAATTGTAATAGTGACTTGCTTCTTTCCGAAGAAGTTGACAATCAATTGACAAATCGTGCCGCAATTTTTTTAAAGCGAAGTTATCAGCCAATAGAGCCAAGAAAACAATGGCCGGCTCATAACGCAATGCCAATCTGCGGCTTTAGTGGTAATATTTCAGAAGATCTAAGAGCCGAAGCAGGTCGTGCTTTAAGTCTCTGGCGAGATGCAGGTTGGGGACAGATAGTTGCTTCTGGGAAGTATGAAACTGAGAGTTTTGCGGATGAATTAGTTTCTGCTTGTATTGAGATGATTAGACAATGGAACCCTTCGCCCGTTCCTGAATGGATTACTTGTGTCCCATCTTCCAATCATCCTGAATTAGTTCCAGATTTTGCACAACGATTAGCAGATGCCTTAAATCTTCCTTTTGTACCTTGTGTTCGGAAAATCAAAGATAACCGACAACAGAAAGAAATGGAAAATAGTTTTCAACAAGCTCGAAATTTAGACGGTGTTTTTAGTGTGAATTTAGAAGGAAACGCTCATAGACCATGTTTTCTCATAGATGACATGGTTGATTCCAGATGGACATTTACTGTGGTTTCAGCATTACTGCGTCAAAAAGGTTGCGAAGCAGTTTATCCCTTAGCGTTAGCATTAAACTCTCCAAGAATGGATTAAAAATATGAATAAATTACTAACAGACGACACAAAAGCCATAATCTTGCTCTGCGGCATACTTGGGAATGACCGCTCGGTAAAGCCTCTTGCCCAACGTGAATACTCCAGTGTAGTTAAATGGCTTATAAGTAGGAATTTGCGACCGGCATCTCTGTTGGATCGAGAGCACACAGAAAGTGTAGCTGTTGAATCAGGATTAGATGTTGAAAGATTGAGACTACTACTAGATAGAGGCATACAGCTTGGTTTTGCGGTAGAGGATTGGCATCGCAGTGGAATTTGGGTAATAAGTCGTAGCGACCAAGATTATCCTGTAAGGTATAAACGTCACTTAAAAGACAAGGCCCCTCCCTTACTATTTGGAGTAGGGGATCACTCGCTTTTGAGGGGGGGAGGTGTCGCTGTCGTGGGCTCTCGTAACATCGACCCAGATGGTGAAGAGTTCAGTCGAGAAATAGGCGAACTATGTGCAGTCAATAATATGCCGGTTGTGTCTGGATGTGCACGTGGAGTTGATCAGATTGCAATGAAGGCAGCCCTTGATGCCAAAGGTATTGTTGTGGGTGTTTTAGCGGACAATCTCCTTCAGAAAAGCACTGAACGTTATGCAAGAAATGCAATCTCAGATAAACGGCTCCTATTAATTTCGCCATATCATCCTGTAGCTCGGTTTACAGTTGGGACAGCTATGGGACGTAATAAATTAATATATGCAATGGCAGATTATGGATTGGTGGTCAGTGCCGAATATAAAAAAGGCGGAACATGGGCTGGGGCAGAGGAAGAATTGAAGCGTAGCGAATCCTTGCCAATTTTTGTCCGAGTGTCTGATGTGACACTGGTTGGGAATAAAAAGCTACTCGATTTAGGTGCGATTGAGTGGCCAAAGAATCTTAAGAAAAGAAGATTAAATAAGCAACTTGACGAAGCTGTATCTAAGGTGACTATCCGTAAAAAAACAGATGATTTGACTCTGTTTGATGTTCAGATTTAGAAGCCCGCTAATTGCTTTTACAAACTCATAACCCAGCTATTTCTTTAAGGAGCAAACTTATAAAAACCAAATCATTCCCAGTCATTCGTTGCTGACGCCCCTGTCAATCCGTTTCTGGCTCGATTCAAACACCCTATTAACCACTCTTCATCCGCCTCGCGTCCAACACCTTTGTCCTTCTATTTAGCCCCGAAGCCTTTAGCCCGCCATAGCCTCTCGCTGCGGCATCTTGTCTCGCCGTAGTTTCAACGAAGGCGGCAGCTTCAGGGGTCATTAAGCTCCCATTTATCACTTTTCCAGCCATCACAGCTCCAATCTGACTCGCCTAAAATCCCACCCCAATACCTGCCAAACAGCCCCAATTTACCGATTTCTTGCAGCTTGGCAAACCCAGAGAACATCTCATAATAAGGGGGATTTGGGGGAAATTAACAAAGTTCCGATAATTTTTACTTGATTTTCATGCCCCATTGTCCTAAACTAAATGCTGAAGAAGAGGAGTGGGACGATGCAGCACCTGTGAGGTTGAGGGCTTTCCCACTTAAAAACGGCTGTTTGTCTGTACTTTTTTAGCGGTCCAGCGAAGAAGGACTACAATGAGAAGAGAAAATGACGCAAGTTGGGGGCTTGCGCCCGGTGCTAATTCTCGCAGTACGGGGAATAGGGGCGGTGTACGCTTACCGAATACCGCAGCTGGGGGCCAGCGTTTTATTGGAAGCAGCACTGCGTTCAATTCGATCGTCGATATGATCGGAGCCATCGCAGCGCGGCGCTGCCCCGTTATCGTTACAGGCGAAACCGGCGTTGGCAAGGAAATGGTCGCCCGCCAGATACATCTCGCAAGCGACCGCGACAACAAAGTCTTTGTACCCGTCGATTGTACAACTCTCACAGGCCAGCTCTTCGAAAGTCAGCTCTTCGGTCATACCAGGGGAGCGTTTACCGGCGCCGTTGACCACACACTCGGTTTCTTCCGCGCTGCTGACGGCGGCACGATATTCCTCGACGAAATCAGCGAAATACCGCTCGAGCTCCAGGCCAAGCTGCTCCGCGTCCTCCAGGACAACAGGGTAACCCCGCTCGGCTCGACCAAATCCTACCTCGTAGATATCCGCGTACTCTGCGCAACCAACCGCAACCTTTGGGAAATGGTAAAGGAAAAGACTTTCCGGGCAGACCTCTATTACCGCCTGAACGTCGTGACACTCGAAGTCCCGCCTCTGCGACAGCGGAAAGAAGACATACTCTTGCTTGCCGATTACTTCCTCACAAACCAGTCGCAGTTTTATTCCGAGCCGCCCAAACGACTCAGCGAAGCAGCCGTCGATATGCTCCTCAAGTACCACTGGCCCGGCAACATCCGCGAGCTTGCAAACGCCATGGAACGCGCATACGTCCTCACCATGGGCGAAGAAATAAAGCCCGCGGTTCTGCCCGTCGAACTTATCATCGCCGACTCAACTCAATATCCGCAGCATGAGCTGCCGACGCTCGACGATGTAAAACGCAGAATCGTTATCAGGACACTTGAGTACACCAGAGGCCGAAAAATGGCCGCCGCGCAAATCCTCGGAATCGAAAGAAGAAGCCTGAACCGTCTAATCGAAAAACTCGAAATACCCCTCGACAATATTAAAGAAGCCTGATTAACCGAAAGTTCTTAATTCTTTCTTCTACGCAGAATTTCCCGGTTAGCCCCCAGCACCTAATAGGCGTTTTATGCCGTAATTTAGGTGCTGGGGAAAATTCAACTTTGCAAATTCTTCGTGATACCTCACCGCCGCCCGGTCATACGCCCGCCCCGCCCTTGCCTCATCATCATAATACCCCAAATGCTTCTTCGTCCCCTCGAAACATATCTGAGCCCGCCACCTCCGCGTCCTCTTATCAAGCCACACACCTTTATACTTACTCCCGCACCCCTTCCTCGACTTCCTCCTGTTCTGACTGTTCTGCGAATACGTAGCCACCCGAAGATTCACCGACCGGTTATCAAGCCCATCCCCGTTTATATGGTCAATCACATACTTTTGGTCTTCGGTCTTCAGCCTGCCGCGGCGTAGTCTTGACGAAGACGGGTCATCTGTCTTCTGAAGTCTTATGACTTCATCATGCATCTTCACGTTTTTACTTTTCCTCTTTTCATCTACCCTCGCCGCCCGGTATGCGTAATATGTTGTTTTGCCTTTATGCGCATACCATTGATATTTGTTTAATTCTTCATACATCCACGCATCCACAATCGCGTACTGCCCTTGCGTCAGTTTTATCCTCCGAAAAACTCGTTTGTACCGTAACCGCCGGTATAAAAGTAAAAACCATACCCCCGCACGATAACATAATGCAGGTATTAAGATTTTGAGATTAATACTGCGCACGAGTAGAAAAAAAGAATTGAATCTTCTTTTTGCGTTGTGATTTGTATTTAGCCCCGAAGCCTTTAGCTCGCCGTAGCCTTGGCGAAGGCGGCTGCTTCGTGGGGCTATTATGACTTGTGGACTGGTTTTCGCTTCTGCTTGTTGATACGACCTGCCCGAACTTGGGCTACGTCCTTGGGCTGCTGCCCTCTCTTGGCCTGCCGGCCGAACTAACATCTATTTTAACTAATCACTTAACATCCGTCAAGAGTTTTTTTGAAAAATAACAAAAAAAGTTGAAAAACCCGATTTTTTCGCAAAAAAGACAGGTTTAATTAGACGGGGATTCCGGCGTCGCCTGCGGCCAGGCGCCGTGGGTCTTGATTACTTCATCCATCCTTCTCTTTGAGTATCGTGTCTAACCTTAGTAAGTTTCTTAAATGCTCTTTGCTGATTCAAACTATTGGCCTTTGTATCCTTCCTGTATAGGTGCCTGAACAATCCCTCAAGTTCTTTCACTTCTTCTTCGCGGATATTGTCCCAAACCTCAAAAGCAGAAAAATGCGTCCAAAGCTTGCCTTTTCTGCGTTTATGAACCCTGAGCCTACCACGAATACTGGCTGCTTTGATTCCAGCAGCCATGCCGATGTAGACAACATCATACTTTTCTAGTCTAGGACGATATTTGAAAAGAACATATATTCCACGAGTCCATGGAGGAATATTCTTAATGTCCTTCTTCTCACAAAACTCTGCACATCTTTTTATTAATCTCAACTCACTTACCGGCATTTTCTACCGCCTTACTTTATTGGCCAGCCGCAACAATATCATTGGTCCTGTATAACAAAGCTGGCCCCATCATCTTCTGAAGGTATGTATGCTCCTATTGGGCATAGTACCTTACTGTCCTCATCGCAACGTATAATGAGCTTCCACAGTGCCTCAAGGCTTTCTTTCTCATGGTCTGCTTCTGGAATCAATTTAATCCTCGTTGAACTTTCAATTGAGATTTTCATATTATATTTCCTTTCAACTATTTTATTGGCCAAGCGCCGTGGGTGTCGATTATTACGGCGTTCTAATTCCTCGAAGATGCTTCGTTGCGATTCCTGGATAAAGAAGCCCGCTTCTTTGAGCAGCTCTTCGTACTCAGCTTTCGATAACAATACAAATTCCGCCAGATGTGTTTTAACATCCTTGTCCCAGTAATTATCATAATCAAGCTCACTGGGGTTTAGGTTTTTAACTAATAGCGGCCCACTGGTAGAAAGCACCTTGCCCTGTTCATCAGTCTCAATAGCGAAAATATCACCGGATGTTTTATGGCGGTAAATGGCCTTCATTTTATTCAACCTTTACCTTTGGCTTCTTCAACCTTAACGGTGTAATCACCACACTTTTTCCCGTTCAGAGCTTTAATGGCTGCCTGGACCTGGGCATCACTGCTCATTACAACAAAACCATACCCCATGCTCCGGCCAGTCTGTTTATCAGGAATGATATACGCTTTTTCAACGGTCCCAAACGTTGAAAACAAAGCTTTCAGACTTGCTTCGTTCGCTTCAGGACTTAAATTCCCAACATATAATTTTTTGGCCATGGGTATCGCTTTCAAATGTATTTTATTGGCCAGCCGCTATGGGTGGCGATTGACCCATCGATATACGAACTAAATTCACTTTGAAAAGGTATAGCCATATTTCCAGCCTTTGCCCGTGGTATCTTCCTCATATCCCTGTGCCAGCATTCTACTTTCCCATTGCTTGGCAGCCGTCTCAGAAGTGAATTGCTGCATTACTCTGAAGTCGTGAGGGTTTCCATGTTCCTGTTTTCTTCTTTTCGGCTCATCGGTAAGTCCTGCATACCTCATACTCACTCAACCTTCGTAGGATTCTTTTCTATTATTGTTTATTTTATTGGCCAGGCGCTTACCTTGGAGCGCCGCCTAAAATAGAAAACAATAATACAAACAGTAATATTTGAATAATCCAACCAATCAGGCAAACTCCTATGGCACGGAGTGTGCTGGTGTAATCAAGAGCTTGCCTGACTGCAATTACCATTGCAATCAGCATCCAGATTGAGGCAATGGGAAAAACAATACTTTGCAACCCTGGGATTATGCCAAGCACTCGAATCAGCCCTGGAGAACTCGAAAAACCAATTGTCCGCAACAACTCTTTGTGATCAGCTTTAGTCTGTGACTCTGGAAGTAATTTTGTACCAATAAAATAAGTCAAGTAAGCCCAGATATACCATCCAACAAGAGCTGCAACTACCATCATCAATATTCCAAAAAGTCCCGCTTGTGAAGTATTTCCTATTCCAGCTGCTATACTGGACAAAACCACAACGCCCATAGCCTGACCCAACGCAGACTTATCAGCTTCAACTTCCTCATACAAGTCAACATCAAGTTTGGCTGCTCGAATAATACGATTGCTAAAATTTGCCATTGTTCTCTCCTTAACTATTTTATTGGCCAGGCGCCGTGAGAAACAATTATTTTCTTATGGTACATTTACCCTGCGGTCAAGGGAATTAGGACTTGTCATATTAATAATGCTTTAAGTTGTAAGAATCGCCATAATTTCGTCTAATTTAGCCGTCGCCAGACATGTGCAAGTATCCGCAGCTCCATAGTACATCCACAACTCGTCGCCTCGAATT
>SDBV01001619.1_pt1 | contig 33911 bp, 30 predicted proteins | sample 2277081 | NCBI WGS metagenome assembly SDBV01 (sample SAMN10402039, study PRJNA504765) | marine sediment metagenome | isolation source: marine sediment core GS10_PC15, 223 cmbsf | place: Arctic Ocean: Southern Knipovich Ridge | collected 2010 | reverse complement strand
TTTACCACGATCCCGCATCTGCGGCCCCAGGTGTCGATGTCCAACAGAGAATCTTTCTTTTTTGATGCCTTGGCCAGCAGTTTTGGTACATCCATGAACACGATCGGGCGATCGAGCAGGGAGTACTCGTTCGACACCGATGAAGCATCCGTAATCAACAAATCCGATATAAATAAAAGGGGGATAATGTCTTTTTCCGAGGAGATCCGACAGTGGGGTCCCAGGAAGGATTTTAGCCGGGTGGTCCAGTCTATGTCTTTTTTTTTAGGATGATCATGCAATTTGATCAGGAGATCGTATTTGTCCGCAGCACAAATATTCCTGATTATCTTTTCGCCCATGATTTCGAGTGAATTATGATTGAGACCGGTGGGGGCATAAAGCAGGATGGGTCTATCGCCAGAGAGGTCATATTCAGTCAGCAGGCGGTCCCGAACAAGTTCGCCGTTTAAGAGCCGGTCGGTTTTCATGAAACCAATAGGAACCGCCCGGGGATCGTTCTCTTGAAATAAATCCGCCTCGAGGCACAAACGCTGCATGTAGGGTCCGACGATGAAATAATAATCACAGTTGAAGTTTTTGGGTCTAATCGCCCGGTTGCGGAAAGAAACACCATGAAAAATCTGGATTATCTTTTTGACGCTCCGGGGTAAAATCAATTTGGTGTGCGCCGAAAAAAGCAGGTCGAAATCCTGCTGCTTGATCTGATCGACCCTTAGTATGTGCTGATCGTCTACCCCAAGGTCCCGATACATCTGCCGGGGATTATAATTATAACCGCAGTCAGTTTTGGTGCGTAATCCACCGGAGACATACACCTCGATGTTCGGCTGGCAAACGAAATACTCATAAAGAGGGCGAAAACAGACAAAATGGCTATAGGCGTAACCGGTAAACAGAATTCTTATATGGTCCTGATTCATGTCACTATTCATTCTGGTCCTCTAACAAAATGTCATCCGAGACACTTTCGGGTTGAGCGAGGTAGTCGGTCAATCCGTCGGGGTCCAGCGGGGCGGAGTCGGCTTTGGAATTTTTTTCATTTTTGTCGGGCAGGATTTTCGCCACCCGATAGGACGTGCCCAGAATTTTACCCATCCTGGTCCCGTACCGGCCCAGTCGCATGACGGGTCCGCGGAGCATGATGGCATACATCATGAAAACGACCATATCGCCCATGTTGAGCTGATCCTGTTTGACAGCATCGGTGCCGATCCAAATCGCCAACAGTACCGTCAGCCCAAATATCACACAAATAGCCCAGGTCGTCAAACCCTCAGCTCTAGTTAAGGATGCTTCGTAGAGGCCACTTTTTTTATTTAATTTTTCGAAAGTTCTGTTAAATTCTTCCCGGTTTCGATCTTTGTCGATCCGACGGAAAGTTTCCAGCATCTGGTTGGACAGTTCACCTTCTTTTTTACGGTGTTTCAGGGATTTTTTGAATTGCCGAAACGATGAAAAAACGGTGATAGTCCCGACCGCCAAAAAGGAGGTGACAAATATTAAGCCGAGATGCAGATTCATCAATAACAGGATGATGGTTACCCCTAAAAACAAAAATAAATTCGGCAAAAAATGCACGAAGAAACCCTTTAATCCATTCTTGATTCGTGCGGTATCGCCGATCAACCGGGCGATGAGATCGCCTCTTTTCTTTTTGCTGTATTTTTCGTGGTTGATTACAGCCGCACGAAACGCTTCCAGACGCAGGTCCCGCATGGTTCCGATGGCAAAGCGGGCAAACCACAATCGCTCGAGGAAATCGCACAGGCCATATAAAAAGATCAAGACAAAAAATACCAGTCCCAGGATCACAACAGCATTGGTCGAGTCCGGCAACCAACCGGCAAAAATATCCGTTGATTCCGAACTTGCCTTGAACAGTCCTTCGATAATACCGCGAAACGGCCAGGGCAAGGCCAATCGAGTCAAGACCACTCCAATCGCCGCCATAAATCCTAACACAAAATTTCCTTTATGCCGCAGTGCATAAGGGTATATGACCTTAATGGCAAAATGACCCTGTTTGATGGTTTTGGTTCGCCGGGAAATATTTTTATTTTGCAGTGCAGCCATGGATTGTATTTCTTAAAAGAAAATCTCCGTTCTATGTACCTGTTTTAACGATACTCAAACACCCTGATAAGTGTACCACATACGGTCTTGCGTTACAACAGGATATTGGTTTTTGGCGTGGGTTACCCGGGGTGATAAGCACTTTTTGATTTCAGGCCAGACACACTGGTGAGCGAACTTGAGGTCATCGGGAAAATCGATTTCCACCCAGGGAATTCCCGCAATATCAAATCCGGTAATCGGTTCATCCCTGGCGAGTAAACCAATTGCTGATGGCGCCCATTCCAACAAGCCTGCAGTTTGCAGGATCTGTGCCGCCCTGTCGAACAAAATAGGTATAAGGGTTTTGGGGAATTTTAAAATCCCGACATTTTCCCCGTTAACATGCTGCAACGGTATTTTTTTACTGATACCTGTTAACCGGCCCTGGTTTATGGTGACTTTCATATGTTCATCATCCATACCGGAAAGAGAATCGTATGTTATCACTGAACCAAGTGATTCCATTAAGTGTCGGTAAATCCGCGGATGGGCCAATATGTCGCAATTACTCAACACAAAGGTATCCCTGACCCAGTCTTTAGTAAGCCAAAGCGAATAAAGACTGTTGGTTTCAGCGAATATTTCATTCATTATACAAGTGCATCCTAAAGGCTCAACGATACTTTTTACCAAATCCGCTTCATAACCGACGACAACACATATTTCCCGAATGCCAAGGAAGTGTAACATCATAATTTGATATTCGATCAGAAAAAAACCATCAATATCTATCAAGCATTTGGGCTTGCCATTCAGTTTGGGTTGGAGGCGGATTCCTATTCCGGCGGCCAGAATCACCGCCTGTCTAATGGGGCGAACTTTGCCGGGTAAATAAGTTTCATTGACCCGGTTATTGTTGTGACAGTTAGTATTCATCTCAGATCGCCGTTATCATTCAGGTCGTCATCGTCGCCTTCGTCTTCGATTTGCAGGGTTCCGTCGGAGGCGACTTCGATTTGTTTGCCGTCAAAATCGAGCATCAGAGCATCCTTGCTTCTTACACCCATCAGGTTCTCCAAATCAGAACAGTCAAAACTGGCTTGAACGGTATCCATAATCTCTATACTATCAAAATTCAGTTCGTTTGTCACTGTTTATCCGGGAAATGCGGGATTAACGTCCCAAAGTTTGTGGAAGACTACTAATCCCTGCTGGTAGTCAAAAAAGCGAAAAACGCAAATGACAATTCAAGAAGAAAACGTCACGAATTGGCAAGTTTACCTGCAACTTCCGGGACGATAATAAAATGTTGTAACCGTTCACGGATTTTTTTTTTGGCGCCAAAAGGATAACAGGACAAAAAACAGATGATAAAAAATCATGTTATTGTCAAATCAGCTATTGCCAATGCCAGATATGTGATAGCGCAGGTAAATAGTCATATGCCAAAAACTTTTGGTAACAGCTTCGTTCATGTCAATAACATTGACACTTTAGTACCTTATGATGAGCAGATCATCGAGTCTGCCGTTCCACACCCTGACGAGATACTTCGTCGTATCGGGCAAAATATTGCCCGTTTGGTCGAGGACGGCAGCACCATCGAATGCGGCACAGCATATCTGCATGGCAAAAGCATAAGAGAACGAGTATTGGCACTAATTAACATTGCTCATCCGAAATTCAGAACTCAGTTAATCCAGGCCGCGGAAGTGGCGTTTATTGTCCAGGATGAATGGCAGAAAAAAGGAATGGGGACATTTCTTCTGGCTTATCTTACACAAATTGCTAAGCAGCGTGGTGTAAAACGGTTCTATGCAAAAGTTTTGCCAACCAACAAATCAATGCTGGCTATTTTCCACAATTCAGGTTACAAAGTAAATACCGAATTCGATGGAGATGTCTACAATATCGCGTATGACTTGAAAAAGCAGGAGTGATTTTGTCAAAGCCCATCCCAATTTGATACAATTCCCATTCACCGCCCGCGGCCGTTTTCGAAAATGCTCTTGCAACTCAGTTGCGTTTGATCTATAATCATGGCGAAGGCAACCAGATTACATCCGGGACCAGCGGCGGCGTTGGTAGTGTTCTGTTACAGCTCAATTGATAAATTGTCATTCCTGCGAAGGCAGGAATCCAGGTTCTTAAAAATGGATTCCGCAACAAGTGCGGAATGACAATTCGTCGAATTACAAGTAACAGAACAGTAGTGCCTGCGAAACCGATCTAATGTGGTGTTAATGGGCAATTACTCGGGAGTTATACCCTTGGGGGTAATAAATTCCCGCGAGTAAAGTTTTAGCCACCGTTACTGTTGTAAAGCTGTTTAGCCGCGCACAAACGGGAATTCTCAATCGTAAGCAGTATAGGAGAAATGTCAGCCATGAATAAGATCAAACGTATCGGGGTGGAATTAAAATCGCATGCGCCGTTTACCATCGTCGGTGCATTGACCGGCATCGGAATGATGCTCCTGTTTCGCAACCTGCCCAAAGAACAGGTCCATACGATGTTCAGCGTTTTTCACCCAGCCCACGTAGTACTCAGCGCGATGGCGACGACGTGCATGTTTAAACTACACCGCAAGGCCCGCCACTTCATAGTCATTCTCATTATCGGATACGTCGGCTCCGTTGGCGTGGCGACGCTGAGCGACTGCGTTATCCCGTTCCTGGGCGAAAGCCTCCTCGGCGTAGCGATACCCGCACACGGCAGCCTGCACGAACATGAAAAAACTAACCATGACGCAATGGACGATGACAACGCCGACCATGACGCGGCAGGCGGACATGCAGCCGACCACGACGCAGGCGAACACGAAATCATCGATGCCGGTCACGACGTTGGCGAACATCGTCCGAGCCTGCACCTGGGATTTATCGAGGAATGGTATCTCGTCAACCCGGCTGCGATACTGGGTATCCTGATAGCATACTTCATTCCGCCGGGCAGGTATCCACATGCTGCCCACGTTCTTATAAGCACATGGGCCTCATCGGCACACATGCTGATGAACACGCACGCCTCACTGAGCGCGACGATTCTTACAGGCATGTTCATCGTCCTTTTCGTGGCGGTCTGGCTGCCGTGCTGTGTCAGCGATATCATCTTTCCACTGCTGTTTGTGCATTCGGATTTACAGGGCAGCGGCTGTATGCTCTGTCACGGTAAAGGACACGATGTTGGCAACGATCCCGGCAGCGATAAGCAGGACGGCGGGCAGAGCGGCGGGCAGAGCGGCGGGCAGGGCTAACAGGCGGAGCGGGACTGATGGACGGCAGGGGCCAACATAAGGATCGGGCGGTTAAGATACTCAGGCGGCAGGCTGGGTTGCGGTGTACTGCGCCGCGGGTGGCGGTGCTGGGTATTCTGCTGGCGGCAGAGAGCCCCGTCAGCCGGGAGCAGATCGCCGCCGGGCTGGGCGGGGATGCGCCGAACAAGGTGACTATTTATCGTGTGCTCGAAAGTTTCGTCGAGGCAGGGCTTGTACATCGAGCCTTTCTGCAGAACAGGACGTGGCATTTTGAGTTGGGTCATAACTGTACTGAGCGTCAGTGCCATCCGCATTTTACCTGCACCGACTGCGGCCGAACGCATTGCCTGACCGATATGTATCTGCCCATGGCCAGGAGTCCGCACAGGGGCTTTGTCGTCCACCGTCAGATGGTACAACTCAAAGGGCTTTGCCCACAGTGCAGCGGGCCCCGGGACGTGTAAACGAATCATGATTGCCTGGGCTGGAGGAGGCGGGCACATCAGATGTTCGATGCCGTGATTTCGTAGTGCCGCGATTTTATAATGTCGTGATTTTGGTAACATTTTAGCCAATTGAAGCAGTTTTAAGCATTTTTAGGCATTTTTCAGAAAGCATTTTTGCGATTGTCCGCATCTGAGCCGACTCCGACGAGTTCGGTCGCGGCCCATTCTCGTCGGCTCAGCTACCCAGTTACTACGTATCGTAACATTTTAGCGAGCAGGGTGCGTTTTAACGCACAGTTTCTGACTGTGAACGGTTACAAAAAGTCGTATTTCTGCCGGCAGCCCAAAAAGCGAAAAACGCAAATGACAATTCAAGAAAAACTTGTCGAATTGCCCAGCGTATCCACAAACTTTGGGACGATACCAAAGTTTTACTGATTTTGTAATACACGGCTCGGTAATATCCACAGGCACAAAACACGCATAAACGTCTGGACAAATAACATTCCCGCGGTATAGTGGGTCGCTGCCTATGAAAGTATATCCGTTAAAATTCAGGCCAATCTTCAAAGAACGCATCTGGGGCGGTCGCGAGCTGGAGAAGGTTTACGGCAAAGAGCTGCCGCCGGGGGTGAAGATCGGCGAGAGCTGGGAGCTGGCTGACCTGCCGGGCGATAAGTCCGAGATCGTCAATGGTCCGCTGGCTGGTGAGACCATCGACAGGGTCATCGCCCGATTCGGCCAATCCATCACGGGGACGAGCGACTATGAGCCGCCTTTTCCGCTGCTGATAAAGATACTGGACGCACAGGACGTACTCAGTGTACAGGTCCATCCCGACCTGGAGACGTGCAGGCGAACGGGCAAAGGTGCTCCGAAAACCGAATGCTGGTATATTATCGCCGCTGCCCCGGGCGCGGTGATCTACAAGGGACTAAAGGACGGCGTAACGCGAGAGGACCTCGAGAGGGCAGTCCGGGACGGCACCACAGCCGAGATGCTGAACAAGGTCCGGGTGCGCGTCGGGGAATGTCATTTTCTGCCGTCGGGGACAGCCCATGCCATCGGCGAGGGACTCCTGATCGCTGAGATACAACAGCCGTCCGATACGACGTACCGCCTGTTCGACTGGAACCGTCTCAAGGCAAACGGCAACGGCGGGGCAAGAGAACTCCATATCGCAGAGGCGATGGAGAGTATTCACTTCAACTGCCCGGCTGAGAGCCTAACGGTAAAGACAACGGGCAGACTGGTCGATGCCGACGTGTTCAAGGTCGATAAGGGCCGACAGGAACGCGGCAGTAAAGTACGTCTGCAAAAAGGCTGGATGGAGGTCTATATCGTAATCAGCGGAGGCGGCGAGATTACAGACGCCGGCATTGAGCCGGTGAGGTTTGTCAGGGGCGATACAATGCTAAAGCCTGCCGACTTCGAGGGAGAGATGGCCTTTGCCGAGGATACCGAGTACCTGGTCGCCGCGACCGGATAAGACGCTGTGAATATCCCAAAACACACGCGAATTACCGAGATTATGATTTGGCAGGATTGATGCGATGGTCGAATTGGAAAAGAAAATCAGCGAAAAAAAAGTTACGGTGGGCATCATGGGGCTTGGCTACGTCGGGCTGCCGCTGGCAAGGGAGTTCGCCAACGCGGGTATCAAGGTGCTGGGATTCGACGTCGATTCGAGCAAGGTGGACAAGATCAATTCGGGCAGAAGCATACTCAAACACGTCCCGAACGCCCATGTGAAGAAAATTGTGCAGAGCGGGATGCTGAAGGCTACGACGAATATGTCACGGCTGAGCAAGGTCGATGCGATACTGATATGTGTGCCTACGCCGTTGACGAAGAGCCGGCAGCCGGATATGCAGTTCGTCGAAAGCAGTTGCAATACCATCGCCAGATACCTTCGCCCCGGGCAACTGGTATGCCTGGAGAGTACGACCTATCCGGGGACGACGCGGGAGATGATTAAACCAATACTCGAAACGGCTGGGCTGAAGGCGGGTAAAGACTTCTATATAGCCTATTCGCCCGAACGAGAGGATCCGGGCAATAAGAATTTTACGACTAAGACGATTCCAAAGGTGGTCGGCGGGCTGACGAAGACGTGCAGACGCGTCGCTGTGGCGCTGTACAGCCTTGCGATAGATAATATGGTGCCCGTCTCGACGGTGGAGGCTGCGGAGGCGACGAAGATCATGGAAAACGTCTATCGCTGCATAAATATCGCGATGGTCAACGAACTCAAGATGGTCTTCGACCGGATGGGCATCGATATCTGGGAGGTAATAAAGGCTGCCGAGACCAAGCCCTTCGGGTATAATGCGTTCTATCCCGGGCCTGGGCTTGGGGGACACTGCATCCCGATCGACCCGTACTATCTGACGTGGAAGGCCAGGCAGTATGGTATGCCGACCAGGTTTATCGAACTGGCGGGCGAGATTAATACGGATATGCCGCACTATGTGATCTCGCGCGTGATGGATGCGCTCAACGACCGTAAAAAGAGCCTGAATGGCGCAAAGGTGCTCGTGCTGGGGCTGGCGTACAAGAAAGACATCGACGACCTGCGCGAATCGCCATCGATCGAACTGATCGAAATCCTGCGCGACAAGGGCGCCAAGGTTGACTATAACGACCCGTATATCGCCCGGACGCATAAACAACGCGAACACGACCTGAAGATGGTAAGCAAAAAGCTGTCGGACAAGATGCTGTCGGGCTACGACGCGGTGATAATATCCACCGCCCACAGCGATTACGACTATGACTGGATAGTCCGGCACGCCCGGCTCGTGGTGGATACGCGAAACGCCACCAGCGCGGTGAAAAAAGGCAGAAACAAGATCGTAAAGGCCTAACCCGGCTCAGCCGAAACCGAACAGGAATTGGCAATCGTGAGCAGTATAATATTCAGATATCACCTTGTTTCGGGGTACCAGAGACGTGCTGAAAGAAAGCGAAAACCCGCCAGTTATCTGGCCGAGCGGCTCCATTCTGAGCGATATCAAGGGCACATGGTGGGTCGCGCATACGAGGAGCCGAAACGAAAAGGCCCTGGCATGGCAGATGCAGCGAAAGGACATCGGATACTTCCTGCCGATGCACTGGAAGGTTTCGCAGTCTCGCGGCCGAAAAACGCGCTCGCTGCTGCCGCTTTTTACCGGGTATATCTTCTTCTGCGGCAGTGAAGAGCAGCGTATCGAGGTGCTGCGGACCAACCGTGTGGCCAACCTGATCGAAGTGCTCGACCAGCAAAGGCTCATAGCCGACCTGATGCCGATAGAGCGTGCCCTGTCGCAGGGTGCGATGATTCAGCCGCATGAATTTCTCGGCACCGGCCAGCGGTGTCGGGTCATTGCCGGCCCATTGATGGGCATAGAGGGCGTTGTCGTGCAAATGGCACACAAAACACGGCTCGTGCTGCAGGTCGAGATGCTCGGCAGGGCAACCAGCATAGAGGTCGATACCGACATGATCGAGTCGGTTGACGGGGAGAACTAAGGGGTCAGACACTTTTTTGCGTTCCTGATGGCCCTTTAATCGACAAAAACGGGCTTAATATGCCGCTCAAAAAGGTTCCCGGTCACGCAAGTGGCGATTGTATCCGAATGGTCTTTCAGAGCCCCGGTGAAGCGTCGCCCCATCTTGGCTGCGATCTTGTAGCTCAGATGCAGCATTTGACGAAAATGCAGGTTATAACACTCGCAGGACTGGTCATGTCGCAGCGCTGCGGCAAAGGTCTGTCCGTCCCAGTCGGCAACTTCCCCGGGGCTGGGCAGCCTGTCCCTGTCGATATCGATAACCGTCGCATACGGTTTGCAAAGCTCGTCGCATTGTTTCATCGCCCTGGCATAAATATCCTTTGCGATCTGTAATCCGTCGTCGCCAGCCATCGCCAGTCCAATCAGCTCCTCCAGCCACGTCGTCCCCGCCGTCTTCAGGTGCATCCCCGCGTCGAATTCCTTCAATGCCCGGCGTATCGGCGCGTATATACTGAATTTGTCGCTGCCCGAATGCACGCTGAGCTTCAGGTTATCCGGCAGACCGAAACGATCGACCGCAAAACGGATCACCCCTATGTCTTCGTTGAACTCCCTGGCAAACTGCCCGACATCGCCGACATAATCGACTCCCTTGTTAAACCTGCCGGTAAACTTCGGCGCGATCGTCTGTGCCGGTATCCCCTCCTGCGCGACAGCGGCCAGTATGAGCAAAAGCTCCACCGGACTCTGAGCCTGCTCCGATTCATCGACCGAGACCTCGGTGATAAAATTGTCCACTCCCTTTCTGCTCTCGATATGCCGGTATATTCTGCCCGCCTCCTTGACGGCCAGCAGAAATTTACTGCCGATCCGGCGAATGTCATCCCTTGTGATCTCCAGTTTCCGGTCGATGCCGTCAATGTCAATCGTTCCTGTCAGGTCGCTGCAGCGTTTGACAAATCCGTTGAGGTCGTCCGGCCCGGTCGCCTTGCCGATACTGTCGGCCACATCCAGCGTAAAGAAGTCGCTCGACTCGATAAACATATCCACGTTGGAAAGATTGATATGATCCGCATCGACGTGATAGGCTCCGTCCCAGCAGCCGTCCCTGACCGCCCTGTCCGCCTCGGTCCGCACGCTGGCAGGCTTGGTACCGATAATAGTATGCTCACGGTGCGACTTGTTCCACACCGGAGCGACATCGACTCCGCACTGCTTTGCCTTGATAATCGCCTCAAGCTGCGCCCTGCCCTGGTGGGCAAAGCGATCACCGATTCCCATTGAATACTTTTGTAAAATCATCATTACACCTCCTGGGGTGTCCGATAGTTTAAACATTTGCGAGGCCTATTATTTAGCAAAACCGCAGCTTTGTCAATCGCTTTATTACTGATGTCAGCAGATTCCGGCCTGAATTGCAACCTTCTGTCGGTTCGGTGGGGCGGGGCAGGGGCGGGTAATGTGTGTATCTGCCTGTTTTTGGCCGGGCGGCTTGACAGGGGGGCGTTTAGCTTTTACCATACCGTCTCTCTGGAATGACTAATGGTTAATGACTAATGATCGGTAACCTATATTGAGGGAGATTCGGATGGCTGGGGTAATTTTACGGACTGATATACCGGGCGGGGTTGCCAGTCATGGCAAGGTGCGTGACATTTATGATTTGGGCGAGGAGCTGCTGTTCGTTGCGTCTGACCGTCTTAGTGCGTTCGATGTGATAATGAAAAGCGGTATCCCGTACAAAGGTCAGGTGCTGACGAAGATTTCGCGGTTCTGGTTCGACTACCTGACAGATGTTGTGGATAACCACCTGATAAGCGACGAGGTAACGAAGTTTCCTGCGCCGTTCTGCGACCATGCCGATCAACTGGCGGGGCGGTCCATGCTGGTCAGGAAGACCGAGGTGCTGCCGGTGGAGTGTGTGGTGCGCGGGTATCTGGCGGGTTCCGGCTGGAAGGAATATCAGCGGGACCAATCGGTGTGCGGGGTGCAACTGCCTGCCGGGCTGGGGCAGTGCGCCAAACTGGAGGAGTTGATCTTTACGCCGGCGACCAAGGCCCAGATGGGCGAGCACGACGAGAATATCAGCTTTGAAAGATGTGTCGATGTGATCGGCGCAGAGGCTGCCAACTATGTCCGCGACAAGAGCATTGAGATATTCACTAAGGCAAGCGAATACGCCGAGGGCAGGGGCATTATCCTTGCCGATACGAAATTCGAGTGGGGCGTCGTTGACGGCAAAATCATCCTGATCGACGAGGTGCTTACGCCGGATTCGTCGCGGTTCTGGCCTGCCGATAAGTACCGGGTCGGACGCGACCAGGAGAGCTTCGATAAGCAGTTCGTGCGAAACTACCTGGAAGAAATAGGATTTGACAAGTCCGGTCCTGGTGTGGAACTGCCCGAGGACATCGTACGAAAGACCAGCGCAAAATACATCGAGGCCTACGAGAGGCTGACTGGTGGAAAGTTTCAGGCTGACGCCTGATTGGCCATGTGGTCGAAGTTGCCGCGACGGGAGGTGTTCCCTTGCAGTTTGTGAAAGGCCGGGCAGGACAGGTCCGTGGCGAAGTCCCTGCCGGAGGCGCAGGTGTTTGGCGGAGACGCGGGTAAATGAAAATGCCCAACTATGATATGCACGTTCATACGGAGTATTGCGGCCATGCGCCGGGTATGAGCATCGAGGCGATATGCGCCCGGGCTGACGAAAACGGTCTGGAGACGCTGGCTATCACCGATCATGTATTTACGGCGGACGGGGTGGTGGTGCTGACAGCGATCCGTGCGGAGTTGTCACGCATAAAAACCGATTGCCGTATCATCGTCGGGGCTGAGGTGGATGTTGACGGCCAATACCACGATGGCAGACTCATTACCGATGGACTGTCGGCGGCTGATTATGTCGTCGCGGGGTTTCATTATGTACCCGTCGCTGGTAATTATCCATTGTCGCCGGACGACTGTACGATGCCGCCGAAAGAGTTTCTGAAGGTGTGGCGGTCGTCGCTGCTGGGTATTGTGTCCAACCCTAAGGTCGATACGTTCGCCCACCCCGGCAGACTGCTCGCCTCGGCGGTGGATATGGAGGTTCACTTCGACGAGGCGCTGGCGATATTGGCAGAGGCGGCTGAAATCTCGGCTGAGAACAATGTCGCCTGGGAACTCAACGAACTTACCGGCAGCAGACTGAACGAATATTATCAGCAGCGGTGGTATAAGATATACGAAATCGCCCTTGATGCGGGTGTCCGGCTTGTCTATGGCTCCGACGCGCACTGCCCGGAGGCGATAGGCGGCAGTGAGTTCGTTGAGATGATACTGCAAAAACTGCCGGACGATTGTCTGTGCGAGCCGGAAGATGTTCTGAGACGATAGGAAGATGTTTGGTGGGGTCAGCATTGCTTCACACGGCTAAAGTATTACGAAGAGGGATTTACCGCTATGAAGGTTATCGTAACCGAATTGAAGGATCATGCCGGGCAGGAGGTGACGCTGTCCGGGTGGGTGTATCGAAACAGGCCCAGCGGAAAGGTCGTATTCCTGGTACTACGCGATGGGGCTGGGCTGTGCCAGTGCATCCTCGAAAAGGCAAAGGTCTCCGACGAACTCTTTGAACAGGTGAAATCGCTGGGGACCGAGTCGTCGCTTTCGGTGACGGGCATCGTGCGCCAGGAGCCGCGCTCGCCGGGCGGATATGAACTTGCGGCAACCGATGTGCGGGTGCATTGCCAGGCGGTTGACTATCCGATAACGCCCAAAGAACACGGGACGGAGTTCCTGATGAAGCATCGACATCTGCACCTCAGGTCGCAACGGCAGTGGTGCATCGGCAAGGTTCGACATACCGTTATCGACGCTATCCGACGATTCTTCAACGACAACGGTTTTGTGCTTATTGATACGCCAATCTTTACGACGATCGCCGGCGAGGGCGAACAGACGCTGTTCGAGGTGGACTACTTCGGGCGAAAACTGCATCTGGCTCAGACGGGACAGTTGTACCTGGAATCGGCGGCGATGAGCTACGGCAGGGTGTATTGTTTTGGGCCGACCTTTCGTGCGGAAAAATCCAAGACACGCCGACACCTGACGGAGTTCTGGATGGTCGAGCCGGAGGTGGCCTATATCGACATGGCAGGGCTGCTGGAGTTGGGCGAAAACTTTGTTACAGCAGTCGTAAAGGCTGTGCTGGCATCGAACCGGGCGGAGCTGGAATACATAGGCGCCGACATCGAGGCGCTGGAAAAAATCGCCCCGCCATTCTATCGGCTGACATACAGCCAGGTGGCTGAGATACTGACCAGTGAAAAGACGGCGAAGTTCATGGCCAATCAGTTGGAAGAGTTTAAGGCGCAAAAGGCTGACGCCGAAAAACACATCGCCGAGCTGGAAGAGCAGGCCAAAGGGGGCGGGATAAAGAAATGGCAGGCTGAGAAAAACGCCCGCGAACTGACTCGGCTGGGTGGGGAGCTTTCGGAGCTGGAGGTGAAGATTCAAAACAACCCGGAACATGCCCGGCTGGCGGCTGATTTTGCATGGGGCAAGGACCTGGGCGGCTCGGATGAGACGATTATATCGCTGATGCACGACAAGCCGGTGTTCGTGACGCATTATCCCAGAGCAGCGAAGGCGTTTTATATGCGGACCGACCGGGACGATGACAGGGTGGTGGAGAACTTCGACCTGCTGGCGCCGGCGGGCTTCGGCGAGGTCATCGGCGGGTCGGTGCGCGAGGACGACTATGATATACTGCTGCAAAAAATTCACGAGCAGGGGTATGAGCCGGAGACGTATCAGTGGTACCTGGACCTGCGGAAATACGGCTCAGTGCCGCACGGCGGATTCGGGCTGGGCGTCGAACGGACAGTCGCGTGGATCACGGGGGAGAAACATATCCGCCAGTGTATTGCGTTTCCGCGGATGATGGACAAGGTGTATATTTAGAACATGGTATTTGGCGGCCAAGACGGTGCGTTAAAACGTGCCCTGCATAGAAAACAGCGTGGGCACGGCCCAGGCTACCCAGCTACCTATTTAATAGAATGTTACGGAAAATAAGAAAAAATGCAAAAAAGGGCTTGACAAGTGGTAATGTCAGGGTATAATGTTGCGAGCTTAGAGGGCGTGGACGCGCCGAAAAGTAAGTTGTAATCTGGTGCCGGACGGCAGAAAGGAGATAACATCATGGTTGTAAGAATGTAGAAGCTACGCGAGCAGGTCTCGGTGTGGCTGTTTTTGTGCGCTTATTGCGTAAAAAATTAAGGGCTCGGAAGAGCGAAGTAGAAAAGTTGAGGGCGGATGCCCCAAAAATGAAAGGATCAAATCATGAATACTGTTCAATTAACAACTAATTACTCGCGGCGTTTTCCAGATCCAATCAATAAGATCTGTACAGAGTCACCTATGAATATAGAGCACCATATTCTGTTGTGCCCGGCGAACAAGTTAAGTTCTGATCTGCCAAAAGACCCCAATCCCAGAGACCAGAACATCGACAAGACTCTTTACAAGGAAGTAAAAAACAGTCTTTTGAATGAGCTTGACCCGACTTTCCACTTGAAGAACAAAGGGATAACTGTTATTGCGCATTCTGTTTCTTACTCAGAGGATAAAAAGCACGTGAAAGTAACTTTCAAGGATGGTGATGGTATTGTCGATGGCGGACATACCTACGAGATAATAAAGAATAATCAGCAAGATTGTCCTGAGACCCAGTTTGTCAAGATCGAGATACTTACAGGAATTACTGCGGAGATGATTGAGGCAATTGCACAGGGACTTAACACTGCGGTGCAGGTACAGGAAATGAGTTTGGCCAACTTAGGCCATAAGTTTGACTGGGTAAAAGAGTTGCTGAAAAATGAGCAGTATGCAGGTGAGATTGCATATAAAGAGAATATGGATGGAAGCTTCGACGCCAGGGATATCGTTGGCTTGATGACGCTTTTCAACATTGGCATTAAGGATTTCAGAGAAAAGAACCAAGGTGGAACGAGACATCCAAAAGAAGCGTATAGCAGCAAGGCGGCGTGTTTAAAACTCTACAGAAAGCACCCTGACACATATGAAAAACTTAAGCCTATACTCAAAGACATCCTGCAACTTTATGATATCATTAATTTAGAGGGGCGGGACTTGTACAACAACAAATACAAAGGCAGGGGTGGCGGTCTGGCGTTCTATAAATCGAGAAAACGAGGCAAGTACAGATTCGCCTTTAGTGGCCAAGAAAGCAAATATCAACTCCATGACGGAGCACTTCTGCCAATGATGGGAGCTTTTCGTTTTCTGGTAGAGGAAAACTCTGAAGGCAATTTTGTCTGGAAGCCGGGATCATTTGATGGTGTCCGTAGAATCTGGAAGAATGTCGGTGCGGATATGATTAACACAACAAAGATGACTAGTGACAGCAGGGGCAAGAATCCAAATGCAATCGGCAAAGATGAAGGACATTGGGACAGTCTTTATAAAACAGTAGCCCTCGAATATCTTCAGGGACAACTCTAACGGATAGTCAAGTTGCAAGCAGAAAGGTCTTGGGGGGTAACTCCAAGGCCTTTTTTAAATTGCCCGAGGGTGTCAAATAAACTGTGTAAATGGTGGTAGATGGATTAACCTGTTGAGACATCTGAAAAGCCCCGGGCGTTGCAGGAACATTGATTTTGATCCGTAGTATGTTGGGAGGGGCTGTGGATTCCAGGTCTGGGGTGGGTTGAGAAATGGGGTTTTCGGCAGTTCCGACAGAAAATGACAAAGCTGGGGGCTCTTTTTGGCCGATAATTACTTTGACAGCGCTCTTTTGTGGGGATAATGTAAGAAAAGGGGCATGAGATGCCCCCTTTCGTACCCGCGAGGAAAAACAAAAGATAACCGAACGATTACGAGCTGCGCAGGGCGCAACGAAAAATGGGAGGGGGCATGAAATGCCCCTTTTGTGCCCGCGGGGAAGAATAAAAGACTGTCGGATGATTACAGGCCGTGCAGGGTGCGGCGAAGGAATGGGAGGATAATATGGCAACGAAACCTACATTACTGGGTTATCTGCGTGAGAACCTGGACGATATCGGCAAGAAGAAGACTCCCGGACCCTATGTGACCATCTCGCGGCAGTACGGCTGTGACGGGTATGCCCTGGGCGATATGCTTATCGGGAAGTTCAATGACAGGCAGCAACAGGGACAGGAGCATAACTGGAAGGTCTATAACAAGGAGTTTCTCCGGCAGCTTGCAGAGGATACGGGGCTTACCGAGGAGATACTGGAGAAAGAACATAAATCCAAGCCCAGCCTGTTCAGGGATTTTCTGCGCGGCGTGCGTCGCGGCAATATCCCGGACGGCTACGAAATCCGCAACAAGATTACGCAGATGGTCCGTACGGTGGCCTTTGAGGGTTATGCGATTATAATCGGTCAGGGAGCCGCGGCGGCGACGGCGGACCTTGATAACGGTATCAGCGTTCGCCTGGAAGCGTCCAAAGAGTGGCGGATAGCGCGTGTGGCTGCGCGTGAAAATCTTACGCGCCAGGCTGCGATCATACGGATTGACGATGTGGAAAGACATCGGATGCAGCTTAGACGGATTTATGAGAAGAAAAATCCGCGTCAGCCGGCGTTTAATCTGCTGATTGACAACTCGGCGTTCAATGTTGACCAGGTTGTGGATATTATTATTTATGCAATGGAGCAAAAGGGACTGGTGCCAAAGATCTAATACGCCAGGCGACAGGCAGTATACAATGATCCGTTGTGCTGGAGGGGGCTGGGTGGTTTGGCGGGAGGGGGGATGTTATGGGACCTGACAGTGGGGTGATGCCGGTTTTTGGGTGAAAGACTGGCTGGGCGGGGAAGAGTTTTTCGGAATTTTCTGGAAATATGTGCGTACCTTTATATTATCGCCTGTTCACAGGAGCCCTGGCGGTAAGGGGATGGCATAAGTGTAGCGTGGTAAACAGGAGATTGTCTGCGAAAGGTGTGGTGCAGTCACAATGGAATTGATTAGACAGATTAAGCAGGCTGAGCAGGAGGCCAGAGACATCGTGGACCAGGGACGGGCTGAGACGGTTCTGCTGGCTGAAGAGGGCCGAAATAAACATGCCGAGCAAACCTCCATCGCCCAGGCACAGCGAAGAAAGGCCATCGACGAGGCAGTCGCACAGGCCCAGGAACAGGGGCAGGCTGAAGTGGAACAGTTAAGGGCTCAGAGCCAGGAACAGATAGAACAACTGCGACAGAGGGCATCGGCCAGGATGGACGGGTGCGTCGAACGTGTTGTGCAGGAAATCGGGAACCTGTAGCGGTTGGTTAAGGGATTTGCAGGGCAGGATATGGCTATTGCCGGTATGACAAAAGTGATGATTGTCAGCCATCGCAGCCAGGGGCAGGAGCTTCTGGAGGCGTTGCAGGGGGCTGGTGTCGTCGAAGTGCTCGACGCTGAGCGCGCGATGGTCAGCAAGGAATGGCCTGAGTTGCAGGTTGAGGCCCAAAGGCCCCGCGATATGGAAGAAACCGTCGCCCGGCTGGAGGGGGGGGTGTCGTTTTTGAGCGGGTATTCGGACCAGAAGAGCAGTATGTTTCGTCCACTGACCGAGATCGGCTCGGCCAGATATTCCGAGGTGGTCAGCGGCAAAGAGGCCCTGGGCATCCTCGAGGAGACCCATGCCGTCCAGTCAGACATAGAAGGTCTGAGGATTCGGCTGGAAAATATCCAGGGTGCGATGGAGGGGCTTAAACCCTGGAGGACGATTACTGTCCCGGTCGAGGAGATTGGCCAACTTCAAAATACTGTCGCGATGGTCGGGCTGATACCGCATCAGCACTATGACGAGATATGTAAGAGTCTTGCCGAGATGGGCTGTGCACTCGAAGTGGTCGGCGGATCGGGAAATATGCACGCCTGTATCATCGTCTGCATCAACGACGTTGCCGGTGAGGTGCAGAAACTACTGCGGAGCGGCGATTTCGAGGCGGTCAGCTTTGAGGGAATGACGGGGACGGTCAGCGAGAATTTTGCCGAAAGACGCGCCGAACTCTGCACGGTTGAGATGGCCCTTGAAGATGCGCTGCAGAAGGCCCTGCTGCTTGCGAACGATGTCTTGACGCTCAAGATTTTGTATGACCACTATGTCAATCTGCTTGGGAGAGAACAGACCCGCGCCGGCGCACCGGCTACCGAGCATACCGTGCTGCTGGAGGGCTGGGTCAAGAAGAAGGATTACAAACTGCTGGAGAGGATAGTTGGCGGTTTTGACGCGTCCAGCGTGGGCGAAATTGCACCTGCCGAGGGCGAAGAAATACCGGTGGAAATCGTGAACAACAAGGCTGTCGAGCCGTTCGAGGTTGTTACACGCCTTTACGGGATGCCGCAGCCCACCGATGTCGATCCGACGGTCTTTCTGGCACCGTTTTTTGCGCTGTTCTTCGGCCTGTGTCTTACCGACGCGGGCTACGGCCTGGTTATGATAGCGGCCCTGTGGTGGTTAATCAGGAAGATGCAGGGCGATAAGAAACTTATGTGGATGCTTGCGATTTCGGCGGGGCTGACCGTTATCGCGGGGGCGGCAACGGGCGGGTGGTTCGGTGACGGTATTCAGGTGTTTGTGCCGGCGCTTGGCGGGGTGCGTAAAATGCTGATGGTGTTCGACCCGCTGGAAGACCCGATGAAGTTCTTCGGGCTGGCTTTGGGGCTGGGTTATCTGCAGATTATCGTGGGCATCGTCATTGCATTTATTCATAATCTGCTGCAAAAAAAATACATCGCCGCAGTATGCGACCAGCTTACCTGGCTGGTGATGCTCAACTCCATCTTACTTTACGGCCTCGGCAAGGCTGGCACCATCGACCCGGCGATAGGGAGTATCTTCGGTAAGATCATACTGATCCCGGCGGTGATGATTGTGCTGTTCAGCCAGCGGGAAGGCGGCTGGGGCGGCAGACTCGGCATGGGAGCGTATCAATTGTTCAGCACGATATTTTTCATGGGAGATGTGCTGAGCTACCTGAGATTGATGGCGCTGGGGATGGTGACGGCGGGGCTTGGGATGGCTATCAATGTCATTACCGAAATCGTCGGCGAGATACCGGTTGTCGGGTGGATTCTTGGGGCGGGGGTCTTCGTGGGAGGGCATACGTTTAACCTGCTGATCTCCGGACTGAGCGCCTTTGTGCATACACTCAGGTTGCAGTATGTAGAGTTCTTCCCGAAATTTCTGGCGGGCGGCGGCAGAGAGTTTGAGCCGTTGCGGAAATCATATAAACATGTCTCAATTATGAGCAATATAAAATAAAACAGATTTAAGGAAGGAAAGAGAGGCGACAGCAATGTTCAATTGGGATCAGTTAGGTATGGCCCTGGCGTTGACGGGTGCGGCGATGGCGGCCCTGATGGCGGGCATCGGCTCTGCGATAGGTATCGGGATCGCAGGCAGGAGCGCGACCGGCGTGCTCAGCGAAAAACCCGAAAGATACGGCCAGATGTTTATCATGGTAGTGCTTCCGGGGACGCAGGGGTTCTACGGCTTTTTGGCGGCGTTCCTTGTTATGCTCAATCTCAAGTTCTTCGACGCTTCGGGGCAGGTAGTGCCGGTCGATTTCAAGATGGGCCTGGCGATACTCGCGGCCTGTCTGCCAATCGCTTTTGCGGGTATGTTCAGCGCCATCCATCAGGGCAAAGTTTGTGCGGCGGGTATCCTGATGACGGCCAAGCGGCCGGAGATGGCGTTCAAGGCGGGCGTTGTCTATGCGGTTATGGTCGAAGTCTATGCCGTGCTCGGTCTGCTCGTAACGATGTTTATCCTGCTCAAAGGCGGCATTTTTCCCGTATAGCAACGGCAGGATACAAAGCATAGAAACACACTTTAATCACAAGACAGGTTGAAAAAATGGATGCCGAACAGGTAGTCGAAAAGATATTGTCGCAGGCCCGCGCCCAAGCGGATGAAATCGTTGCCGAGGCTGGTGCAAAGGCCCGTGCTGAGTCCGAAAAGCTGGCTGATGAGTTGGAGCACTATCGCAGTGAAACGGCCCGGCTCGCCGTAGAGGCTGGCGAGGAGCAGAAGGCTCGTATGCTGGCCAATGCACGTATGGAAAACCGCAAGGAAACACTGGCGGCGAAGGTGGCGTTGCTCGATGAGGTGTTCAGGGCGGCGGCGGCGAGGATAAGATCGCTCGAAGATGACCAGTACCTCCAACTCATGAAATCGTTAATCACAAAGGTTGTCGAGACCGGTGACGAATCTGTCATTGTCGGACATAACGAAACCAGGATCAACGACAGGTTTATCAGGGACTTGAATCGCCAGCTTGGGACGGGGTACAGGGGCTCCCTGCGATTGGCCGACGAGCGTGCCGACATCGACGGAGGCTGTATCCTCAAACGGAACAACATCCAGGTCAATATCAGTACGAATGTGCTGATCGAACAGGTGCGACAAAAAGTTGAGATAGACCTCGCTGCGGCATTGTTAGAATAGTAGTGTTATGGAATCGAAATGATCGCAATGACAGAACAGGCTGTTGTAGATTTTTACAGGTATCCTCCCGTCGGCGATGAAGACTGGCGGTACGCGTTTGCCACGGCCAGGATTCGGTGTCTGGAAGCGGCGATGCTGAGCCGGGCGGCGATGCTGGATGTCGCCAATACTGAGAGCTTTGGGTCGGCGATGGATCTTTTAAGCGGCAGTGAGTACGCCATGGCTGGGGGGGTGAATAACTTCGGCCAGGTAGAGCAGATGCTGCTGGAGAGACGCAGCGAAGTTCGAGAGATGTTTATCGACCTGATGCTCGACGAACCGCTGGTTGGACTACTTCGCGCCAGGGAAGATTTTGCGAATATGCGTCTGGCGATACGGCGTGTCGTGACCGAAAGGCCCATCGGCAGTGATTATAGCGACTTTGGCAGTGTGCCGGCTGAAGAATTCGAAGAGGCCTTCGAGCAGGAAAACTACAGTCGGTTTCCGCTGTATCTGCAGGAAGCGGTAGAGATGGCGGTCCTGGGGTATTATGCCGAAAAGGACATCCGCCGAATCGATTACGAGATCGATAAATACGAGGCGCAATACCGCATTGAGACGGCTTGGCAGTTGGACAATGAATTTTTGCTGTCGCTTTTTCGTGTCAAGATAGACCTTGGCAATATACGCACAATGCTTCGATTGAAGCTGGCTGACAGCGATGAGCGAAGCGTGTTTTTGCCCGGTGGGTTCGTCGAGATCGAACGGTTCGTACATGCGATCGATATAGGCTACGAGGCGATCGCGCCGCTGTTTTACGCTACGCCCTACTACGAAGTTGTCGATGGAGGCGTGGGCTATCTGACGGCGGAGAAATCGTTTTTGCGGCTGGAGAGGCTTTGCCAGGAGTACCTGGGTGGGTTTCTGCAGACCACGAGAATACTCGCGGCGGGGCCTCAGCCGGTGATCGCGTACCTGCTGATGAAAGAAGCGGAGATTCGTACGGTCAGGATGCTGCTGACTGCTAAGCGTAACGGGATGGATGCGAAGCTGATCCTGGATCGGCTTGCTGAATAATCAGACGGTGAAGCATTTATAGTATAGACAAAAAGTGATTGTCAGAGGCGATATTATATGGAAGCTAAGGCTGCAGTTCTGGGTGGTGCTGATTTTGTGATGGCCTTTTCGGCGCTGGGGATTGATACGTTCGCCGTCGAGGCAGAGGCGGAGGCGGTCGCCGACAGTGCAAGCCGGATAGTGAAAGAAAAATACGGACTGGTTGTCGTCGCGGAAAATATCGCCCCGATGGCACAGGAGGTCTTTGAAAAAACAGATAAACAGGCTGTGCCCTGTGTGGTTATAGTACCCTTCCTGAGCGAATCGACGGGGTTTGCTACCAAGGGACTCAGCAGAATGCTCCGGCTGGCTACGGGCATAGACATCCTGGCGAATTAGCAGTGCGCCGGGCCGATGAAAGGGTGCGATGGGCTGGTAACAGTGTGGGCGGGCAACAGTGATGGCGGGATAATCGAGAGTTGAAGTTGACACGTTTACTTTAGAAGGTTTGAAATGAGCGAGACGAGTAACGGGAGAATAGTAAAGGTCGCAGGGCCTGTCGTCGTTGCCGAAAATATGGTCGGCGCAAGGATGTATGACGTGGTTCGCGTGGGCGCCGAAAACCTCATCGGCGAGATCGTGGAGCTGCATGGCGACAAGGCCAGCGTCCAGGTTTATGAGGATACCGTTGGCATCGGGCCAGGCGAGGTGGTGGTCAATACCGGTGCTCCGCTTAGTGTGGAGCTTGGGCCCGGGCTGATCTCCAGTATCTATGACGGGATTCAGCGACCTTTGAACCAACTGGTGGAACAGCAGGGCAACGTCATCAAGCGTGGGAGCCACATACCGGGACTGCGAAGAGAAATCAGGTGGCATTTTGTGCCGACGATTGAAAACGGCACGCAGGTGGGTCATGGTGACATTGTGGGCCAGGTGCAGGAATCCACGCTGATGCTCCACAAGATTATGATTCCGCATGGTGTTGCCGGTGCCGTTGAGGGACTCAGCGAGGGCGACTATACGGTGGAAGATGCCATCGGGGCTGTTGTCGGGGCAGACGGTAACAGGACGGAACTGAAGCTGATGCAGAAGTGGCCGGTTCGGACGCCGCGGATATCGAGCAAGAGGCTTGCGCCAAACGAGATACTGACCACGGGGCAGCGCGTTATCGACGCGTTCTTTCCCATCGCAAAGGGCGGGACGGCTTGTGTGCCGGGGCCGTTCGGCACGGGTAAGACGGTCGTGCAGCATCAGCTTGCCAAGTGGGTCGATGCCGACGTGGTCGTCTATGTCGGCTGCGGGGAACGCGGCAACGAGATGACAGACGTGCTGAGGGAATTCCCGGAGTTGACGGACCCGCACAGCGGAGAGCCGTTGATGAAACGTGTTGTGCTGCTGGCGAATACATCGGATATGCCGGTGGCTGCCCGTGAAGCGTCCGTATATACGGGGGTTACAATCGCCGAATACTTCCGCGACATGGGGTACTCGGTGGCGCTGATGGCTGACAGCACGAGCCGATGGGCAGAGGCTATGCGAGAGATATCCACCCGGCTCGAAGAGATGCCGGCTGAGGAGGGATACCCGGCGTATCTCGGCGCCAGGATCGCGTCGTTCTACGAGAGGGCTGGCAGGGTCGTGTGCAAAGGTTCGCCCGAGCGTGAAGGGGCACTGTCGATCATCGGTGCGGTAAGCCCGCCCGGCGGCGACCTGTCCGACTCGGTCGTGCAGGCTACGCTGCATGTGGTGAAGGTCTTCTGGTCACTGGTCGGCAGACTCGCTCAGCAAAGACACTTTCCCGCTATCGACTGGCTGACGAGCTACTCATTCTATAAACAATATCTGTCCGGCTGCTTCGAGGAAAAAGAAAAGGGCACAGAAATGGCGGATATGTCACAGCAGGCCATGAACCTTCTCGAAAAAGAGGCCGAACTCATCGAAATCGTCCGGCTTGTCGGTGCCGAATCCATCGGTGCAAACGACCGCATGATGCTGGAGACGGCCAAGACTATCCGCGAGGACTTCCTGCACCAAAATGCTTTTCACAAGGTCGATACGCACACCAGTATCAATAAGCAATATGAGATACTCAAGGCGATTCTGTACTTCCACAGCAAGGGTATCGAGGCGATTGCACAGGGCGTCGAGACAAAAGAGATTTTCGCGCTGTCGGTGCGGAACGAAATATCGCGTTCGAGCTTCGTCGAGGAAAAGGAAATCCAGAAGATCGTCGATATCCGTAAAACGATAGATTCACAGATGAAGGGATTGGCGGCTGTAACGGTTTGACGATTAACACGGGAGTTTGAGATGCTGAAAGAGTATCGGACAGTTAAAGAGATATACGGGCCTTTGATGCTGGTCGATTCGGTCGAAGGGGCCAAGTATGGCCATATCGTTGATATCGAGATCGCCGACGGTACGATCAGGCACGGGCAGATACTGCAGGTCGAGAACGATAAGGTGCTCGTGCAGGTGTTCGAGGGTACAGAAGGCATCAATGTGAGCGAAAGCACGATGCGGTTTCTCGGAAAACCGATGGAACTCGCATTGTCGCCGGAGATACTGGGCAGGGTGTTCGACGGCATCGGCAAGCCGAAGGACGGTGGGCCCGCGATCATTCCGCAAAAGAAACTGAACATCAACGGCAGTCCGATCAACCCCTGTGCGAGGGACTATCCGAACGAATTCATCCAGACGGGTATATCGACTATCGACGGGCTGAACCCGCTGGTACGCGGCCAGAAACTGCCAATCTTCTCCGGGTCCGGCCTGCCGCATGACCAGATGACTGCACAGCTTTTGCGCCAGGCGACGGTGCTTGGCAAGGGTGAATCGTTCGCGGTGGTCTTCGCGGCGATGGGGATCACGTTCGAGGCGGCCCAGTTCTTTATCGACGACCTGACCGAGACGGGCGCCATCGAGAGGGCGGTGCTGTTTATCAACCTGGCCAACGACCCGGCTATCGAACGAATCGCCACGCCGAGGATGGCGCTCACCGCGGCGGAGTACCTGGCGTTCGAGGAGGATATGCACGTACTGGTTATTCTTAACGATATGACCAACTATTGCGAGGCACTTCGCGAGATCAGCGCCGCACGCAAAGAAGTGCCCGGCAGACGTGGTTATCCGGGCTATCTCTATACGGACCTTGCGACTATCTATGAACGTGCGGGACGAATAAAGGGCAAGGCAGGCTCGATTACTATGGTGCCGGTGCTGACCATGCCGGAAGATGACAAGACGCACCCGGTGCCGGACCTTACCGGATATATCACCGAGGGACAGATACTCATGAGCCGGGGACTGCACAGGAAGGCGATCTCTCCGCCGGTGGATGTGCTGCCGAGCCTGTCGCGACTGAAGGACAAGGGTATCGGCCCGAACAAGACCCGTGAAGATCATGCCGACTTGTATAATCAGTTGTACGCGGCGTACGCACGCGGTAAGGAAGCACAGGAGCTTGCGACCATCCTCGGCGAGGCGGCGCTTTCCGACGAAGACCGAAAGTATATGAACTACGCAAACGAATTCGAGGGACGGTATATCTCGCAGGGTTACTACGAAAACCGCTCGGTATTCGATACGCTTGACCTGGGCTGGGAGCTTTTGAGTACGTTCGACGACGCCGAACTGAAACGTATCGACGAGAAGTTGATTGCAAAATATATGCCGAAGTTCAGGGACAAACAGAAAAGCGGCGCCTGAGTAAACGCGACACGAATGGAACAACTGCGGCTGCGGGCTGATTCGATGGCTTTGCCGGGAACGAAAATATGCTTGAAAATGTAAACGCGACACGAATGGAACAAATGCGGCTGCGGAGGCGCGTCGAGCTTGCTTCGCGTGGTCATCGGCTGCTGAGCCAGAAACGTGACGAGATCAGCAGGCAACTTGTCAGGATTGCCCGCGAAATAAAGCCGCTGCGCAAAAAGGTCGAGGCTGAACTGCTCGAAACCACGCGTCGGTTTATGATGGCGCGGGCCACGATGGAGCCGGAAGATATGCGGGCGGCCATCGATGTGCCGACAAAAAAATTCAGCTTGTCTATCGGCTTTGTCAGTATTATGAGCGTAAAAGTGCCCCAGATCGCCAAGGAAATCGCCGGCGAAATTATGTGTTACGGTTTTTCCACGACCAGCGGCGAGCTGGATGTGGCTTTGCGGGCGCTGGAAAGAGCCTTTGATAACCTGATCGAGCTGGCTGAGAAGGAAAAACAGGCAAAACTCCTGGCTACCGAGTTGCAGAGTACCCGCCGCCGTGTCAATGTGCTGGAACATGTGGTGATCCCGGATATCCGCGAGACCATCAAGTATATCTCCAGCAAACTGGGCGAGGCAGAACGCGATAATACGAGCAGACTCATGAAAATCGCCGACATGATCCGGGCATGAGGACCCGTAAAAAGGGTAACCGTTCACAATAATTCAATATTTTAGCCAATTGAAGCAGTTTTAAGTAGTTTTAAGCATTTTTCAGAAAGCATTTTTGCGATTGTCCGCATCTGAGCCGACTCCGACCAGCTCGGTCGCGGCCCATTCTCGTCGGCTCAGATACTCAGTTACTATGTATCGTAACATTTTAGCACGCAGGGTGCGTTTTAACGCACCGTTTCTGATTTGATCGTGAGCATATATGTAACTGTTGCTTTGATAATAGCTGGTTTCGTACCATGACTGAAGGCAATAGGAATATAACCAATGGTCCGACAAAGTCTTTTATGACGGTCGGGCCGACGCTGCATTACAGTCACCGCAACGTCCGCTGGTGCTGGGTGCTGGCGATGGGTGTGTTTGCCGTTGCGTGTTTGTTCTGGACCAGGATACACTTTGGCTCGGACGCGTTGGATATTCCCGGCTTGCTTAGCCCTGCTTCGTGGAAGCTGCACCGATTGGTCGTCCGGCCAATCAGCATATACGAGTACCCGTGGCAGATACTGGTGCTGGGGCTTTTGATGGGTATCATGGGCGTGACGCCCGTTCTGATTTCGCAACTGCTGAGCTTTCGTTACAGCATTCCGTTCGTCCTGGCGATAGCGTTTTTTGCAAGACTTCCGCTGTTGGCTGTTTTTATCGCGGTAAGCTGTGTGGCTGCGGCATGTCGGCCGTTGCGATTCAGATCCAGGTTTATCGCTATCGCACTGTGCATGGCGCCGCAGGTTGTCTATTGGACGGTTTTCGGCGGCGGCGAAGCTGACCCGATCAGGTGGGGGTTTTCGTATGCCCCGTGGATCAGCGCGTGGCTGAGCGGGCTGATTATCGCCGGAATCGTCCTCGGAATAGGCCACTTTACGCGGTATCGCCCAGGACTGGTCTGGAGCGTTACAGGTGTTGTACTGTCGATCGCGGTATCCGTGTTCATGCTCAGGATCAGCTTTGCCGAGCTGGACTATCAACTGTATATCGCCGGCAACAACCCCGAAGAGGTTCCAGAGTTCCATGACCATGACCTCAGGGCGGTGATCGACAGCGCCAGCGAGGACCCCGGTACGCGAAGCTTTCTGCAGGGACTCTTCTATCCAACAGAGCCCGTCACACTTCGAGAGGAGCTGAAAGACGAGATTCATATCCAACTGGGCTATGACCGCTGGCCGACGTGGTTCAATGTTCCCGACAAACTGAAGTACCAGGAAAAAAGGCGAGAACTGCTCCGCCAATACGACCACTTCATCGACAAATGGCCCAACAGCAAGCGCATGCCCATCGCGCTTTATTATAAGGCACTGCTGAACGAGTACGGCCCGGACATCGGGTTTCTGGTCCGAACCGAAGTGCTGAGGTTCTACAGTGATTATGCGCATCACGAGAACCTGCCGATCTGGCACAAGATTTATGAGGGATTCCCGCAGAGTCCCGAATCGCTCGAAGCAAGGTGTCGCTATGCGACGCACCAGGCGGGCCGAGGCCAATTCGAAAAGGCCATCGAACTGTGCGAAGTTGCCGAGACGATGGCTCAGGAACATCTTGTGGCTATGCGTAAGCAGAGCGACGGTTCGGAGGCCTTCTGGACGGCCTTTTCGCCGCCGGCTCAGACGGTGATGACCGGTCCGAAACTGAAAAAGCTGCTCCAGAGAATACGCCAGCTCAAATCGATTATCGGTGAGCAGAACCGTATGAAGTCGCAGGACTCACAACGCCGACTGGCCCGGTTCGTTATCCTGAATCCGTATCGCAGAGACTATGCCGAAAAGCTCGATGAACTGCTGGCCGGCAGCAGCCCAAGCGCCCCGCTCATCGATAACCTGTTGCTGGCAAGGGCCACACTGCTGACAGACCCCCAGGCCAGGGCCGACAGGTTCCAGGAGATACACCGGGATTATTCGAAAAGCGACGGCGGTATCCAGGCACTGTACGAGTTGGCCCTCGTTGAGATCGCCATGTGGAAGGACACACGAATCGTGGCTGAGAACAAAGAAAAACACCTCGCCGTCGGCCGTTCGATCCTGGCTGACTTTCTCCAGAAGCACCCCAAGAGCGTTTTCGCAGACCGAGCAAGAGATATCCTTCAGGGTCTGCCCGCTGAAAAAAGGGGCTCTTCCGAATAATGAGTGAGTACCTATGGCGTTAACCGGATGAACCAAAAATAGTCTCGCCCGCCCGTCGAAGGATAGTTCGCCTGCCCGCCTGCCCGCCCGCCTGTCTGTCTGCCGCCGGGAAAATTTTCCCGTGTCCCCGTGTGTCCGGGCCGGTTCAAGGTTGACCCCTGTTGCATAATCTGTTAAGCTGTCCTTATGGCTGGTTAGGTTCCGGAGAGCATCCGGATGGGTTCCGGTGATGGCAAAAGTTGTGGCAGGGTGATAGTAATCACCACTGAGGGTTGTGTTGTGCGGGGGCTCTGCGCTTCGCTGGACAAATGGTCGGTCGATTATGTTGTCTGTGCCGACCTGTACGAGGCAGTCGAGGTGGTCGAGGCCCGCGACATAGAGGGAGCTGTGATACTGGCTGGGAGGCTCTCGGAGTTCTGCCGGGACGGAAGGGTCTTTTTTGATAATGTCTTTTCGCCGGATACTATGAGATGTGTGTGCCTGGTTGACGCAGCGGATATCGCAGAGGTCGACGGGCTGGCACTGGCGATCGGAGCGGGGGCATATCCTGCCGGCGACATCGATACGTTCTGCGGTCGGCTGAGGTGCCTGGCGGACGAGCTTTCGAAAGCCGAACATGAAGAAAGGGCGTCACACGGACAAAAGACCGGCTCGGCGCATCGACGCGGGCCGGAGATAAAGGTTCTCCTAACACAGGAGGAACGCCAGGGGCTGCTCGGCGGCTGTGGGGGGCTGGGAGGGGGATTTGTTTTGAGAGGCTGTGATGAAGGGTAAATTGAGAGAGACTCTTGTTGTCGGCGACTATGTCCGATCACCGTCGGGTTCGATGGACGGTGTGGCCGTGTGCCGGACTATGCTTGAGGCTGTCAGATTGACGGTCCACCGGCATTTCGACAGGATACTGGTGGTCGTTGCCGGGCTGGAGGGCAACCTCAGGCCGGGACTGAAAAGTCTCAGGCGAACGTGCAGAGACGCGAAGATAACCCTGCTTGCCGACGTGGACCGGGAGATTATGGTACGCAGGCTTGTTCGTTCGGCTCGGAATCCGATGAACGTCGCCGACGATTATGTCATCTGCATGGGCGATGTCGATTTTTTCCTCGACCGCGGTGATGATGATGTAAATGCCGAAATAGTTGCTGACCGGACGAGGGAGGTGGGGGAATATGACCGTATCAGACAACTTGAGCGTCTGGCCTCCACGGACGACCTGACGGGGTTGAAAAACCGACGCTACATCAGGGAGTTCCTCAGGCAGATCATCGACCGGGCCGAAAGGCAGGACTTCCAGGTCACATTGTTGTTGTTCGACATCGACAATTTCAAACATTACAACGACGCGTATGGCCACGGCGTGGGCGATAACGTGCTCAGGCAGGCGGCTGTTATGACGCAGAGTTGCTGCCGGGACCATGATGTGGTCGCGAGGATCGGCGGTGACGAATTCGCCGTCGTCTTCTGGGACAAACCCGGCTCGTCTAACAGCCGGGGTGCCGGGGCCGAACAACGACGCATCGACGCGCGGCATCCGCAGGATGCCTATTTTATGGCCGAGCGATTCCGAAGAGAAATCAGTAAATCGAAATTGAGCTTTCTGGGTGACGAGGGCAGGGGCCTGCTTACCATCAGTGGCGGTCTGGCGACGTTTCCCGTCCACGGCAGAAACACCGACGAACTCTTTGCCCAGGCCGACCGTGCCCTGCTCGTGGCAAAACGAAGCGGAAAAAACAGGGTCTCTCTCGTCAGCGGTCCCGAAAACAGATAGAAGCCATCCCATGCCACATGGAGCAACGGATAAAAGTTATTGGTATCGTCCCAGAGGTTGTGGATACGCTGGCGGCGGGGCGGTGGATTCCTGCCTTCGCAGGAATGACAATTTGTCGCAGGAATGACAATTTGTCGCAGGAATGACAAAAAAGGGTAGGTTCGGCTGGTGGCGTCAGTAAAATTCGACCTACACCACCCCTGCCTTGCTCCGATGCCCGTGCCCATGGCGGTGTCTTTGCTGTTGACTACTTCCTGTCGATTGTCTATGATGGTATTGGGTGGGGGAGCGAGGGAGGATGTGTGCGTTCTGGTTTGCAAAGGGGGAACAAAAAATGAAACTGGTAGTTCGATCGGCACAGGGGGCTGTCAATGAGCTTGACTTCGACAAGGGCCCCGTCTACATAGGTCGGCAGATGGGCAGCCAGGTTTTTTTGCCTGATATGAGTGTGTCTCGTCAGCATGCGGTGATTTTTGCCACGTCAGACGGCAAATGGGTGATCGAGGACCTCGACAGTGTCAACAAGACATACCTCAACAGTGTGGCGATTCACAAAACTCAGGTTAAGAACGGTGACGAAATTGGAGTTGCCGATTTTCATATTTCCGTCGAACTGGCCGCCCAGCCGGAGCCCGACAAACCGGAGCCCGACAAACCGGAGTCCGACAAGCTGGAGCCCGACAAACCGGAGTCCGACAAGCTGGAACCCGACAAACCGGAGCCGCCCAGCCAACCGACCCATCAGTCAACAGGCCAGCAAACCGACCAGCCAGTCCACATGGAAGATACGATAGTGGCGGTACGTCATGATGTTGACACGGTCCACCGGCGACTGGAGGGCAAATACGCAGAACAGATCAGGTTGCCCGCCAGGCGATTCGGTGACATGGCGCGAGCCACGGCTACGCTGTGCCATGCCAAAAATATCAAGGAACTGCACAAGTCGACGGTGGAACTGATGATGCGGCAGCTTCATGCCTATAACGCATGGGCCGCTGTTCGTCGCGACATAGACGGACGGATGGACCACCAGGGCGGGCGCAATGTATCGACTCTGACGGTCAAGCGATCCGAACTGGTGATGGGTCAGATGGTCTCAGACGCCTTGGACAAGGGGCTGTGCCAGCTCGTGCCGCAATTACCACGACACCTGAGCGACGGCAAAATACGCTCGGCTATTGCTGTTCCGGTGATGTACGAGGAAAACTGCTACGGGGTCCTTTACGCGGAAAACTCCACCGATCACGAACACTATACGATGGAAGAGATGGATTATCTAATCCTGCTGTCGATTCCGATAGGTGCGGTTATAGCACGGCTCTGACGCCGAAATAAACTTGCCGATCCGTATAGTTCGTATCAGCGAGGAACGAACGAAAATACCAATGGCCTATTGCGTCAAGTTTTCCCCAAAGGCACAGATTTTAACGACATCAGCGAAGAAGAGATTGACAAAGTTGCGGCTTTGATAGATAACAGACCTCGCAAATGTTTAAACTATCGGACACCCCATGAGGTGTTATGGAGCGGATAAGAATGTTGCGCTTCAGATTAAATTTTAGGAATGATTAATGATTAAGGAGTGATATGATGAAAGGTCAAACGCGTCGTGATTTTCTGAAGCAGTCCGTTGTTGCCGGTGCGATGCTTTCTTCCGGCGTGGGTCTGTGCGCTAGGCCTGGGATGCCAGGGGCGAAGATGAAGCTGGGGCTGGTAACATACCAGTGGGGCCGGGACTGGAATCTGCCAACATTGATCAGCAACTGCGAAAAGACAGGCTACGCTGGTGTCGAACTCCGCACAACCCATGCCCACGGTGTGGAACCTTCGCTGAACGCATCGCAGCGACGTGATGTCAAAAAACGCTTCGCAGATACTCCTGTTGTATTTATCGGGCCGGGCAGCAATGAGCAGTACGACTATCCGGATCCGTTCCGCCTGGTTCAGTCCGTCGAGGCGACGCGGGCGCTCATCAAGCTCAGCTACGACTGCGGCGGCACCGGCGTTAAAGTGAAACCCAACAGTCTCCATAAAGGCGTCGACCCAAAGAAGACCATCGAACAGATCGGAAAGACGCTTAATCTGTTGGGCAGTTTCGCGGCCGATCACGGTCAAAAGATTCGTGTCGAGGTCCACGGCGGTTGTTCACCACTGCCGATTATGAAGCAGATATTCGATTATATCGATCATCCGAACGTTGGAATGTGCTGGAACTGTAATGGCGAAGACCTCAATGGCCGGGGACTGGAGTATAACTTCAACCTGGTCAAAAACAGATTCGGCCAGACCGTACATGTCCGCGAGCTGAACATTGGAAGCTACCCCTATCAAAAACTGATGGATATGTTCGTCAGGATGGACTACAAGGGCTGGATACTCCTGGAGGCACGCACCAAACCCAAAGACCGTATCGCCGCCCTGATCGAGCAGCGAGAGGTATTCAAAAAAATGATTGCCAGCGCCCAGACAAAACTTTAGCCCGAATATCCCGTCGGATATCCTGTCGAATGTTCCATGATAGTTGAACTAAAATCGGTTAGTAAAATTGTTAAGGCACATGAAATTCAATTGGTGAATTATCTCGTTAGCACCAGAATACCGTGTGCCGGTCCTGGTTATCCGAAAACGGGTATATAATTCTGGCTCAGGGCCAGCCATAGAAAGACTGCTATAATCGTCAGTATCACCATCCACTTGATGACCATGGGCAGCAGACGCTTGCTGTCGCGGTCTATTCTCCCCCCGGCCATTGCGTCCGCCGTCCCGTCGGCGTCTTGCCCGGCTATCTGGCTTTGCCAATACGCGGGAGCCTTTCTGCGGATAATCTGGTATATCCCCCGCATCATCATGTACATCGCCAGCATCAGTCCCCAGCACAGTCCCCAGGTTACACAAAAACCGCCCGCCGCACCGGCCAGTCCGGTCCCGACACAAACACCGACAAACGCCCAGTCGGACAGCGACAGCCATAAACCGTCTTCCATCTCCTCCAGTTGCGACTGCCTGCGGGCCAGGTCCAGTTTGGTCTCTGCCAGCACCGCCGCGGGAATCATCTCCTTGTCGGACGAGGCCACGGCGTTTTCGAAGGACAGCAGGACCATGTTGCGTTCGACGTAGCCCTTTTGCTGCTGATAGTCCTGTCTGGTCCTGTCGGACTCGTTCAGCACCGCCAGCACCGCGATAGACGCACTGGCTATCGCACCTATTATCGCCAGGTATCTTGCGATCTTCCTGTCTTCGGCCCTGATACGCATGGTCTTACGCCTCGCACAAAACTGCGACAGTGACTGCCGTACTTTGCCGCTGACCCAGCAACTGTATTTACAGCAGTCACAAACACATTTACGGCAACGTCCGATAAATATCCCGACGTTCCTGTTACCACGGATAGAGAACAGGCCCGTCACCTAAAAGTCAGATACACAAAAACCATACAGCTTAAAGCATACAAAACAATCCGGGCGTGGAGATGGCGGCATCAAAAAATAAATACCACCTATACCTAACCCGCCGAAGGCGGTTAAGTTCACATTTTAGCCAATTGAAGCAGTTTTAAGGTAACCGTTCACGGATTTTTTTGACAGGATAACAGGACAAAAAACAGATGATAAAAAATCATGTTATTGTCAACGACACAGGCATAGTTGAACTAAAATCAGTTAGTAAAATTGCTAAGGCACATGAAATTCAATTTAATCTCTTACAAATAAAATTGAACGTGTGGCACGCACAATATTTTTTGGTGTTTTTGTAAGTGTTTGTTCTTACAAGTGGTTATAGCTGTTTCTGAAGGTGTCCGACTTTTTGCGTTTAGCGCATTAAAGGCTGCCAGCAGGATGAACCAGCCGT
>SDBV01001618.1_pt1 | contig 33917 bp, 46 predicted proteins | sample 2277081 | NCBI WGS metagenome assembly SDBV01 (sample SAMN10402039, study PRJNA504765) | marine sediment metagenome | isolation source: marine sediment core GS10_PC15, 223 cmbsf | place: Arctic Ocean: Southern Knipovich Ridge | collected 2010 | reverse complement strand
CGTCCCTGAAGCCCATGCCCCGAAGTGTGCGCCAGTTACCGGCCGCAACATTGCCGACGATCAGTTCCATGATGCCTTGCACATAGGCTTTTTCCGGCTGGTCTATTTCCAGTTTGTAATATGAACCATTGGAAACAAGTACTTGGACGCCAGTGTAATCACCCACAATCATTTGTTCACCAGCCTCCAACACCATAGGCTGATTACCATTTGGAAACACTTGTCCACCGGACAAATAGTCCCAATCCCCTTTGTCAAAATCCTTAACTGTGTTTTGGTTGCGCATTGTATTCTCCCTATTGTAATGGGCCAACTGTACCCTTATTATGCACCCATTGGCCCAGACTTGCAAGACTTTTCTTTACCTGACTAAGTGCTTTGGTCTAGGTCACTTACGGATGCCGGCAAAACCACATCAAACCAAAACCCCGCGTTTGGCTGGTCATAACGAACCCTATCCACAGTCCCGCCGCCATTGTTTATCCACTGTACTGCTCTCACTATGTTGCGTATGTCTTGCAGTGTTATCTTGTCACCCCGTTCACGTGTGCTTTCCCAATATGCTGTGGTCATGATACGAGTACCCCTTTGATCAGTTTTATGTTTGTGCTGACTGTACCAATCACAACACTCATGTCACATAGGTCACAGTACCGCAAAGGGGCAAGAAGCCTGTGCATGGCCACAGTGTCTTTGATAATCATCAACCCTTTTTCCTTTGGCAAACTAATCACAAGGTTGATTACCCCATGATGGCGTTCACGAATTCTCATCCAAGCATACTGTGCTGGACGAAGTTTCACATTAACTAAGCTGATATGATTTTTAGGAGCATAGACCACTTTCAACTCTGCCCATCCTTCCCCATTGTCTATAGCAAAATTAGTATCTGGAACTCCAACACTTTGACAATCCTCTACCGGCTGCCAATGCCCCCCCAGGTGACTAGCTAACCACAACCTTAATTTCTTCTCAGTTTTTAAATAGTTTGACATTCCACCAATCCTTTCCAGTTTCACAATCCACATAGATTGGAACTTCCAGCTTCACACAGTTTTCCATGATATGTTTTGCTTCACGCAATGCGTCATCTGCATCTTTGGTTATTGGTTTGCTTCCATCCAATTCATCATGGACTGTAATACTGGGGGTCCCTAACACAATGAATACTCCTGATTCATAACAGTCCACCATAGCCTTTTTCATTATGTCTGCTGCACTACCCTGTATGTCACCGTTCATTGCACGATAAGTGTGAGCACGCACAACACGCGGACCGTAAACTTCCATTGCTTCTTCACGTGAAGGTAGTGGTGTCTTGTATTCAGGGTCCATTTTGTAATTGTGTCTTGGCTCCCACAAATTGAACCGTCTTCGTCTTCCAAGAAGTGTCTTGATGAATCCTATCTTCTGTGCTTTGTTGGCCAACTTCTTACTCAACTGACTGACAAACGGTACCTCATGATGGTACTGACTATACAATGCTTCACCTTCCTGCATGGATAATCCAAGTGAATGGATCAATAACTTTTTACCCATGTTGTAAGCAAGACCAAAGCTGATATCCTTTGCACGTTTCCTTGGGATATTGAGCAAGTCGGCAGCCCACTGATGGAAATCCGTAGCTGGATTGTTGATGTATGCAGTCTGTGCTTCATCAGCCTTTGGCAATCCCATCAATACAGCACGATGAACAATCAACCGAAATTCAATCTGTGACCAATCATTTTTCCACCACTCTTCTCCTTCCTCTGGTACAAACAGTGAACGAATCAGTGGCGCAAGAATAGGATCACGTGAAGGTTGCTGCTGAAGGTTGGGGTTACTATAAGAAAACCGACCAGATTTAGCGCCTCCTTTGTCAGTTCTCAATTGGTTGATGTTTCCGTAGATCCGACCATTGTGCAGATACTTCTCAATTCCACCCTCAATGAACAGCCCAATGGTAGTGTTCACCTGTCGAACTTTGCGCACCTGCTGAACCAACTCACTTGGATGATGCTCCAGCCAATCTTTCACAAAGCTGGGGACCTTGGTCTTCTTTGTTCTTGGATAAGTGATCCCTGCTGCATCAAGAGCAGCGGCGACACTAGCATTTGCATTTACGTTCACTTGCATACCGGCTAGTGTGTCCATCTTCTTCTGCTCGCGCTTTGAACGTCGACGCAACTTGATCACTGTACCTTCCAACGCATCCACATCAACACGAACACCACGGAACCGCATGTCCAGTAACAAAGGGATAAGTCTTGACTCAAGACTAGTCACTTGCTCAAGCTCTTCCTCATACACACGCTTCATCTGCTTTGGCATAATCATCAATGGACCTATGGCATCCATTTCAGCATAGGGACCAACATCCTCAACAGGTAGTCTCCAAAGATAAGCACGTGGATCACCTTTGTATTTCCCTATTCTCCTTTCCACCAATGTGTCAATGTCCCCTGTAGCTTTTTGAAACCGGTCTGGAAGATACCGCTTCATCAAACTGTCAAGGTTATATCTTCCTAGTGTTTCATCAAGCAATGCTTCAACATGCTGTACATCATAGAATGGACCAGTGATGGGGAATCCTTCAGCCCGAAGCCATTCCAAGTCGTAGAGAATGTTGGCACCAATTTTCATCTGGCCATCACACATAAAGTCTTTGAACCAACGTTTCACCATTGGTACAGACCAGTTTTCAGAATCAGGATGCCTGAGGTTGATATACCCACTCCACCCATCTACAGCCACAGAAATTCCAAGGATGTAACCCATCCCTCGCACACCCCCAGGACCAAGTTTCTGATTAAGCCCTTCGTCCTTGGTTTCTGTGTCTAATGAAATGAACTTTGCAGCACTTAAATCAGGGAGATGAGTAGTGGGTTCCCAATCCAATCTGGGGGGGTGCTTGCGTCTTGTGAACTTGATCATAGTTTCTTTCCTTTTCCGTAAAAGTTCCACTCGTCTTCAAAGTAATCACTGGATACAAAACACGAAGGGCATAGTTTGAGTACTCCTGGTATATTAAACTGTATGACCCTGACTTGTATCACTGATTGTTGTGAGCATAAACTGCAAGTGTGTTGTGGGAACAGTGACTGAAACATCATAGTTCCTCCGTGTGTTGTCCATCATCTTGTGGATCCCATATAGGGTGTGGATGACTGGGTTCTATAAACTCGCACAAGGCTTCGTTCGCTGCGTCTACAAGATATTCCTGATTACCTGTTTGACTGTAGGCCTGTATGCGGCGAATGATGCTGGCCACTCTGTCATACTTTGCTTTCCCAGGTTTGTGAAATCTGCCATACCTGATTGCACCCATGATCAATCTGTTCCGCATCAACCGTTCAAACTCTGGGGACCATTGGCTGGTGGACAGGGCTTCATAGCTGTCTATACCATGATCTCTTTGTGCTTTACCTAGTGGCGTGTATGCAGGGGCCATGTGTGCCAATTCATCACGACAGAAAGCAAGCCAATCAGATTCATTCTGTAGGTGTGCTGTTTTCATTTGTCAACTTGTTCCACGCATCAATAACCCACTCGCGCAGTTCAAGACCAATCGTGTGTGGAGGAAGAGTGGTCAGGCGAAGAGCCCACTCATGGAATGGTCCTAAAAGCATCTTGTTTCCTGTGAACAATTCATCATAGCATGTGAACATTCCCTCCAGTCCATCAGCCCATTTGAAAATCAATTGTTCCTCTTCTGAAAGTTCTAAACCTATGGGCCTCCAGAACAGGTCTCTATTAAAATCGTCCTCCATCTTACCAATCACTTTACTGATTGCAACACTACCCCATTTCACAGGAGCAGGAATGTCACCTGTGACTTGTTCTGCAATGTCGTGGGTCAGTGCACACAGTAGTAGTTCTGAACTTGGGTAATGGACAGGTAGCCCTTTGGAATCAGAAAGAACATAGCACAGCATAGCCACACCCCATGAGTGTGAAGATACTACTTGTCTAGTGTTCATTGGGAACTGATGGAACCTGTTCACCATTCCACCTCGGCGCATTATATAGTAGCTTTCAGCATGTGTCATGATTCTCTCCTTTCAACCCATTCAAGTCCGGCTGCAATCCAGTCAACGTTCTTGTTCACCCATCCAAATTCTTTAGTGAATCTTTTAACACTTGGTACTCTTGATGAGTCACCATTGTCCAACCATTCCTGATGCATCCTCCACAACTGAGCCATAGGGACAGCTACGTCACGTAAAAACGGTTCACTATATTCTCCTAAGTTGTTGAATGGGTGATCACAAAAATGTTTCACATCTACATCAAACATTTTCCAACTCTTGACAAGGTTCATTGACAACCATCTTCCTGGTAGATAGGGGTCAAGGCATTTCCAAGAATTGTTGTTTGCCAATTTGTGCCACATACTAGCACTCTGATCTTCTCCACAGTAAGCATGGAAGGAATCACTGAACTGAGTCAAGGTCCCTAGTTTCATACCCAATCGATTCGCAAGATACTGTTGAATGAAACTGAACTGGACCATGTTGGTTCCGTAACATCCCCAGATGATATCGTTACTTCTACAGAACACTCTCATGTGCAACTCACCACTACGCACCTTGACAAAGATGAAATCGTTACATGGAAGGTCTCTGGTTTCTTGGTTCAGATCAAGTACAGGAGACCATATAGTCAGAACACCTTGTCTTGTTTCAGGGTCACGTTTGAACACGTCATGCAATAACTTGAATTGATCAAATCCAAATTGTCCTCTTAATCGATAGCCATAAGCGGCATGGAAAGTCTTACCATCATCACTGTAGTTTTTCATCTGCTTATTCCAAATGTCAAGGAATGCAGTGTCGTTTCTCCCAGCCAAAATCCACAATGCTTCAAACAGATGAAAGAACACATTGGCATCACGTTCAGGAATTCCAAGCACACACTCACGAGGAGACGTGTAAGTAGTAGCTACTGGCATAGGAGCTTCAAGCGTTTCCATACCACGTGGGGATACATGTTCACCAATAGACTTTAACACCTGCACACCGTTCACCAATCCATCATGCACACCGTTCACTGTGATTTGATACATGTCATTTCTCCCATTTGCGAAGTACTGGTTTAGTCATTGGCCCTATTGATGTTGCAACGCTCAACATTCCATCAGTTTTCTTTGTTGGTCTTGGCATCTCCTTTTTCCCAAGTTTATCAGGCAGTAGTCCTACACGATACGATCTCTGTGTGCATCCTGTGCAAGGTGGAAAGGTTCGTTTCCCTTGATACAACATTCTTCGCGCTGCATCAAACGCAAGACCGTTCCAAATCTCATCAAGTGACAAACCTATGACACTTCCACAGTTGTAAACTCCACGCCAATCGTTGCAACACAAGGCCACCTGCCCATCCCATCGAATGGATAGTTCCCTGAAGGGTTTAGCACACTTCTCCTGGAACGTGTGATCCAAAGGCGCCGCACATCCACAGTGATTGTTCAACGTAGAGTGGGTTCCTTTGGTCTCCAAATCAATACTGCTCACTATGATGAATCGTTTGTGTGGCCATCGTTTATGAGGATTTGCATCTGGACCATTATGGGGATAGTACATTTCATCAATTTTATTATTGGGTAACATGAACGGCGCAAGACCACGCTCAATCCTAAACACAAGGTCAGTGTGTTCATAGTTCTCAACTGCCAAAGTGTTGAGTCCAGCGTCAAACAATTCAAGGATCGTCTTTGTTGGGTTCTTGATTAACCCTGTTCCATTGGTGAGCATCATCAAGTGTATCTTAGGTAGGAACCTTCTGAATAACTTGACAATTGCTACCATTCGTGGATTCATAGTAGGTTCCCCATGCATAGCAAATTCAATTCGTGGATTCCACCCATGCTGTGCTATTGCTTGAGCTATTCTATTAACCATCCTAATACATAAATCGTAACTGAGAAACTTATACCCTCCAGGCTTTTTTCGTATGCCCTGTATCCCACAAAAATCACATTGGATGCTGCATCCTTCAGTCATTTCAACTTGGATACAGAACGGTGGATCTTGTTTGTACTTTGTCATATCCCTAACTCCTCTTCTGTGTATCCATATTGGATTGCCTGTTCAACAATGTCGTTTGCAAGTGGTCCATCATATTGGTGGACAACGTTGTATGTGACATCTTCCATATCTTTTCTGTACCCAGTCCTAGCATTCATTGTTTTACTGACCAGTGGCAAATCTTTCTTCATCCACATAGGAAACCAGTCATCAACTTCTTCAATCTTGAATGTGTGAGTTGGTAACAACTGTTCTACTATGCTGTTCCACCGCATCCAGTGGTGACAAACAAAGATCAACTTGTCAGATAGAACTGGTCTGTTGGCTTTGTAATACAGATTTGTGAACTGTGTGGACCATTCCCAATCCATAGAGTGGATAATAGAAAGGCTGCTTGTGATGACCTTCCATGGATTTCGCACAAGATGAACAATCTGATTGAACTCAAAATTCTTCAATCTTTCACCTGTCCTGTGACACTTTGGTTGGTTGACCCAATGATGATCAGGGTAGTGTTTGGAATCCACACAGAAATACCAAGACACAGTTCCATCTTCACCCATGTACTCATGTGGACAATCCATACCTACCTTTTTCAAAACATGAGAAAGGTAGGTTGTGCCACTCCTGCCACATCCAGTCACCAAAAGTTCTTTCTTCATACCTCAAGCTCCTTCACATACAACTTGCCAATCTTCTTTGGATCATGTGCACGGAGCACTTTTTCTCCTCCTTTAACCAGTCTAGCAATGTAATCTTCTGTCATCTTCAGAGAGTTGTTCAAACTTGTCTTTAACAAACTTACCAATTCCTTTGGCCCATCCACAGCAAGGCAATTCACACCTTCCTTCATCTCACCTTTGATCTTCAACCATGCACGGTTGAGCACAGGAATAGCACCTGCATCCATTGCCTCAAGGAACGTGTACTGTGTGCCTCCTCCATCGTTCCTGATGTCACTGAGGTCCACCATGAAAGTTGCATTCCCACAGAGTTTCATTCCAGCCCATAAACTTTCACGCTCATAGTGAGAAGTGCTCTGTTGGTACTCTGGAAACTTAGGGAGGATTTTGGTTCGTGTGAACAATCTGTTTTCAAAACCGTTCAGCAGTACCTGTCTCTTTTTAGGAAGCTTCTTGTTTGCTTCCAAGATCCATTCCGTTCGTTTGTCAAAACATATTCGGCTAATAGCTACAGCATGCTGAGCTTTTCTTTCAGGCTCATTGTCTGGACAAACCTTGTAAGGATGTGGAATGTAATGAGCCCCCCAGTCCTTTACAAGTAGGTTCCCTGGACGAATGGTGATGGGTCTCTGGGGGGAAGCATCCAACGCCCTGCACATGTCAAGAGTCTTCAACTCGTCAGCATCATGCATCACAATGCGCGCACCTGCCTCAAGCAGTGGAAGCCCAACATCATGATGTTGTCGTTCAAGGCAAGTGATCAGTGATAGTCCATAATACATAGGGTCTTTAACTACATCAAGAGCATTCTGCATTGAAAGATTCCTGTACTCTTCACCGTAGTGAAAGTTCCTTGTCTTTAACTCTGTACGGTTGCCCACTTTGAATAGGAGCGGGATCACCCCCACTGCTCTGAACGCATGCATCAAATGAGCTGTATAGTTCAACCACCCACCATATCCTTGTTTAGTCAAGAAGAACAGGTTCACTCTTTTCATGGTTCAATCCTCCGTGTATTCAAGATCGTTTTTCTCAGCAAGCCACATAGGAATTTGAAACTGAACACCATGACCTTCATATTGTGTGTCATGGGTTTGTGAATCAGGAATCCATACATCTTTGTCTTTGAACCTGATCAAATGTGCCTTTTCCGTTTGCCTAATGGACCCTTCCTCTGAAAGTTCTGTCCACACAAGCTGACTAGTATCAGTCATCGTCTTCTCCTAATAGGCTTCTTGGATTTTTTGAACAACAATCCAAAAACAACTAGTCCTCCAAACATGTACAACAAAGTTTTGAATAGTTGTCTCATAACATCACCCCTTTCCATTATACTTTGAGCGTGGACGACCCTCACCATAGAGGACACGCATGTATTTATCAAACTCACAAAGGCTATGCTCCACTTCACGCATAGACAAATCCCATTCAAGCTCATTGCTCAGTTTTGCATACAACATTCTCATTTCTAACAGTGCAGTCTGGTCCTTAACTTGTTGACTCAAGAACCGCCCGGCCAATCTGTTCAACCCTCTTTTTGCTCCTGGTCCTGCATGAGCCCATATTTTCAAATCAGGTGCAGAATTCAACAGGTTGTATGAAAGATCAGTTACAATTTCATATGCAAGGAACCCTCCAACAATTGGATTAGTTGCACGTAGTAAAGACCAAGCATGTTTCAAAGTACCTTTCTCCAGGATCTGGTTGGCTATGGTGAGTTTGTCCTTCCACCATTTATGGCAAGCGTTCACCACTAACTGAATCTTTGGTTCCTTTTTACCAACGTTGGGGATGATATAGGCTCCTGTGAAAACCTTCTTCTTTTGCCGTGCACGTTCCTCCATCTTTGCAATCATTGTTGACTTGAAAAACTTTTTCACCGGTCCTATTTCATCCATGGTCTCCGGCCAATTAATCAGGCGATAAAGCCCCGTGTTAAACACAACGTGCATAGGCTCCTCCACTTGCTTTATCCACTCAACATAATGCTGAGTCACCGTGTCCTTTGTCCGGAACACGTTACAGAATCGATAGGACTGAAGAATAGGGTCCGTGGTCCATGGTTTCTGTGCACCGGATATTTTCTGTGTCCATACATGCTCACGTTCACGCATCCAGTACATAAGCACATCATAGGGTTTGGTTTTTTGGGTAGGCAACTTCACCTCCAGGGCATGCATAAATTTCACCTCCATTGGTCATAAAACAGGTTACAGGACAAAAAAATCCCCCCAGTTGTAACAACCTGGGGGGTGAACTGTACAGGGAGCGTTGTGGCAGTTAGCCGAGTGCGATGTAGCCGGATTCCATCAAGAACGTAAGGTCCTTGTTGCCGATAGGAACGCCCAGTGCTTCGTTGCATGCACCGCGGATGTCGTCGATGGTCTTGTTGTTCTTGTCGCAAGCAATCTTTCTGAGCTGGAACCGAGTGGTTCCTGCACGGATGCCCCAAGTTTCCGCTTGCTTTTCGTCCCCGTCCAATTTCTTCAGCACTTTGACCGGGGTACCTTTCGGAAACATTGCCTTGCGTCCGTTGGACTTTGTGCTCGTTTTGGCCTTCGCAGTTGCCTTCTTTGCTGAGGCCTTCTTTGCTGAGGCTTTCTTTGCTGTTGCCATGGTGTCTTCTCCTTGGTTTCTCTCTATCAGTTTGAGGGGAACTATGTATAGTTTCCCCTTCTTCTCTTTGAACTTCTTCGTATGCAACAGTTGCGCTTCCTTGTAGGTCACTGCTGTTCCAAGGATATAGATTTTTCCTTCTATCTTTGGAACGTTGGAGTATACAAAAGGTGGTAACTTGCAGAATACTCCAAAACCAACAGGACCCTTTGGACTTAGCTTGAAACGACCATTTGTATGGAACTGCATTTCTCCACGCCAATGTTCTTTCAAGCCAACAGTTTCGTACGATGGTACTTTGCCCTTGGTAACTAACACCTTCGCGGCTTTCACCGTTCCGGCTGCAAGAACTACCATGTCCTTTTTGTTCATAGCTGACTCCATGGCCCCCTGTATGTTCAAATGTCAAAGAGCAGTGATTCACCAACAGACTTATCGTAGCACAAACATCACCAAAATGCAAGAAGTTTCTTTGGGCAATGTTTTCAGTGTGATTAGGAGAATTCATGGTAATGTACCTGACTTAAGGGGTCAAGAATAAACAGGTTTTTTCGTGCGCGTGTTGCACCCACATACCAAACCCTATGTTCCGGTTCCGGTTGTGTCAAATATCCGTTGTAAGTTTTTCCAGTCATTTCATGCAGCAGTGCAACGTTGTCAGCTTCTCCACCCTTCACACTGTGTACTGTTGACACATGTATCCTGGGGGTGGTAGGCTTTTCTCCATTCCGTAATAGTGATATAAAGTATTCGCGTTCACTAGCTGGAATACGTGTAAATGCCTTGTGCCATATTGCACGAGTGCTTAAACCACAGTGTTGTATCAAGTGGTCCAAGTCAACTTCATCAAAGTCATCAATGTTGGGTATCAACTTATGTCCACGTGCAACGCCTTTGTCTTTTCCAACAGGAAGATACTCATAAATCCTGCGAGCTTGAAGACCTGTGATCTTTCTTCCCTTCCGTAAGTCTTCCCACCATTTGATTACTTCAAACTTTCCACCTGTTTCAGATCCATCACCTAGTGGTGATAAACCTTTAACAACACAAGAAAATGCAAGACCTTGTGAGTAGCAGTAATTTGTGATTGCTTCAAGGAAACACCTGTTCCTAGTGAGAATCAACCATTCCCCTTCTTCAAGTGGTAGGTCTTCCACTGTGTGAACATAGGTGACAGAACCCTTTGACCCTGTTCTTGGAGTCCATTTCTTTTCATATCTGTTCTTTATTCTGCCGGATATAGTGTTGGCAAACTTCCAAATAGAAGATGGCAACCTATGTGAAACATTTAGTACAACAGTCTCTTTCACATAACCCTCTAACAAAAGGAATGTGTCAACGTCTGCACCTGACCATTCGTAAATTGCTTGGTCATCATCACCGGCAATTACTACCTTATCAACTGCACTGTGTGAACATAGACGCTGCACCATACGCCACTGCAATTGAGTTAAGTCCTGTGCTTCATCCACAATCACCATTTTCAAAGGTGGTGTGAACGCATCCTCATCTTCAATAAAATTGTGGAGCATGTCTGTGTAGTCCACAAGATTATTTTTCTGTTTGTAAGCAGCAAAGGTTCTTGAGAAATGTTCCAGTCTACTCCATGACACTGTGTGATCACCAAAGGTGTGATAGGTGGTCTTCAATTGTTCACAACGCACACGTGCCAAGTTATCAAGGAACATCATAGCTGAACCTACACCACCCATTTCGCCAGCTACAACATTATCATCCCAACTTGTAAAGGACATACGAATAGTTACCCCTAAGATCCTTCCCAACTCTGCACACTCCTGCGGACCAAATAATTCTTCACGCATAAGTCCAAGTGTATTGTATGCAAGAGAATGTAGTGTACGAAACCAAGGTAATTTCTCACTCTTCAGTTTGAACTTCTTCATGGCCCGTTCTCTAGCTTCCGTTGCAGCTTTGCGTGTGAATGCAACAAACCCAATGGATGATGGTGATACACCATCCTTGATGCTCTGTTCTATGAACTCAAGTAGCCGTGTTGTTTTCCCTGTTCCTGGAGGTCCAAGGATCAAGGTTGTATTGTCATGAAGTTTCATTGTATGCCTCTATCATAACTTCCAACACTTCCACTGTTGCTGAACTGTGTTCAGCCAGCATTTCTTTCAAATAATTCAGTTGTCCGGTTTTCTGAGCTAATTTTTCTTCCAGCTCCCTGTTCCTCTCAATCAACTTTGCCATCACTGATGAAGCAAGTGCCAACTTGTCTTTTGCAAGTTTGCCAACAATGGCCAACAAATTGTCAATTTTGTCTGTATCTTTCATCACCCAATCTCCTCTTCGTAGGTTTCAAGGTCCAGGTCTATAGCCTCAGGTTTTATTATGTCAGTTACAACCCAGACGTTGATGAACTTCTGTTTCACCTTGACACCCTTATGCTTCATGTTACTCATTTTGAACTGTGCTGTCATTTGTCGGCTTGTGACTTCTTTGAACCTGTGCTTCACTTGAAGCCAATCCCAGAAGGCCTGCATCCTGAAGTGAAACTCACCACGTTCATTTTCCCACACACGATTGTTAATCAGTTCATCACGGTTTGTTGTGCAATTATGACCCAAGCAATACTCCTCCAGTAAATCAAACAACTGGTATTCCACATCCATGTCTTTAGGCATCTCCATTTCAGTTGCTTCTATCAATAGTTTGTTGGTCACAACGTGCCACTTCTTCAATGGGATCCGCTGGATATGTAACCTGAGTCGTTCAACAACTAGAAGGATGAGTCTGTCTTGCTTTATAAACTCCTCTGTGGTTAATGGTCCAATGCGAATACCATTCACGTTCAAGTAGTATGTTGGAGGATTGCTCATGAGTATAGTCATAGCAGAGAATACAGGAAGGTCCTCCATTTCTCCAACACCATACTTCCTTGTATGACATATATCCTTATTGCAATGTCTACAAATTGGTTCCTCTGCACACATATACTCATACTTCTTTTTTTCCAAACTCTTGACAGTACGTTGGATTTCTTTACTTGTACCTGTAAGCCACTCTTTATTTGCTTCCTCCACCTTCTGCTCCCATTGATCAGGAAACGCCTTCCTGTAATACACTCCAAGATTAAACAATGCACGATTCATACTTCCTTTTGGAAACCCATACTCTGTTAAGTATTGAAGACAAGGTGGACCATCAGGTATGTCAGAACTGTCAGTATAGACAGATTCAAGTTCCAGTTCCGAAAGCTCCTTGAGTGTTGTCTTCTTTGACACAACATGAGTAAGAAATTCAACAGGAGACAACGGACCACCATGCTGATCATATGCAAAACGATTTGTATCGTCCCCATTGAAATAAGGCATGTTAAGCCACTGGCCCACATCACTCTTGTCTACAAGAACTCCTTGCTTCGGGAACACTTCCGATCCACCAAATCCAAGTTGACTAGCAATATGTTTCAACCGTTGCTGAGCTGAACTTGCAGCAACAGGATTTTTGAAAAACACAAACAAATGAAGACCACCTGATTTTGAACGAAATGGCACCAACGGGGTTGGATACACCTGACGAATTAGGGTCATGAAATCTACATCGTAACGATCCACATCAATAACTGACCATACAACCTTATTCTCATCGTTAATTGGAACAATGCCTAACCCCTGTTCACCCTTAAGATGTCTGACCCATTCCCTAAGACCATACTTTGCACGTTTCGTGACTATCTGTTTTCCTTTGATCTTTCCATTCTCATCTGGCTGATTAGTCCCAATGTTATAGATACCATATGCACGTGTTAGACCGGCAAACAGGACCATGTATAATTGCGCAAGCTCATTCAGTTTCATAGACAGCTCCCTACCTGGGGGGAGTATGTTCCCCCCAGGTTTTCAAAATATCACACTTCAAAAGGGAACGTTGCCTTTCTCAGTTGTGTCCTGAGGCACTCCTAGATCTCCGTCAGAGCATTGTTTGTAGAACGCTCGTGCCATAGCATAAAGCTCTTCATCCTGGACCTGTTCAGCAATTTCCAAGCGCCAATTGTAGAACACGCCATAGTCATTTTTCTGCTTGATTGTGGATGCAGTCACAATGTACGCATACCATGGAGGAGTGAACCGTTTGCCGTCATGTTCCATCTGCATCTGACTCAATTTTGTAGTAAGCCCGCGGGATGGGCCAAGTTGTGTTGATTTCATAGAAATGACAGCGGGCCTGTGCATGTCATCACCAATTTCATCAATCACAATCACATGGTAGATGGCTGTTTCTACAAGGATGTGACCATCTTGTGTGATACGATCCCCATCATCGTTGCACGGGGTAGCCTTGACAATCGGGGAAGTACGGTCATGCCTACCTATGAAGCCTCCACCCTCATCACGTGTTATCCATTCCACAAAGACCTTGTCATAGTGACACACCACAAAGGATACACCATCCTCGTAGAATTGCCCAGTTACATTGTTGAAGATCATTCCTTCCTCAAGACCTTCAATGTATTCAGGATTGACATCTTCCAACTGTGGATGCATCTTTTGTGCAATGGACAAAAAAGGTACAGACAAATCTTCCGGACGTACATTTTCAGATCCTGCCCCTGCCTCCTGTGCCATTTGATCCACCATGGACGGGACCACTGCTGTTGTTTTTCTATTTGCCACTGCACGACTCTTGCTTTTCTTTGGAGTGGCTTTCTTTTTTGGTGTTGCTTTCTTTCGTGATGCCATTGTTCAGTCTCCTTTTGATGATGTGATCTTAGCAACGGTTTTTACGAAAATCCCAAATAGTTTTTCAGGAGGATTCAGCCTTTTCAAACCAGGCTTCTTTGCTGTGCTCCGTTCATCAAGAACAGACTTAATGAACGCCTTCAATGATTGTCCATGCACCTGTTCAGCTTGTTCAAACTCCAACTTGTTTTTGACACAAGATGCTTCCACTTTTTCACGTATAGCATCTTGTCCACGGTCAAATCGAATTGTTGTAGTGGCCTTGATCAAGTCGTCATAATTGTACTTGCGTAACCATACAAGAGCAGCCTCCTTATTGACTTTTGAGATAGAAGCAAAAGTGTCTATCTTCAACACAACCTTCATCCCGTCATCTGTTGTGAACTCTTGTAGACCTGCCTTCTTCATTACATCAGGCAACTCATCTTCAATCAACTTGCGATGTTCTTCCTTTGCTTCTTTCAATCGATCTTCAAGCCCTCCAACTTTGCGCTCCATCTGTTGTGACAACTTGACCAGCTTCTTGACTTGTGATACTACTGCCTTTCCTGTCATTTGTTGTGCATCCTGCGCAGCTTGTTTAGCTACAGACATAACTGTCTCCTTAGTTTCTGAGGTCTACAGTGACCTCATAATACTTGTGATTCTTATTGTCCCACTTCAAAATGTTCAGCAGCCCTCCTGTTATCAATATAACTTCTCCAGTAACCATAGCTATCAATGCAGGATCACCAATTGGCAATACCACATCACTATCTGTGAAGTTCTCCAACTTTTTCCTCACCATACTAACCATACTCGGTGCATCACTGTTCTTGATTGTTGGATGAGGTTTGCGGTTCACAATAATAACAAGCTCACCAAATACAGAAGCAGGATGGTAATCAAACTTGTTTACAGGTTGAGGCACCCATACTACCCCACGAGTTCTATCAGCCATTCTGTCCACTCCTTTCCAAGCACAACACTTGACATTTTATCTTTCTTAATGAGTGCTTTTCGTATCTTCTCTTCCAGTGTTCCACGTGCCACAATATCCCAAACAACAAGTTTCTTATTTCGTTCTCGCATCCGACCCTCACATTGCACACGAGCCTCATAGTCGTAGGACGTTGTGTAAAAAACCATATGCAATGCAGGAAACAGATTCAACCCAAACTTTCCAGTCTGGGGGGTAGCCAAAAAGAACCGGCAGTCTTTATCCTCATTGAATCTGCGTTGTCGCTCTTTTTTGTCACTATCTCCCCCAGTGTAAGTCACGTAAGAAGTTTTTCCATGTTCTAAACTCATGTCTAGCTTATCAGCTATCATACCAATACTAGCACGATAGTCAGCCCAGATTATCACCTTTCCATCAATGATGCTAAGTAGTTCCATCAGGTCATTGATACGTGCATTGTCCTTGAACATATGCACGTTTCGTGCGTCTCTTCTAGTCAATGGCCCGTCTTCGTTTTGCAGGTACACAAACCCCGCAGAGATTTGTCTGAGTATCTGGTCCTGTTGCAAGCGCATAGGTGCCGTGAGCAGGTTGTCCTTGAACTCTAAGACAAATGATGTAGTCATGTTCAGGTAGGCTTGCCACTGTTCCTTGCTGAGTTCTGTCTCCCAAACCTTATATCCTATGTCTTTGTTGGCTTCCATGTAATCCACATAAGGAGCTATCTTTTTCTGGAGCTCTTCCAAATTTCTGTATCCAACAACAGTGTCAAACACTCGCTGTCCTACGTGCATAGGCTTCAAAACAGCATAGTGTTGTCGGAAGACAAAGTAATTGGAACCATGATTGGGACCAAGAATGGAGGGGCTCAGGAACTTCATCTGTGGAAAAGCATCAAGAGGAGAATTAGCAATGAATGTTCCTGTCAATAGTCTGCGGAATCTACACCATGGGCCAATCTTTAACACAGCTTTTGTTCGTTTGGATTTGTGGTTTCTGAACATAGATGATTCATCCAATGCCATATAGCATCCTTGTCTGCTCTTAACAAACTTTTCCGCAAAGGTTCTACCTTTAATTGATGACAAAGCTTCAGCATTCATGATCACAATCACTTGGCCCTTCATCTTGCATACATGACGCTGAATCTTGATGTTTTTCTGTGTTCTCTTGTTTTCCCACAGATAGCCAAAGGTGTTTTCCTGTATGTGTTGTGTTGCATGTTTTTCCCACTCATCAGGCCATTGGTGATACATACCCTTTGGTGCAATGATTAGAGCACCGTTGATTGTTCCCTGAGAAAAGTGCCATGCAATCTCATTGACAGTAATCCATGTTTTGCCTGTATCCACATCCCAAAGGTGTCCATGAAATGCTTTGTTCCTGTACTTTAGGAACGGAGGACCCTGTCCCTTTCTTGGCTTTGTTCCGTACACGTGTCTCATATTGTCTCCTCTATTAGTTTACTGCACTGCACAATAAGTAGGGAGGGGCCTCCCGCATGCGTAAACCCTTTGTTTTGTCCAACCGGCCTGCAGGGAGGGGCCTCCCGCATGTGTAAACCCTTTGGTTTGTCCAACCGGCCTGCAGGGAGGGGCCTCCCGCATGTGTAAGTCTCCTACCTGTTAACCTGTTAACCATGACAAACCTCTTTGAACTTGCACCAACGACAGGGTGGAGCACTTGCTGTGGTACTGACCATTGGAAACTCTTCAATGGTCTTTGGCACGTTATTCTCAACGTCCAGGAGCAGTGTTTTCATGTGAATGATTTTCTTCTTCACGTCAAAACGCACTTTGGAAAGTGAGGTAGTGATGAACCTTGGATACTGTTCATATTCATTACTACCTTCCTTTACATAGACATCCATCACACGAATATCCTTTGGTGTGAGATCATCATGTGTGTCTAACGCATACAATGCATACAACGCCAATTGGTTCTTATCTGCCTTTTTACGTTTGCCGGTTTTCCAATCCACAATCAGATAGGGAACCTTTTCACTCGCCCAAACAAAATCCATCTTAACCCATATGTCTACTTTGTCAATCATGAACGTGTTCATTTGCTCGATGCTCTTCCATTGTGCTTTACGGTCAAGCATTGCGTGACACATGTTACTGAAATAGAAGTTATGGAACCACTGCTGCACCTCCTCAATAAACTGATCTCTGTAATCAACAGAATCAAACCCATTGCGGCCGTTCCAATGTTCCTCTAGTGTCACGTTATTCTTTGGATCGTTTCGTATGCTCTTCTTCAAAGACTGAGTCCACTGTTTCCGCATGGTCTTGTTGATCCATGCAAAGATCCTGTTTTTTGGGATAACCTCATGCTGTGATGCTTTGAGGAAATGTTCCATAGCATCATGGAACACTATGCCTTTCCACCCCCATTGATTTGTCAAGTTCTTCAACACATACAGGCGCCGTTTAGGATCAGCCATACTTTCTCCGAGCCATCCTTCCCATGACCCATAGTGATGAAGGTAGTATAGACGCAGACAATTATCTATTTTGCCTTGTCTACTAGAAGACCATGAGAGTTTATTTTTCAGCTTCTTCATTATCTATAGCTCCCAATTTGTATAGATCCAAGTCTGATTCAAACAACCGCGAAAATGCACGGTCCACATAGTCAGCAACACCTGGGACCAAAGACTTCACCATTTCCATCATCAGAATCGTTTGGAACTTGATATGTGTTGTGAATTCTTCACCATCCAAGTTCACCTCAAACAACTCAACTTGTGGAGTGTCGGAAACTACCGGCGCATCATCCGCATCAGGCAGTATTTCCGTTTTCATTGCATCCTGTATTTCTTTTTTCGGGCTCATTATTTCAATTCCTTTCTCAGTTTCCTACACGTGTTGATCAGCTTCTCCTGGTCAACTTTCAGTTTCTGGTGTCCTATACATGCCGGACAACTTGTTCTCTAATTCAAAAACCTCTTGAGCGGTTACCCTAAGCACATCAAGAATCACATCAGGCGATGGCATGGACTGTTGAGCCCAAACAAGGGGTATACTACTACCTGGGAAAAATGTCAGATCATTGTCTCGCTCTGTGATTATATCTGACACTTGCTCTATCATTTTGTCAAGATCTTTCATGATCCATTTCTCCTTTCTGCTTCAACTAGGCTGTCTGCTCTTGGTTTGATTGGCATTGGGTCATCCTCATGCAGTATACGCTGCATAGCCTCCAATGGTTTTGGTGCTTTACGTCTATGTTTTCTCCTGTGTCTTTTTCTGCAATTAGCTGTGCAATACTTCTGCACACCATGGTCTCGTTGAAACTGTTTTCCACAACCTCTGCAGAATACCGTTTCAAGTATGTTCAGATCTTTCTTACTCACGGCATTTCCACAGAGTTTCTGTTGTCCACGTGCACATGACCGTCAGAGTAGTTGGCATTTACGTAATCAAAAAACAGCATTGCACCTTCTGCTACCAACGCTGAAGGTAACCACTCTGTCACGCCAATCACTTTAGCCTTGATGTCTACTGCGCTTGCTCCTTGGGACAATAGGTGTTTGGATGTTCTGGAGACCTTTCCTTTGGGCCAGTTGTCCCAATCAAAGTGCACTTCCAAGTCAGTTGCTTTCTCTTCTGTCAGCCACTGAGGCTCATCAAAAGCCCCATCACACAATCTTTCATCTATGAACCCAAGTCTTGTAGCTAAAGCAGCATTCTCTTCTTCTGTTCGCAGCCCACAGGTGATATGGATAGCTACTTCACAGTCAGCCAGCATACTAGCTAATTCAGATCCAACCATATGAGGTTGTGCTATGCGTTCTATCTGTACATCCCATAACCACTGTCGCAACTGTTCAAGAGACTGAACAGTTTCAGCGCAGATTGCTACAAGCCCTTCACTATTGGCAAACTCATGTAGGGAAAAGTGGTAACTAACCTTTATCCTGTTCAACATGATTGTGTCTCCTCTGTTGTGATGCTCTGTGTCCTTTACACCTTTTTCCATAGCGCGGATAACGACTTTTTGCTGCATTCTTTCTGTATTGCTTCTTAAGATTTGGAAGCACATGATCAAAACGGTGAATCCACTCTATGACCTTCTTGATTGTTGGTACTAGTCGGTTCACAGCTTCATTGAACCTCACCACCATGTCATAAACGTTTTTGTCATTTGTCATCATGAGAATCTCTTTTACCCCTTTCAACTTCAAGACGAACGTTGTGTCCGTCTGTTTCACTTATGCCTTTGTCCACAATTATGAACCATTCTTTGGTGTGCGCCCAAGAGTTCACAGGTTCACTAACTATCAGTGTATCCATGGTGGGTCTTAAAGTTACCTCAGGCCTGTTTAGCATAGGCCACAGTGCCACAACAGCACACGCCTTAAGGAAACGTCGCCTATTCATTCCTTGACCTTTTCCACATAGTTACTGTGTCCATGCACCATCAGCAAGTCAATATTCTGTTTGTACTCCCATACACTGTCTGCTATGAAGCCTATGGTCAGCAGTCCAGCAACAAGTAACACACGGCCAATCCACAAAGTTATTTTTGACATTTCACATCTCCACATAGGTTGGGCGTTCTGGGGGGGGATCATGCTCATCGTCACAACGCATTGCGTAGGGTGACACTGTAACAAGTGTAGGGTGGGGAAAAGCGTAGTAAACGCCACACTGAACTGCTATTGCTTGTAGGAGGCCTTGAGCCTCACGAATAGATATTTTACGAGCACCTGCATCTTGGATTATTTGGTCAGCTGCAGGAAGTACATGGGTTACTTGGTTGGGAGTTCTTACATGGAACACACATTCCAGGCAACCATTGAACCTTCTCATGATCCCATATGGAAACTGTTCATACTCGAACGTGGTCATTGTCTCAGGAGGCTTGAACGCTTGCCCATGTTCATTATGTAAGTTGTGGACCTTAATCGCGTACCACTGCCCATCTTGCAAAATCAGAGCACTTGAGGTATACTGTATACTTTCCTTTGTTTGATAAGTGACCTGGTCAACAGGTTTCCACTCATCATCCGCGTGTGCTTTGGCTAATTCCTCTTCAGTTATCTCCATGATTTTCCTACCTTACTTTGGTGAGGTTGCACGTTGTACCCAATCACGCCAATTAGGGTATAAGTCTTTGTTCATTTCAGCCCAATGCTCATCCATCCAGAACCTGTAATTGAATGATCCCTTCTCCATACACTGCACCTGTCTCCCTTCCCTAGGTTCTCGTGGAGATTTAGCGTCGTGCACGTCAAGGGCGTCTTGAATTTTCAACAGTTTGCGATGAACATCACCGTCTCGTGTTATCATCAGATAATGCTCTATGCCTTCTTCGATATGGTTGCATTCAGCACATAACCTATCAATAATTTGCCTTGCCTCCACCAAATCTGAGCCCACTAGGGGAGGCGATGCGGGTTCTTGTGCGTCGTGCGCGGCGAGGGTTATAGAGAGCCTATCTATTGCTTTTTGGCCATGAGTAGTTGCAGGGTCTAATGCTTCCATGGCCTCTCGCGCCGCTTCCACCAAGTCAACAGGTAATGGTAAGGCGAGTGGTTCAGGATGTACATCACAGAAGGATGTGTACGCAAAACGAGCTTCTCTTAGTATGCCCTTAATATCAACCAACTTGATTGCTTCTGACATACCATCAGCAAGCTGTCTTATTTTCGAATGCCATTCTTCCTTTGTCATGTTACCCATTGTTATTCTCCTAGTTATGTATTGTGTGGTAGGGTCAACGCGGGGAGCACTGACCCTACCCCATCAGCCCTTACATCGGGTTGTCCCTAAACCACTGCACAATGTCACTGAAGAACTGCACAGCTTCCGCTGCCGTGTAAGTAGTAGCAGTCTCTAAAGTGCAACCTGTCCCAATTGCGCAATATGCCACGGCAATTGCTAGGACCAATACAAAACCCTTTCTCATTATCATCACCTCCTTATTGAGTAAGTTCCGAGAGGCTGCGACCAAACAAATCTGTTCTCAAGCTAGGTTTCCAAGTCCGTTTATGCTCACAAGAGAGCTTGCGTTTCACATAGTTACATCCTCCGTGCTCCGAGCACATTCTTGACGCTCTATCTTATTGCTGCATGAGCACCTTGGCGAAAAAACTCCAGTCCCTTGTGCTCTTGGCCAATAGGAATTGCTGGGTGGCTGAAACCTGTCTGGCCCAACAAAAACTGATGTCCACTACCAAGCGCCCATGCAGCAAAGTATGTACTATATAGCACAAACGGGTGGCAATTGCAAGTGACAAAACGGTCTTTAATAGTTTTACACTAAATTATGTTGTCAAACATAAATAATTTTGAAAAGTCATTTTTTATGCATTATGCACTATGACTATGTATATAGGCAAAGTACGGTATTGGTTGGGGAAGAGGATCGCAATACCGTTTTAACAACGTTTACCTATAGTAGCAACAAGGTGTTTCTTCTAAAAGGTATTGGTATTGGGTTTTTCAGAAATGTAATTCTGAAGAAAAATAAAAACTGGGTTTTTGCAATACCAATACTTCTTGTTGATATAGTGTTATGGTGTATGGTGTTACGGAGTATGTCAAAGGTATTGTTCAAGGTGTAACTCGCAATACCCTTTTTTGTCTTGCTTGTAAGTTGTTTCAAATGTGTTGTTTATACTTGTGGCCAAGTATCTATAAAAAAAGGTATTGAGGTATTGCCAATACCGTTTTTAGCCAATACCTTTGATCTTTTAAGCAGTTTGCGTAATTGTTATTATAGATATGTCCCTGCCCCCCCAGTTATAAGAGCAAAGGTATTGGACAGGTATTGGCTATGTGTAGTTGTAACCTATAGTAAATTAAGGGTTTATGGTTTGGCATGCGGCTTGTTGTGGTGTGGGTGGTCATATAATGGTATGCTGGGGTGCTGTGGTAGTCTGTATGGTAAACACTGTATAGGCCATTTCATGACACGTGGGGGCTTTACAAACACGTGCTAATATGTTATAGGCGGTTTGTGTAAAGGAGGTGGATGTCTTGTTGAACTTACGACAGCAGATGTTTTGTAGAGAGTACTTGGTGGAGTTCAATGCAGGGAAGGCCTATCGTGAGGCTGGATATAAAGGAAGATGCCCTGCCAGTGCAGGTTCAGGATTGCTGCAAAAGACAGATATTCAAGATGAGATCTCCCGCCTGATCGTTGAAAGACAAAGACGCTTAGACCTTGAAGCTGATGACGTAGTGCAGGAGTTGACGAAGATAGCGTTCGGTGACATTGGTGCCTATATGAACTGGGATGCTAGTGGTATAACATTGATAGCTAAGGATCAGTTAACACATGACCAGTTGTCAGCATTGTCCGAGGTCAGTGAAGTACAAACGGCAGGGGGGGCCACCACCTTTAAGTTGAAGATGCATGATAAGATCAGAGCACTGGAGTTGTTAGGTAAGCACCTTGGCATGTGGGTAGATAGGCATAAGATTGAATCAGAAGGGCTCCCAGTGACGTTTATACTACCTGAGGCTGCTGCAGCAGGCAGCTAGTGCACCCCAAGAGTAGTACAGGGGACCTGCTGGGGCGCTCAAAAAAAGTGTGTCCTTGTCAGGTGGCCCTACGTGGGGTGCAAAATTATACGCGGTCCATTTTTCAGTATTAAGGAGACAAGACAATGGCTACTAAAGACGATTGGTTCAAGCAGAATGGTCACCCTGTTGAATGTAAATGTCCTCTTTGCAAAGTGCTAGAGGTGACTAGGTTAATTTACGAGTCTAACCCTGTGGGACAATTTTTTCGTGGGCAAACAAAGAGTGATGTGATCAAGTCCATGAGTGAAGCTGCTTCACAAACAGCCCTCACAAGAAAAGATATGGAAGCCTCCATCAAAACATTGTCAGGTGAAACGGTGTCTGGCACATGGTTTGAAGATTGTGTGAAGCCACTGATAACTCCACCCAAACAAAAACAGTGGATTGAGGAATTGTTCAAGGATATTAAGGACACTCCCCCTTGTCAATGTTCAGGTTTTCACCCTTCACTTGAGGATATGGACAAGGAGATGTACAGGATACATTTTAAGATTAATGAGGAAGTGTACTCAATACCTATCAGTGTACGTAAAGCCTATGGGCCATGTTCATGAGTACATCCACTTTACCTGTATACAAGCGCTTCAAGTCTTATGCTACCATCACTGAGCAGGTGGAAGCTGGACGTTTGCCCAACAGGAAAAGTCAAAGAAAAAAGAGTAGAAGGATTATAGACTCACAGGATGTAATAAACAGCGCTTTTCATACTGCCTACAATGACACATCAAGATTCCTGTTTCTCTTTGGTGGAGCTGGTAGTGGGAAAAGTTATTTTGCAGGGGAGAAGGTTCTCATAAGAACCATGAGCAAAGATCGTCATTGTATTGTGTGCACACGGAAAGTAGGTACCACTCTAAGGGACAGTGTGTTTTCTCTCCTGAAGTACATCATTGGTGAGTGGGGGGTCAGTGAGCACTTTGAAATAAACAAGACTGAAATGAGCTTTACCTATATCCCTAATGGAAACAGGATATTGTTGAAGGGTCTGGATGAAGTAGACAAGATTAAATCCATTCATGGAATCACAAGTTTCTGGCATGAGGAAGCTACGGAGCTGGTACCTTATGACCTTATACAAATGAACCTTCGTTTGCGTGGCAAGATGGATAGCTACCCACAACACATTCTCACCTTCAACCCAATTGCTCGTAGCCATTGGGTTCGTAAGATTTACTTCAAGGAGTTGAAGCCTGCACAGGGGGAGTACTTATCTGCTGACAGAACAATTATGGTGCATGGTAAAAAGCGCAAGGTCACAGTGACTATCATGCGCAGTACCTATCTTGATAACTTAGACCACTTGGATGAAGAATACGAAACAGAGTTGATGGCCCTCAGGGAAGAGGATCCTGTGCTCTACATGGTCTATGCACTGGGCGAATGGGGTGTGCTGAAAAATGTCATCTACAAGCCCTATGATCTTACTCCTTGGCCTAATGGTATGTTGATTGAAGAGACCTTTTATGGTTTGGACTTTGGCTACCGACATCCTATGGCGTTGCTCAAGTTTGATATGCATGAAGGTGATCCCTATGAAACTGAGATCATTTACGCTACTCAGCACACCATCCCCCAGTTACTAGTGAAAATGGCCAACATGCAAGTGCGATCAATATCTGCTGGTCCACCCTATCATCCTATCATTGCAGATAATGCAAACCCCGGAGCAATTGAGGAAATCAACAAAGGTGGATTCCTGTGTCTACCATGTGATAAAGGACCCGGAAGTGTATATGACGGAATTGTATTTGTGAAGTCGTTAAAGCTGCATGGGAAGAATAGTAATGAGAACTGTATTGCTGAACGAGATGGGTATGTGTGGAAGACTAATAAGGACGGGGAAGTGGTTCATCCTGAACGACCATCTGAAATAAGTGATCATGCAATGGATGCGGAACGGTATGCACTGTATACCATATTGCGCCCAAGAATAAAGGGTGGTGAATCACATGAGAATCAACAGTGGGATGATAAGGATATAGCTGTAATGGATGACTTGCTGGGGCTTAGTAGCTTTGATGATGGGTTCTCATTGGGAGGAGGCGGTCTTGATCTTTACTGAAATAGGTAAGCTGTTTCGCAAGTCGTCTAAGGACAAGTTGCCTGATTGGGGTAAGAAAGAGTTTTATGAGGAATTATCTGATATTCGTGACTTGTGGGAGAGTGTGACCCTTGGTGCTCATGCAGAATTATCAAAAGACAACAAAGGATGGCTTGCTCTAGACACTTCCACCACAGGTCTTATTAGCGAGAAAATGCGAAGGGATATTGTCACTACTTCTCGTGAATGGTCATTACGTGATGGACTAGTAAAACAAGGTATGGCACTGTATACCAATTATGGAGTTGGAACGGGGTTAGTGTTTCAGGCAGAAGACAAAGCAGCCCAGGTTATTCTGGAGGAGTTTTGGGGTTCCAAGAGAAACAGAAAGTTCACAAGTACAAAAGGACAACAAGCATTAAGTAATTCTATACAGACAGATGGTGAGTTACCATTGATGCTGTTCAGAATAAAAATAACTGGGGGGAAGACTAGTACACTACGCAAATTGGATCCGTTGGAAATTGTAGATATAGCTACAGATCCTGATGACAAATTTCAGGAACGGTTCTATATTCGCAAGTTCATAAAGGGCAGAGGGCCAAAACTGAAACAAGAAACAAGGATCTATGCTGATTGGACAAATGAAAAGCCCTTTCGACCTGGGGAGCCTAGTGTAGGGAAATTGATTACACAACCTACGACTGGATTACCTTCTGTCTATTTTGCAAAGCTCCAGGAGGGATACTTACGAGGATACAGTTTATTCTCTGCAATGCTGCATTGGGCAAAAGTCCACAGACAATTCATGCGTAGTAGGGCAACAGTCACTCAGGCGATAGCTGCTCTAGCCTATAAGTTAAAGGTCAAGGGGGGGACAGCCGCGGTCAACGCAATGAAGAACGCATTGCAGAGTGGATTAGTTAATACAGATACAGAGAACAATCCTGTTGAAGCACCTGGAGCAACATGGATAGAGAACGCAGCGGCTAATTTGAGTCAGTTGAAACAGGAGACAGGTGCTCAAGCTGCTCAGGTGGATGGGAACATGTTACTCACAATGGCAGGTGCTGCTATAGGTGTATTTCCACATTACTTTGGAGCAGGAGAAGCTTTCCGTTTAGCAACAGCAACTGCTATGGAAGGTCCAATGCGGAAAGCATTTGAGAGCTACAGTCAAATATGGCTGGACATTTGGCATGATATCTTTAACATTGTTCTTGAGAATGCAGGTATACCAGAAAACAAACGATCTGTGGAAATGGTCTACCCTGAAATTCTTGTGAAGGATCTTCTCACATCCATGCAAGCTATAGACCAATTGGTTAAAACGTTCCCTGATATGGTAGCTTCAAAAATAATCCAGAAGAAAGCACTTGGGCTCATGGGATTCAGTCTCCCACAACATATCCTGGATGACATACCTGATATTAAACGTGAGCGGCCTGAACAGTTTGGGCTTCCTCCGTTTGGCGGCGCGGGGACCAAACCGCCCACCCCCCAGGAATCTATGAGGATGATTCATAAGATGCTGGTCAGCCAGTTTAAGGAGTCCAATAATGAAAACAATATGGACTAGACTACTGGAAGCTGCGGCTGGTCAGATTACGGATGCTAGTGTGCTCTCAGATGAAGCACAGAAGATTATTTCATCTATGGAAAAGGGACTAAAGAAGTGGCTTGATAAGTTGATGGAATCTTTTCCAATGGCCCAATTTCTACAAGTGTATTATAGAAAACTTCGCGCGCAGGAACAACTGGATGTTGAGTTTTCAACTGTGTTTACTGATTGGGTTGACGGTGAAAATGAACTGTTGACCACAGTGCTAAATGAGCATATAGAGAAAGCTACACGATTAGGATGGAAAGGCACGATGCAAGAGTTTGTGGACCAGTTTGGTCTAGGGCAAGATGCAGCTTCCACGTTGGTAGGTGCACTACCTGATTCGGTGTTGGCTGATGTAGAGGTACGTGTTGCAACGTTAGTGGATGATCTGGCTGACACAACTATCACAAAGATTGGGAATATTGTTTCCAATGGACTGGAAGCACGATTAAGTGTAGATGAAATGGCACGTCAGATTCTGGACTTTACAGATGATGATCAGTTGACCTTAGAACGTGCTCAATTAATAGCACGGGCAGAAGTAAATGAAGCAGTCAGTCGTGCAGCGTTTGAAGGTGCTAAGGCCGTTGGAGCGGATGAAAAAGATTGGAACACTGTTGGAGATGACAGAGTAAGTGAGATTATTTGTTTACCAAATGGGGAGCAGGGGCGTGTGAAAATAGATAGAGCGTTTCAGTCTGGACACACACGAACTCCTGGTCATCCATTGTGTAGATGTACAGTATTGTATTTTGGGGTGGACATCAAAAAGCTGAGAGCATTGGCAGGAGTAGCCTGATGAAAGTGAAAAACAGAACGTTTCAATCTGTGATTGATAACATTACTTCAGAACTTCCACAACGTGATGTGGACTATGAAGAAATGAACACAGTTCTTCAGTCACTTTGCAGAAAGCAAGGTCACGCTCCTGTGAAAGAGGCTAGAGCCTTGTTATCCAAGATAACTTCTGCTCCACTGTTCAAGGATGGGTTGTATGTTGAAGATTTTGCTTTGGTGGTTAATGCACAGGACATTAACACATGGAAGTTTCCACTGAGGGATGAAGCTGGAACAATGCTCCCTAGCCTCTTGAACGAAGCTGTTCATGGTTTGGCACAATGTGTTGAAGCTAACAGTACAGATACAACTGTGCTTGAAAAAATGAAGATCAGAATTCTTGAAGCTGGGAACGGAACAAGGATCCCATTTTCCAGAATAGCTTTACATGAGTATTCAGTGATTCGTGAAGCAGAAAGTGAAAAGGGAAAACTCAAAGTTGTAGTAATAGAACCTGGGGTGAATTCAGATGGTGACAAATTTTATTCTCCTCAGTTGCTTGCTGAAAGTGTGTCTCTGTTTGAAGGTGTCCATATGTTCATGGACCATGCCACAGAACAGGAAGACTTTGAACGTCCTGGGGGGAGCCTAGATAATTGGGTAGCTGTGTTGGAAGATGTACATCTTGGCCCCAATGGTGAGATTCTAGGCACTGCTATAATTATTGATCCTGAGTTTAGAGACAAGGTGTCTATGCTTCAGGAACAAAAAAAGCTGGATATGCTGGGGGTTAGCATCAATGCGTTTGGTGAGTTTGAACGTGGAGATATTAATGGTATGGATCTGATCATTGTGAAGCACTTCACAGAAATCAGATCTGCTGATTTTGTAACACACCCAGGAGCTGGAGGTCATGCACTTGTGTTGGAATCCCAGAAGGGAGGAAGGACTTATGATGTAAGTGTCGTTTCTTTGGAGACGTTGAGGCAAAAGAGACCAGATTTGGTTGCTGAATTGGAGGCTCCTTTGCTGGAGCTAAAAGAACAGGAGAAGCAGAATATGGAATGGGAAGATCGGTTTAAAGATCTTGAAGCCAAGATGGCTTCTATGCAGGAGTCCCATGACAAGGCTCTTGCTGAGAAGGATACTCAATTAAATGAGGCTGTCGCCAAAAACAATGAGCACGAGGCAAAAGTGAAACTTGCTGCACTCGCATTGTCAATTGATAAGAGCATCAGTGAAAGTGCAGTCCCTCAGTTGTATAAAGAGAAACTGGGATTGCAGTTGAAAGAGTGTGTTTCTCTTGATGAAGCAAAGCGCGTGATCAAGTTGGAAGAGGATACATGCAAGAAGCTTCAGGAGTCTGGCGTCACAGGTTTAGGCCGTACTCCTGAAGAGAATGAAAAGAACGATGATGAAAAGCAGAGGGAAGAAGGTAGAGTTGCTTTGGTTGAGTCTGTAAAGAAACGTGAAATGAATAGAGGTGCTTCTGAAGAAGCCGCCTTGAACACTGCTAAGCAGTATGTTAGCTAGGGAGAGTATGAACTATGTCGCTCATCACGCAACGAGGATATGACGTTTCTCAGTTTGATTCTGGGGACTTTGTACATGAGGGTGAACATCTTGACTTTTTGGAGTCAGATTTGGTTCACCCAACACATGCTGACGGGTTTGCTGATAAAGGAGACCCTATTTCTGTGAACAACAGCATCACGGGTGTAGTTGTAGGCCGGAGTGCCACGGCTGCGACGGACCGTGTTGTGGTGGATGTGAAGAAAGGACGAGTGTATGTCCTTTCTGTTGTAGCATCTAATGGTAGTGGAACTACTTCAGGCTCTGCCGGTGATAAGATTTTCATCAGTGCATCTGGTGTTTTAAGTTTCATTGCTACAGGTGATGTGTTTGGTGTTTTGCTTACGTCGTTGACTGGAAGTGCAAGTGCTGCTAAAGCTGCTGTGGCTATCAACGTCAAAGATATTGCAGAGTTTGAGGCGGTTTCATCGTTTTCTGAAACCTTGACTGCGGCTGCTCCCGCAGCGGAGACCACTGGCACTTCTTTGTTGGATGCTAATAGCAATGCTGTAGCTGCAACATTGGCTGATGGCGCAAATGTAGGACAGGTCAAGGTATTTCGTGCCACTGATGTCAGTGCTTTGGTCACTGTTACAGTAGCAACACATGAGATTGCTGTAAGTGAGATTTTCACATTCAGTACTGTAGGTGATTCTTTAGTGTTGCAGTGGGATGGTTTGCAATGGGTAACTGAGGCCGGAAATGCACAGCACATTGAATTGTTGGCTGCTGATGGTGTTGCATTGATCCATGGGTTCAGTTCTCTAAATGGAACGGCATCTTGTGATGTCACTTTAGCTAATGGTTTGAATATTGGTGACAGGAAAACGTTCCGTGTAATCACTAGCATTGCCAATCCACCGACGGTGACTATTGCCACTCACGAGTTGGAAGCTGGTTTAGTCTACACCCTTAGCATTATTGGTGATTCCCTTGAACTGGTTTGGGAAGGACTGCAATGGATCACTGTGGGTGGCAATGCTCAAATCACTGAAGCACTTGCTACAGATACTGCGGCTGCAATATTTGGACTCAGTACTTTGAATGGTACAGCATCCTGTGATGTGACGTTGGCAGTAGGTACGTATCAGGGTCAACGTAAAACGTTCAGGGCAATTACGTCTATTGCCAATCCACCGACTGTGACAGTTACCGGACACGTGATGGATGTAGATGCTCCAATTGTTTACACCTTCAATGTCATTGGTGATACTGCCATTCTTGAGTGGGACGGTCTCCAGTGGGTTGATGTTGGAGGTAATGTTCTGCCTGTGGAACTAGCAGTTACTGCAACTACTGCCATATCCACTATAGGTGCTACAGACCTGAACTCAAATGGTGGAGCAGTTTCTGCAACGTTGGCAGATGGTTCATACATAGGCCAGCAGAAAATTGTCACAATGTCTATTGATGCTAGTACTGCATCTACGTTGACTATTGCTTCACATGAAACTGCCGACGGAGAGGTGCTGAATTTCAATGCACTGGATGAATATGCGTTGCTCATCTGGACTGGTACTGAATGGGCTGATGTAGAGAAGACAGCTACTGTCTAGCCTAAAAGGCTGAAAGGAAAAGAGAAAATGGAATTCATGGAACTTCAAGAAGCTTCTGCCTTTGAAGGTTACCGGCAGATTGCAAGAAACCGTCGTCCAGTAAACTGGGACCTGAGGATGGCAAGAATGATTGACCTTTTGGAAAATGCAGAAGGTGCTCATTCAAAGATTCATCAAGGTCGTATTGTTGAAGCTATGGGGACAACTGACTTCCCCACACTTTTTGGAGATGTGCTTGACAGGGAAGTCTTGAAAGGGTATGAACAGATCCCTGGAGTGATGAGGCAATTGGTTAGAGTGAAGAAACTCAATGACTTTGAACTTGTGCGTAGGAGTAAGGACACAGGGTTCGTTCAGTCATTACCATTTGTGGAGTTGGAAGGTGGAGAGTATAAATCAAGAAAGAAAGGTGTTGGTCACTTTGAGTACAGACTTCAGAAATATGGAGCAATTGTTGACCTGACATGGGAAGCATTCTTGCGAGATGTAGATGGGTTCTTTGATGACATCATCCCAGGACTTGCTTCATCTGCACAGAACACAGAGGAACGGTTCCTTACTGAATTGTACTGGGATGCAAATGGTCCGTTGGATTCGTTCTTCAATCAGGCAACTGGTCAAGCTGGCGTTTCAGCTTTACCCTTGACTTCTTCAAACCTTGGAACGGCAATTAAGGAAATGAAAGGAGCAAGAGCAACATACCGAATCAAGAGCGAACCTGTGCTCAACAAGCCACTGTGGCTTGTAGTGGGTGGAGCACTTGAGATCACGGCCAAGACCATTCTCCGCGCAGCAGACTACGGTCGCGATTTCCGAAGCACCAACTCCACGGCTGAGGCAGTTATTGCCAATGAAGGAATCAAGTTGATAGTGAATCCGTGGATTGATGTTGTGGTCACTGCGGGTTCAAAAGGTGCTACCACTTGGGCTCTGTTTAGTGAGAACATTGAGTCCGGTGAGTTAGGTGTGCTGAAAGGGCATGAAGGACCTGAGCTCTTTATGCGACATCCTGATGCTACCCGTGTAGGTGGTGGTGACATCAACGCATTTGACGGTAGCTTCCTCAACGACGGCATTGGTTACAAGGTGCGTCTTGCTCAGGGTGGAGTGGTTCTTGATCCTCTTGGTGCATGGGCTTCTGACGGTCAATAGATTTACCCTTCCCTCAGGAGGGTGACACACCTGGGGGGGATGAGTTTCTTGGTTTCGCATCCCCCCCAGGAACTTAGGATTGGAGATCAATTGTGGATGCAACATTGTTGGAGATGGGTGGTACGATTGGAGTGGTCGCTGTGTGCTATAAAGCATTAGACATAGTTTCCAAGTCTGTGTTGGAACGTATGAAAGAACGAAAGAGTGGTGTTCGTAGCAATGGGAAATGTGGATTTGATCTCACATGTAGGGATACGCTGAATGGTCTCATGGGTGAGATTAAGTCAAGCATTAAGATTCAAGAGGAAATGCTTCGTTTGCTACTGGATAGGAAAAATTGACATGGGTGATATATCCACAGTTCGTTTACTGATTGGTGATACAAGTGAGACATTTTTCACTGATGCACAGATCCAACTCTTCTTAGACATGTCTGTGGTTGGAGATGATGACTTTCTTGCTGCAAGTGTTGCATTGAGAAGTATGGCTGCTGATGCTGCGATCATTGCAAAACTTGAGAAATCACTAAACACAACTGTGGATAGGAGACAGATTCCTGATAAACTGTTAGCTTTGGCTAATAGCTACAAGGCAGAGACAGAAGAGACCCCACAAATAGGGATTGCTGAACGTGCGTATACTGTGTTTAATCTTGAGGACATTCTTGCCAATAAAGTAATAAGGGAGGGTTCGTGATATGCCTGTAGACTTTGCAGCATTGGAAGAGGCTGAATTTTTCTTTCACACGTGCATCATTTCTGATAAATCTGTGTCAAGTACTCGTGGTCCGTTGGGGCATAAGGATGTGTTGCATGATGATAGGTTATCCACGCAAGTTTGTAGAAAAGAAGTGTTGACAGTGCGTGAGATTGAAGCTATCAGAGCAGTTGAAAAATTTGTAGTGAATGCTCAGTTCAGGATTTATTTTCCATCCACTACTTCCATTGAACTTGGAGACAAGATTAAACAATTGTCTGGTGAACCTGTTGGTGATGAGTTTTCAATCATTTATATCCCTGAAGTTTCAACACATGATTCAGAAGCATCAACAAAGTTTGGCTATTTGACTGGGTTTGTGAATCACATTGAGGTGGTCGTTGAACGGACGACAAAACTCTGATGTCTATTGGCGCAGACACACAAGTGAAAATGAACTTTCGTAGTAAGAAAGTTGTGTTACTTGAAGTGTCTATTCCTGTGCTTAGGAAGTTAATACTTGGTGCACAGGATATCATATCTGAAGCGGTAAAGAATCATCCTTATACAGATCAAACAGGACAGAATACAAGGAGCCTTGGTTGGGCGGCATCTGGTTTAGGTAAAACTGGTTTTGGTTTGTTGAGCACAGGTGGAGGTGAGACAAGCGCTTCAAACTCAGGTGTGTTGACAACGAGTACCACAGTAACTGTGATTGTTGCTTCTTCTAGTGGACATGGAGGTTTCTTGGAAGTTGGCACAAGAAAGATGAGAGCGTTTCCATACATTATGCCGGCATACAACAAGAACAAGAAAGCTATCATGGATAGTCTGAAAGGGATACTGTAGTGGCACATATCAATTCAAAATCAATTGTGCGTGATTTTTTTGTAGCCACTGTTGCAGGTGTCACACTTGGCACATTGGAATCAGATATCACAGCAGCTTCTACAACAATTACATTGGCTGCTGGGTTCACAGCATTGGAAGCAGGGCCAAGAACAATCAAGATTGGTGATGAATTGATTGTGGTCACAGGTATAGGAGCTTCACTTTCAGTTATCCCACAAGGGCGAGGATTCTTTAATTCAGCGGCTGTTGAGCATTTAGCAGGTGCATCCGTAATTCGTGCAACGTTCAGTGATGTAATAGGTCAGGAGGTTCAATCTGGCAGAATACTAAACTATAAGAATGAGGCTCCCGGAGTGGAGTATTCTTTTGTTGGAGCTTGGGGTCCTCCTGTGAATGGTCTTGATCGTCCAAGGGTTCGTTTCAAGTTCTATGGAGGAAAGGATAGTGAAGGTGTGATTCGTGACGATGCACCTGAGTATCTGTATGGATTGTTCACGGAGAGATGTGATGTGACTGATAGTGGAGCGGTGTCTGTCAATTCTGGAGTTGTGATCACTTCCGACTACTATGATGAGGAGGGACAAAATGTTGTAGATGATTCCATCAAACCAGTGTGGCCCTATATCTTGGGTCATGTGGATTTTGAGCTACGAACGGAATAGAAAGGTTCTGTCATGGCGTACACAGCAATTTCAAAAAGTGTGGTTGTCACATCAGGTTTACGTGTAGACAATATTGGTCAAGCGGGTGTAGCGGGTGGGTTAGGAACAGGACATAAGGTTGGGAACAATGGACAACTGTATGTCTATGTGAATAATTCAGCAGCAAACACTCCATCAATCACGTTTGTTCCGTTGGGAACGTTTCGTGGAGTAGCATTAACCACGGCAGGGGATGTGACAAGAGTAGCAGTTGCAAATGATGCTGCTATCTTTGGTCCATTCCCACCTGAAGTATGGAACGATGCTGACAACAATCTCAATTTCTACTACGCAGGAGCTAATGAAACGGAGTTGAAGGTTGTTCCGTTCCAATTTTAAGGAGAGAGAATTATGGCACGCACGAAAGGTAATTTGATTCGCGGTCCGTTGGATGTATTTATTGGTCCATTGGGTGAAGCATTGCCTGAAAAAGACGATCTTCCCCCTGGGACCATTACAGTTACTCCGGCTGGAAA
>SDBV01001617.1_pt1 | contig 33920 bp, 12 predicted proteins | sample 2277081 | NCBI WGS metagenome assembly SDBV01 (sample SAMN10402039, study PRJNA504765) | marine sediment metagenome | isolation source: marine sediment core GS10_PC15, 223 cmbsf | place: Arctic Ocean: Southern Knipovich Ridge | collected 2010 | reverse complement strand
CTATAGGAGGCTTCTCATCCCTAGTTATCATAAGATAAACATCAATCGACACAGATTCTGCATTAAGTAAAGTAGCCAAGTTATTCTCATCATATATGGCTATACATGGATTATCCCAATCATATATCACAATAATTTTATTAACAACATAGCCAGACTGCCCATCCCCTAACGGAAATATAATCACCTTTTCAGAAATAATCTGATTATCAACCTCAGTCACCCCATCTTTTAAAACACCTGAAACTAGATTCGCTGGATCTAAATCATATATACTAGTAACCACTATAGGTGACTTAGTTTCTTTGTTATAAATACTAGCTGGACTTATTCTAATCGTAACACCGTCTCCACCAGTAGCACTGCCCCCATACAGACCCGCATAATTAGGATGCACATTCGACGCAAATATTATTTTACTAAAACTACCATCAATAGTAGAATCAGTATCCGGGCTATCATCCACTATTATATAATCCTGGCCTCTAGTTAGTTTGAAAGGCTCATCTAACATAGTATCTAAGTCTACGAAAAACTTTCCATCTTTCGTATCTCTAACACTACTACCATCTCTGTATTGATCTAATTGTATTTGCTTTAGTTTATATCCATATAGATAAACATCTTTAACACCGAGAAATTTTTTCTCATCACTACGCGGAAGCTGTTTACCCTTATCCGCTTGCCCTTCCGTAGATGCATCACGTCTACAGAGTTCAGCGACATATGAATTTTGCGTTATCCAATCTGGCGACTGCATCTTTCCCATATCAGGCTTACTTCCCATATTCCCATCAACAGTCAACGCTATAAATTTAGGAGTACTGCTACCAAATTTCACACTAGTACTTGCTTGATTGAAAAACGGCACTGTTATTTTATTAATGTATGTAGAAACTGTTTCAAACTTATCAACATAAAGATACCCCATTTTTTGTAGTACACGGTCTTGATCCAAAGAAATATCACCATATTCAATATAAGCTTCTTTAAAATAATCGCACGATTTTGGACCAAGTATATCGCCCCAAATATGATAAATAGGATACTTACCTTTATCCTTATCTTCCTCAAGTTTTGTATCAACTGCCGGACTAACCCCAGTGGGTATAATATTAAAGAATCTTAGAAGATCAAACTTTCCATCATTAAAGGAGGGTACAAACCGCTTTGGCGGTGGATCATATCCTGTCACCAATACATTGTCGCACGGCTTAGCCAATGTAGTGGTATTTATTTGGTAAAATATATCACTTGCACCAACTCTAGATGAACTCTCACCTATATAATAAAAATGAATAAGGCCATTACCATCAGCATAGCATTCTGCAAGATGCCCCTTGGCCAACTCAGTAGCAAGAGATAGTTGTATCATTTGATATGCGTCTCTACTCTTTATGTCATACCCAGGTAATGTACTGCCTCTGTTTGTGCTATCGGATGCCACAGTTAAGCCAAATATAACTTCTATAACCCATTCAGCCACCGAGGAGTACGAACGACCACTTGGATCAAATGGTTTAGTAGGAAAATCCTGGTCAAATGACTCCTCACTAGTTATCCAATGCTCTGCGAGGCCGTCCCATTCATGGAAATATGTAAAATTACTTTCCCGCGGCATAATTATGATCTCCCCAAATCAAGTCTATTAAAATTAGCGATACTAAATGTACGCTCATCTTCTATTCTATTATTAGCAGATAGTAGACCTATTTCAACTGTTTGCATACGAGCCTTCAATGGGTTTATTTCTGCGGTTTTAAAATCGCTCAGTACTTCGCCAATACGCGTATCTACATAGGATCTCTCATTTGTTAGTTTTACGTTTACATCCATGTTGAGAAGATCTATCTGCGTTTCTAAATTATTTATACTAGTTTGTATTTCTTCTATCTCAGTGAATTTGGTATTCAGCATTACTAATTTCTCAGGATCTATTTCTAGTAGACGATCTTCCAACCTGTCAAATTTTTCAACGGACGCCTCTATAAACTGATCCAATTTACTAGTTCCCGCTGCTCCAACAGACCCTACACTAACGTTGCTTAACGCTTCTTTAGCAGCATCAGATAGTTCTAGTTGTGGTGCATCAGGCATCTCTATAGTAATAGAAGCATCTGCTATAGCATTTTTTATAGCATCTTCAATTTCTTTACCTATTGTAGTACCCGCAGATTTTAATGGATTTGCTTCACCTTTATTAAATGCAGCAGGAACGACTGCTTCGCCTTTATGTAGCATTGCTATTTGATCATTAGGTACAAATGATGTGCCAGCACCAAACGAGTTTATCCCTTGTAACTCTTTTGATATGAACAGCCCACTTTCTTTGTCAAATACAGTAGACTTAAGAGAATCTATGGCTTGTTTGATCTCTTTAGTTACAAATAATCCAGACTCTTTGTCGAAAGCAGTACCAGTGTCTATAGACTGTTTCATTCTATTTGTTATAAACATCCCACTTTTTTCGTCGAAAGCAGTACCAGTGTCTATGGATTGTTTCATCCTTTCGGATATAAATAGTCCTGTGCGTGGGTCTATGTTTCCACCACCCTGAAACTTTTGTATCATGCCGCCCATAGATTTAATTGCCTGTGTTTCTAAATTAGTATAATATTTCAGCAAAACTCCAACAGGTTTAGTAAAATTAAATAGTTTATCAACAGCGGATTCCTCTATGGTGCCTTCATTTATCAACCTATCAACCCTAGCATTAATACTATTATATACCGTACTTAATGTTTTCACCTGTGGTTCTTCGCCGAACCTGTTAAGCAGATAATCAGCCATGTATCCAAAGCCCCTAGCTCTAAGATCACCGAGGCCCCACTCATACCCTTTCTGATCAAAGGCCCGATCTGCTGGTTCCCCTTGAGTTCCAAAATACTGGGAAAAACTAGTAGCTGCTCTACTTTTTGGAGTATTTACTTTATCACCTTCCGCAAATCTTTGTATCATACCGCCCATCGCCCTATCCTGATGCTTACGTAGTTTCTGCCTGTCTTCATAACTTATTACCCTGCCAAAAAGCCCCTTTGATTCCCTACCACCGGATAAAACTGATAGTTGTCTTTTACGCTCTCCTGATACAAGTCCTTTTAGAAAAGCCGCTGCCCTACTTACAATAGATTTTTTCTTTTTGGTTTCCCCTCCCTGTTGAAATTGTGGTATCATACTGCCCGCTGCAAATTCAGCGCTCTGCCCTACTCTACCAAACTTCCACATTTTATCTCTTAGATGATTAAGTTCTACATCATGTAGACCTGCTGGCATACCTTCCCTAGATGACTCTGCTTCCAACAGTTTAATTCGATTATACACATTACGAGCATCACCAGTAAATCCACTAATATCGCCGTATTTTTCCTTCATCGTTTTTTCAATTTGTTGACGAATAGTTGGCGAAGTAGACACCCCTCCTCCCCCGTTCTTATACGGGATTAACCCTCCAAGTGGAAATCTATTCAATGATTCCATAACTTTCATTCCACCAGACGCTTTCACCTGATCTGGTGAAAATACTTCTTCACTATTACTCAGCCGAACTGGTACCAGACCTCCTGGAGCTAATCCAACTCTTCCATTCGACATAGTCTTAGCTAATTGAGTAGTCCCTAGTGCCTTGCGTGCTGCTTCTGAGGACTTCGCATTAATCACAAATGATTCAGGAGCTAATGATGTATATATTGAATCACTTTTTTTAGTGCCTGGCCCTTTGACTGGGCCTGAAAGCGGCCCCCCAGCAGTAAGTCTTCGTATACTACCCCCTCCAGAATAATATGGAGGCGCAGTTTCATAAGCGACCTTTTGCCGTCCCTCTTCTAATACTTGGCTCACAGTTTTACCAGTCAGTTCTTTAGCAGTAAGTTCAGTACTTATCGCAATCTTATCTAATACTTCTTTAGACTTACTTAATACAGTTACTATAGGATTAAATCCAAGTTTTGGCAGCAAATCTAATGAGCCCTGTAGTCCGCCAAATTTTTCATATAGTTGTTTAATATCCTCATTATCAGTGAATGTTTTTAACATTCCTTCCAGCTTTTCTCCAATTACACCAAGACTAAGTCCCACACGCTCAAATACGCCTGGAGATATTTCTCCTACTCTCTCACCAGATTTCTCAGCTTGTGATCTCAATTCGGCGCGCAACTCTTTAAGTTCAGCTACAAGCTTATTACGTGTGTCGTCATCAGTTATCTTCCTAGCTTGCTCAATAGCAGTTATTAATTCCGTATCAAGTTGACTAGCAACTCCCAACTGAGCTCTAAGTTTTTCATCCTCTCTGCCCTGAGCTTTTCTTGCCTCAGGCAATATTACTTCTTCATACTGTATTTGTTGTTCTTGAGCCGCGCTTATCATACCTTGGCTAGCCATTAGTATGGTTCTTCGTTGATCAGCCCTAGTCATGCCCAACGCGTCTTCCATTGAAACTCCTGTTTGTAGTAACTCAATAGAAGGAAATATTGGTGCATCAGGAGCAGATCCTCCACGCAGACTATTCATAACATCATCTATTAGATTTTGAAATCTTCTCTGTTCTTGGCCTACTTTAAAACTTTGTTTTAGTCTATCAAAATCTCCTACGAGATCCGATATATTTAATCCAGTTAGAAATACTTGAGATAGTTCTTTTAGAGCTTTAGTAGTCGCGTCGGAACTTATATTTAATTCGCCGCGTAAATCTATCTCTTTTTGTAGTATACCAGCAGCAGCTTCTGCTTTCAGTGCGAGCTCTGAGTAGCTCTTACTCAGATTATCCTCTAATGGCTTAACAGATGGTCCTGTAATAGCGGTAGTCTGAACTTTCGATAGTAGTTCTATATCTTGTCTTCCAGCTATAACATTTTGATTGAAAGCTCCAATAGCTTTTCCATAATCCCCAAAAGATATTTCGCCGCTCTTATATAAAGTCTTAAGTCGCTTACTCGCCTGTAATAATTCTTGGGATTCTTTAATTCGTACCTCAAGAGCTGTTCTAATATCCTTAGAATCCAATGCCTGAAAATACTCTTTCGATAACTCAGATGTTAGTTCGCTGATATAATCTAATTGATTCACAAAACCTTGTCTTCTTTGCTGTTCCTCTACATTCACAGGTAATACAAAGCCAGGTGGCAATGCAACCGGTCTTTTCTCTTTACGCACCCTCTCCTCAGCAGCAGCTTCGGCAGCAAACCCTTCACGCACTCCTTCCGCTAATTTTTTCAAATCTGGCCTAACAGGTTTTTTATACTTTTTCACAGCTCCTGATAGTGTTTTCATATCTTGTAGAGCCATCGCCCAATTACTATTTAGAGCAGCAGCAGCTATACGAAAATCTTCGGACAACATCGCACCACTACGCCATTGTTCCAAGAAACTTTTGTTTGCTTGTTCAATTATTTTTGCTATTTCGGTACGAGTTTCCAGAGCTGCTTGAACATCGCCTACATCTAGGGCGCCTTCGAAAGCTATCATCAATTCATTGACCGATACGTCAATTGATTTTATTTTATCACTAATAGCCTTTTTACGCGGGTCTACAGGCTCAATTGGTATTTCAGGCACTTTTTGGCCAGGTGGTATAAGTCGACGTAGCTTTTCTTGTTGTTCTTTTCGTAACTTATCTCTAGCGGTTGTATCAATAAACCCTTCAGCAACTGTTTGAAGATCTATACCAGCCCGTGATTGTGCAATTACTTTAGATATCACATTAGGATCCCGTACTGTAATAGTAGGCTGTCTTACCTCTTCTATCACACGAGCAATATCTTCGGCTCTAGTTTTTTGTTGCTCCGCCGCTGATTTTCTACTAGCGAGTACGCCCTTATTAAGCGCAGCACGTTGCTCAGCTATGACATTTCCAGTGTCAGCTATATCTTTGTTAAATGTTACCTGGTGGGATACTATACGCTTTGCATTTTCCTTAAGAAGGTTTATCAACCCCTCTCTAATACTGTGCAAATTTTGAAAAGATCTAAATAGGCCTTGCCACACCTTACCGCCTTCCTTCATTAGCCTCTCAGTAGGTGTTAATTCATGTTCAAGTTTTCCAGTAGGTATTTCTTGAAAACTAGGCAACCCACTAAGCGCTCCTACGGTCGCCACATTACGCTTCATATCTATTTCTAGATCTATAACAGAGGCAGTAATAACTTTTGCAAAATCATCTATAGATTTAGCTATAAACTCGCCCTGCTGTCTAAGGTCTATTTGGTCAATCACCTGTGATATCCTAGTACTAAAATCTCCTAGCTCTATGTTTTTGGTCTTAAGTAATATAGACAAGTCGCCCATAACTTTATTAAATTCTTCTTTTACATTTAATAGTCTAGATCTTCTTTCTGGAGTAGTTTCGTCAGGCGGTGCCTGAATAGCTTTCTTTCGAGCGACCTCTAGGCGCTCAAACATATTTCCTATTAGTACAGGAAACTTCTGACCTAATTCTACTACCGCTTTATTCAAAGAGCTAGCTTGCCTAGACCCCTCGCCAAGTTGAGACGGAAGGCGTCCTTTTTCAGCAAGAAATCCACCAGCTGCAGCTATAACCGCTGCTGCAACACCATCTCTAAACTTCTGGAAAAAATTTGTACCGGGAGCAAGTAGCCTTTCCTTTCGTACCTCGTTGGCCCTATCTCGTATTGCTTTGGTCATCGAGTCTGCCGACTGCTTGGTCGCATCAACAATAGGCTTCGAAGTATCGTCGCTCGCAGATTTAATATCCTCAGCAGCCGACTCCTTCTTTTCGCCCTTAGTATTTTCTGCAATTTCTAGTAATAGATCTACCTGTTGCTCATTTGTCTTCACTATTTTCTGAGTTTCAGTTAAGTTCTCTTTGCTGCTCTTGTCCATGAGTTCTGCAATTTTTTCTGCTTCTCTGACATCTGCATCAGTAGCTTTTACGTTAGCCAAAGCAAGTGCTTCCGATCTTTCCGCTTCATTGAGTAATTTTTTCTGTGTACTCTGAAATTGCTCTACAGATTTCGCTGCCGCACCAGCTTCCGCAAATACATTTCCTTCCTTGACTTTTCCGCCTTGTCTTGCTTTTTGAAAAGCACGCTTATCAGCAAGAGAAACGCCTGCCAAGCCTTCTTTACCTAAAGCTATCATTTTCTTAGTTAAATCAACTACAGGCCCAGTGGCTTTCTTTATTATTTCAGGTGTTTTTTCACCAGTCAATGTCGACCACGCATTCCACGCTATAATAGCGCCAAAAGCTGTAGTACCAAACGCTTTTAATAACGTTTCACTAATCCCTAGTGCTCTGGCAAAGGACACGCTAGCAGAGGACACTAAGGTTATAGCTTCAAGAGTAGCGCGTTTTTCAGCAGTTTCTCTAGCTACTCCTGCTTGTTTTAGTGTAGCCGCTCTTTGTTTTTCCAACTCTCCGAATTGCGCTCTGAACTCAGGCGTTTTTATTTTACCTTCTTCAAGCTGTACTTTCAAAAGATCTTGTTGTGATTTGTACTCCTTAGCTTGTAGTTCAAATCTCGCCTGTTCTCGCCTAGAGGCTCTTCTAGCTATATCAGTAATAGCGCCAGAAATAGCGAATAGTTTAGCTATACCATTAGACGTTTCTGTATCTATAATTTTTTGATCTTGATTTACTTTAAGTAATTGTTTAAACTCATCTGACTCAGCAAGTACTTTGAATGTAGTGGGCGGCGGTCCTTCCGCAGCAGCTAACCGCGCGTTATCCATAGCTGTTGTAGCATTAAAATTAGCTGGCAATCTGGCTGGCGGTAGTCCTGGTTGAGTTGCGGCAGCGGCTTGTTGCAGTTCGTGTATAAACACCTTTAATCCAGCAGCGCCTCCTATACCTTGGCTAATCAGCTTTTCAGGAGGCAGAATTTTAGTTGCTTCAGTAAATCCAAGTTTAGATACCAATTCTCTGGTCATACTAGTTACCATCACATCTATGCTACGAACAAGTTCTGTATTACCTTGTTTAATCGCTACCACTCGACCTTGTTCCAAACCAGCAAATCCTTTCTGGATTTTTGAAGGCTGGAAAGTCTCCGTTTTACTAAACGCCTCTATATTTTTTGACAGATCAACACCGGCTTTTGCCGCAAAATCTACTTGCCTCTTCTGTTGCCGCTCAGTAGCACCTCTATCACCACCAGCAGCAAGTATATCATCCAACCTAGATACTATAGCACCACCTGGTCCTGTGTTTTGCGCAGTTTTCTGAGCCTCGTTAAATAATCTTCCCTCCGCAGGTGTTGCACCAGCAACTATTGCTTCGGTTATCCTCTTAGCAGACTCAACATCTGCAACTACACCAGGACGGTCAGCTTGTTCCATAATTACTCGTAGTTGCGCTATAGTACGAACTATATTATCGACCTCAGCTGTCAATGAAGTACGTCTTATCTGCTGCTCTGAGAAAGTTTTTCGCAAATCCGTAAATGGTCTGTTGCCCTGTGGCGATCTTTGCTCTCGAAATAATATTCGTTGCTGTGATGATAACTCAAAGAAATCCCTTACACCTGTATTAAGATCTGTAAAACTCTCAGGTATACCAGCCAACAACCCCGCAGTTTCTCTCAGCACTTCATTTCTATTTTGTTCTATCGCAATATTTTCTTGTAAAACTCTAGAAGAGTCAGCAAAAGATTTGTTTAAATCAACTAGTAGAGCGTGGAACTGTATAACAACCTGGTTATTTTTTATAACGGTCATTAACTTCTCTATGTCTTCTCTAATACCTTTTGTTATCCCGCCGCCGCCTGCTAATCTTTTGCTTGGGCCTTCTATTAGTGTAGCCAATTCTTCAGTAGGCTTTATGAAGAAGTCCTTCACTAAATCAGGCAGTCCGGATTTCTCTGCTAGCCTACCAAGTTTACCAGTTACTGGATTAAATCCTATTTCCGTCTGTAGTAAAGTAGTAGTAGATAACTGCTCAAAAAATCTCTGCCCTAAATTGAAACTCTTCTTAAACTCCTTATCGGTCAAACCTACTAGACCAGCGGCAGCTCCAGTAAGAGCCGTTTCTAATATATCTAAGTTAGCGTCCATCTCATCAATTATGCGATGGGCTGGAAATATTGAATCTACAAAACCTTCTATAGATGTAAAAGGTATATTTTTAGCTGTTCTAAGCTCCTTATCTATCGCCTCTACAAAAAATCCTAGTCCCTCTTTATATCTTAAAATTCCTTGTCTACCCGCCACGTTGAACTTCTTATCTATTTGATCAGTAAAAAGTACAATGTCTCCAGCAAACGCCTCTCCGGATCTCTTTACTACACCAGCCTGCCTCAACAATTCTTTGGTCAGCGGCGCTGCATAATCTAATGATACTTCTGGCGATAGTTTTTTCAATATCTCTGATCCTATTAGATCGTCGACATCTAATCCACCTGTTTTTCGTAGCTTCTTCAGTCTAGGTTCTGCTTCTATTAGTAATTCAAACCCAGGTCTAAGTTCTTTCTTACCAAGCTCCGATCCTATTTGCGAAGCACTTAGCCCCGCTGTGGTTAGCTCAGATAATACTCGTTTAAAGCTCTTTATAAATTCATCATTCCTTGACTTTGCAGATGCAAGTCGCTCAAAATATCGCTCAAATAATTCGTCAAATGCAGTGGTTAAAGGAAATTTTGACTTAGCTCTCAAAATCTTATTCATATCAGCAGTAGCTTCTTCAAGCTGCTGCGCAGGAGAAACTTTTATACCTTTAGCGAGTATCTCGCCAAAAGCCGGCACTTCTGTAACAAACTTTTTAAGTTGAGATCTAAATATAGAGGTAAAAGTTCCTGCATTAGTTAATTGATCTGAAAATTCTCCCAGCAACTTAGTCTGATTTTTAAATGTTTCTTCTACCTTAGATGTTTCCAACACCTTAAAATAATTTTTAAAATTAATAGTAGGTTTTAAAACAGCGTTCCCAAGCGAATCAAAACTACTAACCAAATTTGAATTAAATCTAGATAAAGTATTTGCAAGTAATTGTGCTTTTTTAGTATCTTTTTCATCTTGAAGTACAGGACTGACGTACTCACCTCTTTCTATAGCTCGCGCTGTCTCACCAGGATCTCTTGCTTTGTTAGACTTTGCTATACTGTCTTCAAGCGTTTTGTAACTACTGGATAATGCTCTTATAATACTTAGTTCCTCACTCAGTTTGCGGCGCAGAGGCTCCTGTGATTTTTCATAGTCATCCGCAGAAAGTGCGAGTCTCTGTGTGGCATCCCACAGTTTACCTGCAATTGGTATGAAAGCTAATATAGTTCCTGCCAGAGGCGCCATAGATTTTACAAAACTAGCATTCGCTGCGCTCCATTTAGCAAGTCCTATTGCTGGTATCCCAATCAATTTTCCTAATTTTAGAAACGCGCCTTCTCCCGCACTTGCTCCAAGTGATACTGCATCTAGTACAGATCCGAACAGAGGGTTAGCTCCATAAGCACCTTTAGCCGCGACAGAGAGTAACGAACCCACCTTACCAAAAGCATTGCCTACAGCCTCCGCAGCCCCTACTCCACTAAGAGCAACTTCTGACATCGTAGAATTCCAACTTCTACCAAACTCCGCTAGTGTAAAAGCTAGTTTACCTAGTACCGATTCAAAATCGCTTAGACCTTTCCCAGGCATCATTATAGTAGATAATCCACGAGTATCTATATTATCCAACATTTTAGGTAGTTTACCAAAAGTTTCAAAAATACCTATTTTAAACTGCTTTGCAAACGTAGACCCGAACTCAGAAGTCGAGCTAACAAAACCTCGTATCCTGTTGACAATACCATCTATTAAACTAGCGCCCTTAGTTATAACTACAAACAGCGCAGAAAATCCTAATGCGGCTATCTTCAATCCCGCAGGAATATTAGCTACAACTTCTATAATGCCCTTCAAACCTGCCAGTACAACCTTAGCCACAGGCAATGCGAGTTTACCAAACTGGACCTGTAGTTCTGTCATCGCCTCTCTTACCTGTTGTAGGCGCTTAGCATATGTCTCCATTACTAGCATATTACGTCTTTCAGCCGCGCCTTTAGAATTCATACTATGATTTATGGTTTCTAAAACATCGTCCCAGTGGTCCATCAAAATAATCAAGCTATTATAATGACGCCTACCACCTATAGCAGTAGCAATATTTAGTTTCTGTGCATTAGTTAAACTAGTCCACTTTGTGGAAAGATCACCTAGAATATCGAAGGCGCCTCTAAGTTCTTTACCGCTTTCTGCTCTTACTGGTATACCAAGTTTTTCAAGTTCCTCTGGAGCTTTCTGAGTAGTCAATCTCCTGAACATAAACCTTAATGATGTACCAATCTCTTTACCAGTTTGACGGGATGTTTCTCCTATACCAGTAACAATACCATTGAACTGATCAAAGGTAACTCCCGCAGTCCGAGCGACAGCGGCAGCTTTTTTCATGGCATTAGCTAAATCACCTGATGTAATAGCGTGTCTAGCTTCAACCTCTGTCCACGAATCTAAAAATCTAATCGTACTTTCACCTTCTTGTCTATACACCTTAGTAGCAGCAGTTATTGCTTCAGTAGCATCTGTGGCAGTAAGTGTGGTAACATTCGCAGCTAACATAGAGGTTCTAGTTCTATCAATAACTTCTGCTTGTGACAAACCCTGTTGTGCAAATACTCTCATAGAATCAATTACCTGTCTAATAGGCAATCCAAATTCTTTCGCAAAATCTAGCGCTGACTGGGTTATCCCCTCAAAATCTGTTTGCATAGGACTCATAACCTGACGTAATTTAGCTATACCAGTCTCAACATCTGCCATAGTACTAATAGTGTCTTGTAAAGCACCTACCATACCATACACAACTCTGCTTGCAATACCCCAATTAATAACCCGTCTAAAGGCTTGGCTTACACCTTTACGATTTTGCATAGACGCTATCATATCTTCCCAAGTCTGTGTAAATAAACCTATCTGCCGCCCAGTCGCGTCTGTAGCTTGGCCTATATTTCTAAAATTTATTATTGTGTCTTTTAGAACTTGTTTAGTAGCAGGATCTACTATCTTTTGTTTTAATGTAAATGCTTGACCACGCTCGGGACCACCAGATTCCTCAGGCGTTTTGAAAAATTTCTGTACCTGTGCTAAATTTCTTCTATGTAATAAAGCTTGAGTATCTGGATCTAGGATTGATGGTACATTTATTAGTCCTAATGCTGACCCTCCAGGGCCACCTGAAGGCACAACCGCCTTCTCTAATTGTTTTAATAGTTTTATAGTTTCTTCTACATTAACACGGACTGCCTCAGTATAATCGGCTCCAGAAAATCCGCTTATATTTAGTCTATTATATGACTGCAACCCAGCCCTTAGTTGTGTAATACCCAACACTAATTTATCAAAATCCCACTTCGCAACCGCTTCTTCTCCAAATCTGCCAAATAAATCAGCGTCTTTTAATATTTCTTTCAAATCTATGCCTTGAACTTTGCCTTTTGGGGCGATTAATGCTGAGAAAGCCGCATTAACTTTTTCTAACGGCGTAGCGATGTCTTCAATATTAGCGGAATCTAAATCGGCGGTGAATATATCCAATATTGGTTTGAACGGGGTGCCAGTAACAGTAGTCTGTTTTATAAGTTCTTCTATCTGCTTTGGACTTCTATAAATACCAGTTAGTCTAGCAAGCTCCTCATCTACAAACTGATTCTTTTTACCTGACGGACCAGTAGTAGTAAATATATCACTCATCTGACCAATAGTACCACGAATATTAGCTAAAAACTTATCTATAACTTGTTCATATTCTATAAACGCTCTTCTACCTTCTGGCGTACCACTCTCTCTCTCTATATCTTCCTTCAAGGCGTTCAATCTGCTTAGAAAATATTCAGCAACAGATTTCTTATAGAATTGCCATATCCTTCTAATACCACCTTTTTTCTCTGGAGGCAGCTCGCCTACTGCCTGACTTATTCTAGAACTTATGTCTGGACCAGGTCCTTTTTCAGCAGCCTCGGTAAGTAATTTGGCAATATCTGGGCCAAATCTCTGTATTTCTTCAGTATCAGCTACTCTATTGATTCTTATAGCAGCCTCATATAATGCTATTAAATTTTTATGGACCGCTTCTGGTCTACTTGGATTTATTCTTTCTATATCTGCGGCATTTAGATCTGTAAATCCTCGTATAGATGATATACCACCAGATTTAATCTTCTCTACGCCTTTAATCAATTCAGCAGCTTCCCTAAAACTCTTAAGTGTACCACCTGACTGCTCTATAGCGTCCTTTATAGTATTAGCAAGAGCCGCAAGATTTTCGGCTAACTGTTCTTTATCATTTTCTCCAGCAGCATTAGACGCTTCCAATGCGTCATCCATGGCCTGTGCTAATAATGCCATCTCAGAAATATCCGGTTTTGTACCCTGCTGTATTCGTGCTATTACTTCGTCAACTCTTTTTCGTATATCTCCTTCCCCGAAATCGTCAAAGCCGCCGCCTCCGGCTCCACCTGGTGGAGGTGGTGCAGGCGGTGGAGCTGCTGCGCCGCCAGCAGCCTGACCCTTAGCAAACAAGAATTTCAACTGGCCTTCTGCTCGGCCAGGACCGCCCAGTGATTGGAATAGACTCAAATACTCACCGCTTAGTTTACTAAATAATCTTTCTTCATCTTCTGTTAGTCTACCCAGTACCTCTTGAGACGTAGCTGTCGTCTCACCCATTGGCCTAGTTGGTAGTGTCTTTTCAAAATCCTCAGCACTAACAGTTTCAAGTTTTTTGGCAAGCTCTTTATATATTTTAGGGTATTCCTTTAACAAATCTGGCGGCAATCCACCGGTTACACTAAGAGTTCCAAGTATACCGCTGACTACACGTCTTGCTTTTTCTACTTCTTTAATATCCTTATCAAACAACGCAGGATCAAATTTACCTATATCTATAGTAAATTCCTTTTCTGGATCAAACGTACTTACTATTATAATTTTACCCACTGCGCCTTCAACGCCTTTTAGGTAAACATTTACTTGGCTTAGATAATCTTCCAATCGGCGTATAATATTTTTTTCTAAATAGCCTGTCGGATCAGCAGCCTTTAATTCTTTTAACTTTTCCTGTATAGTAGTTTGTTCTTTTTCAATCTCCTCAGCTATTTGTCTCAATCTATCAAACTGCGCAGTACTATAAATGGTCTTTATGTCTGCTACCACTTTCTGACCGGCCTCTTCATACACTACGTCCAAATGACCGGTGATTCTATTGGCAAAGTCTTCTATAGGAACTTCTATCTCAGATTTAGGAAATCTTTCAAGAAATTCTTTTTGTTTTTGTCTATGTATAGCAGTCCCACGTAGTCCAGTCACCTCCAGCAACGCACTGGGCTCTGTAAAACCAAGCATCTCTTTCAGTATACCTTCAGTTTGCGTACCACCGCCAAAAGCACCGCCACCTTTCAAAGCACTCGCTCTAAAAATTTCGTGTAATGGTGCTTCCTCAGCAGGCTCAGGTCCTCGAGCTTTAGTCTCCAAGAATTTTAGTGCGTCTCTTTTTCTACGTACCAGAGCTTCACTAATAGCACCGGTTAATGCGTCTGCTGTTTCTACAGCAGTGCCTTTAAGTAGCTCTGCAGCAGGAGTTTCTGGTACTACAAATGATTTCGCTGTTTGCTCAAGATCCTTAGTCCTCTCAGTAGGAAACTGGCTCTGGTGCCATTTTTCTATAGCCGCAATACGATCTTCTTGACGAGAAGAGGCTTCTCTCTGAGACGTGTTAATTCTAGCTGTACCTTTTTCAAAGTCTATTTTGGGGAAAGCCTGCTTAAGATATTCTTTTTGTTGTGGTACTGTTGTAAATACTTCAGATACTCTACGAAGTTGTTCTATGGTACTTAATTGGAACTGTACGAATTTTTGAACTCTGTCAGTAATCTCCTGTGCCCTCTGCTCCAAATCTGCCGGCACAATTTGTTCTCCAGCGGCGAGAGCTTGCTTCTCCAAAATTCCTTTTATGCCTGTGGATATCCTTCCACCACCACCAGCCTCTCCAAACTCAGCACCAATAAGAGACTCTTCTTCCGGTATCAGTTGTCTCAACCCCGCTAGTTTAGAAATTTCTTCCACTCTACTGCTTGCTGCTTTTTGGGCCTGGGCCATCTGATCAAGCCATTCTGTTAGTTTGTCAGTTTCTGGTAATGCGCCAGGAGCACCAGCTTCTTGTAACACTTTAGCAGCTAATTTATTAGCTTCGACTATACCCGTAAACGGCAGTTCTACTCTACCAGGAGTCACTTTAGACTGCTCTTCAAGTTTCTGTAGCTCTTCTAACTCTTTGTAACGCTGTTGGATAGCACTGAACACTAGGGATTTATGTATTCCCTTAGTTTCAACTGTACCAGTTTCAGCGAAAGCTGTAGACAGTGTACTAGCGGCTTTCCTTGCATTGTCCAAATTGCGCTTAAACTCTTCAGCACCAGTTTCTGGTAAAAGGACACTCTCTGGATCAATTTTTATTCCTGTTCTTTTAGCAGCTGTCGCCATTGTTTCCATACTTGTGCGCATTTTATACAACGGCTGTAGATTAGTAACAATATGTTTGGATATAGCTATCCCTGTATCAGATATAGATTCTTTTGCTATCTGAATTTTAGCAAACTTCTGCGCTCCGCCAGCAGCTTCCACATCACTTCGCAACTTAAGTGTTCGCTTAGTGAGAGGTCCTTGTTCTAACTGGCGCTCTAAATCTTTAGTAAGCCCTTTAACTGCTGCCCTCTGAATCATTCTGAATAACTCTTCAAAAGTAGCTTCTATATTGACCTTGCCAATAATACGTTTTATAAGATCACTTCTATCTAAATCTACATCTGCTTCAGGATCGAAACGCTTGAGCTCGGTCTGCAAATCTTTGGTAGAAAATTTACCTAATCTTAATAACATCTGATTTGTAATCTGTTCATTAAACTCAGCTAATTCTTTCCAACTATCATCGACGTCCTGTAATGCTTGCCTTATAAACTCCGTACCACTTTTTTTACCTATCCTAGCCAGTAGTTGGGGACCGATAGCTTCTACTCCAGCATGCTTAACATCCATCCCTTTTTGAATAACGAAACGCATAATCTCATTAACTCGAGCTGCGAATTCTCCTACTGGATCACCGCCCAAGGCTATGCTTTCCTCTGGAAAAGCTTCCAAAAATTTTGCACTTGGCTTAGCAGCTTTACCTGTGCCCGCTACTCCAGCACCAAATCCTGTTTCTATTTCTGATATTCTAGCTAGTCTACTGATACCTTCAACTGTTCTACCAGTCTCTATTTTAAATAACTGGCCACTAATAGCATCTGCATATTTCTGCTCCCACAACTGTCTGCGTATTAATTCTTCTGTTAACTGGCGCATGTTCTTTGAAACCATATCAGCGGATTCGCCAAGTTCTGGAATACCCGTTTCCGACGCTTTGGATTGCTTTATAAACTCTTCACGCTGAGCCGCTGTTGCCCCGGCCCTTCTTGCCACATCAGGTATTATTTGCTTCTCAACAAAATTACGTGCCCACTCATTAACCGCCTTAGCGCCTTCCTTTGTGTCAACATCTTTAATCTTTTCCCCTTCGGGTTGGAATGTGAATAAGGCTTTAAGAACTTCATCTATGTTCAGATTTTCAACATCTTCCCGTATAAACGGCTTAGTAAGAAATTCAAATCCTTTTGCACTGGGGTGCTTCTTACCAAAAATATTAGCCATCTCTGACAGAGATGCCACATCAGTTTCCCTTACGGCTGTAAATACTGATCTGAACAATGTCCTTATAGAATTAGTGTCCTTACCTAAATTTTCAAAATGTTTTTTAATTTCATCACGAGATTCTTGTACCTGACCAGTATGCACAAATAAAGCATCACCATCAAAATCAAGTTTCTGCTCCATACTCGTGAATGTGGGCGTAGCTTTATTTATAACAGTCAACAGTTTTTCTATGGCATCCGTAAGTTTTCCAGCAGCCACTGCACCTGCCTCTGTGCCTTTAGCCCACTCCTCTTCTCTACGCTGTAATAAAGTAATAGTGTCTTTTGGCAGCTGCGAGATCTTAGGTTTTTCTATACCAATAAATTCTTTTAGTTTATCCAAAGTACGCGTAAGTTCTATTATACCTTCTTGACCTTCTTTTTGTGCGAATCCAGGCGCTCCAGGAACTGCTATAGAAAATTTACCGAGTGGACCTTTTACCATATCTTCCATAATACGCGCTATGTGAGGCTGTATACTCGAAACACCTGTGAAAGGAAATCTCACAGATTGCACAAATACATCTTGCTCTTTTTTAATTAGTTCTTCAAGACTAAGAGCTATCTCACTTTTTTCACCAGTTCTAACCTGTATCTTCTTTAGCATCTCTGTTGGCAAACCTATTTCACCAGGCTTCAAAACTGGTAATCCGACACTCTTAGCCTTCTCAACAAAGTCACTATGTAATTCGGTTAGATTTCTTACATTCTTAGTTATCTCTTCTAGTCCAGGAATCTTCAAATCTATTATATATTCTTTTCCTAATTCTTCAAGCAGCGTGTTTAAATCGTCTGTTTTATCGGTGATTGCTGATATAGCTTTTCCAGTTACAGCTGGTGTTACTCTTTGAAAGAAAACTTGTTCTATTCCCTTTTTCTTTCCGAATACTTCTTCACCTAATTCTTTGAAGTATCTTATTTTAGCCTTACTAAGAGACTCCCTTTTTAGCTGTAAAGCTTCTGCTATGGATTCCTGTAAACTTATACCAACTTTATTTGTAAACTGATCCAGATTGCCAGCTTCAAGTTCTATATCAAAAACTGTTTCTGCTTTTGCACGCTTTTCTGTCTGCCTCAAATAGGATTCCAGCAGCTGCTCAAAACCACCTGCTCTTTTAGACCTAGTTTCTATTTGTGGTGTTCTAAATCTAGAAGGTATATCACCAGTAGCCCCTTCTCTAAAAGCCTTAAGTGCAGCGTTTATTTGATCTACCTCTTTTTTTAGAGACTCTGGATTTGCGCCTATCAATATGTCAGATAGTCTACCAAATATTTTACTATACTGCCCCTTAAATCTACTAGCAAAAGATTCAAATGATGGCAACTCAGCTGCAGACGTCCCCTCTTGGTATACCCCGGGCGCGGCACGAGTAGGCGACAGTCCCTTGCTAAACTTTTCTATAGTACGTTCCATAAACTCTATGTTCTGCGGAGTAGGAGCCTTTTCAAGTTTCTGAAATGTTTTTATCGTATCAGTTAAAGTTTTGGTGAGTTCTATTCTAATAGTAGTAGCAAATTTTCTTTGGAAGTCTGCATCGAGACCAACACCGCCTTGTCTAGCTGCATTAGCTAACTCTTCTACTCCTTTAGCCGCACTAATTAGATTAGATAATTTTCGGCCTATACCAGTAGGTGCTTGCGTACCTAGTAGTTCTTCCTGGTAAGTTCCTCGTAGAGAAGCTCCTGGAACACGAAACTCCTCATACTGCAACGGCCCAGGCTTGGTTGATGGTATTTGTAGTTTAAAAGCAGTTGGAAATTTACCTATATCAAATATCGTATCTCTGAGTTGTTCGACTGTACCTGTAGCATCGTCAAACTTTTTTATGTCCGATAGTTTGACAGATCTGAGACCACTCATCATAGACTGCCTCATATCCATCATAGTCGGATCTAGCGCCTGAAAAGTCTTAATGAGTTCCCAGCCTTGATCAGAAGCCAAAACAGTGGATGAGGCCAATTCCCGCATCATTCTTGAACCTTTACCAAAAACACCGGCCATAGCAGCCATGGATTGAAAATCCAGTTTTAATCCTTTTACTCCTTTTTCTACTTCCCCTGGAGTAGCCTCTTTAAACATATGCGGTTCTTCTACTATTTGTAAAAACTTAGGCGCAACTAGACTTTGCACACGCTCACCAAATTCATTTACAACATCAGTATAGACTGCCACCGCTTTTTCATATTCTACAAGTTTGTCTAATTCTGTTTGACTTATGTTTGGACTCTCAAATTTTATTCTTTCTATAACCCCCGCCATGTCCTTGAATGTTTCAAATCCTAGTGCAGTCATAACATCTCTAAGACTATCTCTGGCTTCTTTAGTTTCTAATAATGCACCTTTCTTTATATCATCGCTTAGTGTAGTTACGCCAGCAGTAGACCCAATAAGATTATTAACAATCGCTTCCAATATTTCAGGCATCAGTCCTCTCTTAGCTATACCACGAGAACTAATACGTGCTTCTATTTGCTTGATATCAAACAGACTTTCCTCTGGAAACCTCTCTTGAAAAGCTCCCTTAATTTCCTTTATACCAGACGCACCAGTAGGCAACTCCGTGCCAAATCCTCTCTTAAATACTGCTGCAGCACCTTCAAATATTGCTCTTTGTTTTTTTGCTTCTTGCTCAGTTACTAACCCCTTAGAAGCATCGGTAAATAAATCTATTATAAATTTATTACCGGACTCTTCAAGTTGTTGTTGTAGAAACTCCAACACATCTCTATCAAATACACCTTTAAGTTTAGGAGCTTCTTCCTCTATAATTTGTGATAAAAGTTCTCCTACGCTCTTAGGTATTTTAGCTACACCTAATCCAGGCCCTGCTTTTACGCCTGCTTTAAATCCTCCACGTATAAATTTAGACACATCTTCTATAGATTTAATATCTTTAGGCAGTGCTTTACCGCCCTGCTGTGTAACTGATACGCCTTTTGTACCAAATCTAGTAGTAAACTTCCTACCGAAGAAATTCAAAAACGTCTCTGACAATTTAGCCGTTTGCACCTCGATAGTTTTTCCACGATGCTCTCTCATCACGGTTTCTATTTGTTTGCCTATCTCAGATATATCGGCTCTTCCTCTGTACCGTTGTGGTACACCAAGTATATCTTGAAAGCTATCAGCCACCTCACCTAGAGCTTTTGCAAACACTTCTTCGCTTTCAGCTCTCTTTTTAGCTTGAGGAGACGCTTTTTGTAATCCTGGTTCTATTCCTGTTATTTCGCCGCCAGTTTCAAGTAGTTGTTTTGCTGGTTTTATTAGTCGTTGGGTAATTTCTGTAAAAACTTTCGCAAGTCTTCCTGATATAACTATTTGATCCTCAAATGTAGAAGCGGTATTCCTAAGCTCGGTTATAACATTTAATCCAAACCCTTCTGTACCAAATTTACCAGACTCTATCAACCCTCTCTCTTGAGCGCTTACCAAAGTAGGTATCTCTCCAACTCCTCCACCTATGCGTAGAGCTTGTGTAACATTGGAGAGCTGTCTATTTATAGAACTAAACTCCTTGAAAGGCGCGGATGCTCTAAGATTAGCCATACTCATATTTGTCATGGTCGCGTCTAAGGATTGTAAATTCTTATTCGTATCAAAATTTAACTGCTTCACAGCTGAACTAGTCGCATCACTTACATCAAGAGGAGTCGCAAAAGGTGTGCCCAAATATTCTTTTCCCTCTACCAGTCCTGGTAGTCCTAGTTTTTTAGTCCTATCTACTATATCCTTCCACAGCAAAGCAGCGTTAATTATATGCTTACTTTGTTCTTCTGGTCTCATACGACCTGTTGGTCTAGTAAGTACTTTAAGGCCCTCGACATCCGACGCAGCGCGCTTTACTCTACCAGCCTGCAGTAATGGCATAAGTCCAAGCAGATCATTTACAACCGATGAAATATCACGCATACTACTCGTAAATCTACCTATAGTAGCCGCTTTCTCTTGTAGAAAAGGAACCTTACCAGCTTGAAACAGCCTATCAAGAACATCATAGAAATTCTCAAAAGAGATTTCATCCATAGATTTAGCTACGTCCAGAAAGCTGACATTCAATTCCCTCATCTTACTTAAAAGTGTACTTATATCACGTTCAGATCCACTTTTTATAAACTGAGCTGCCTCTCCAGGACCTTTTAACTCACCTCTTTCTATGCGACGAGTAGCTATGGCTTTAGTAATTCCAACACCAACAGTTCTTTGTCCTCCCAACTCTAATACTCTTTTAACAAGTGTAGCTGCCAATTTTTCTGCTCGAACGGCAACTAGTTCTTCAGTTGGAGTTTTCGCTTCTGCGCCGGACGGTACTCGTATGGGCAAGCTTGTGATCTCCCTCATAATACGCTCAAACTCCACAGCTGGAGCTCCTAGAGACTGTAATTCCTTAGCTAATTTTTCCAGACCTGTAGTTATAGTTGCAAATTGGGCTGGTGACCTAGTGGCTCCAAACTTAGTTGTAAATTCAGGAAGTCCCTGTTGGCCTATTTTAAGGGCCGGAACGGCCAGACGCTTTATAAAATCTTCCATAAGCCTTTTTTCTGCTTTGGCCTCTAATACAACCTCCCTAAATAGACCATTCAGATCCGTTATCTCTGATGCTATATCTTCAGGGGTTGTAGTTTTTTCCTTTATGCCTTTAAACAGCTCACTTACAGTTTTACCCATTTCTCTGGCGGTCTCACTTGTTAGCCCGCCTATTTCTCTATACAGAGCATCAGCCATTGCCTCATTAGTTCTAAACGACTGCTGCTGCAGCTCTACAAACGATTGTTTAAAAATATCTATAAGTTCAGCTGAGCCAGCCTCTGTCGGTACAAATTTTTTGAATTCTGACGCAATAGCTTGGCGTAATCCCCGCACATTTACTACCTTGAGTTCTAATTCTCCGCCGCCAAGAGCTGTCTGAAAAGCCTCACCAGATTCAGTTCTTAATATCTGCATACCCTTAGTCATGCCTTTTTCAAGCGAGGTTATTATATTATTCTGCAGATTGTCAAGCGATTTAGCCAAATCACCAAAGATAGCAGCTGTCCGTTCCTCTTTTCTAGCCCCCGCAGCCTTAGGCGATACTTTAAATGCAAATGGATCTGCAGTAGGCTGCGGCTCTACTACTTGACCAGCCTTAAATACATTAGCTTGTATAGTAGACCTCAGTTTTGCTAGATCCTCTATTTCAATAATTGCCTTTTGGATAGGACGTTTAATTTGACCAAACGCATCTGACGCATCTTTTACACTCTCGGAAAATCTATCTCCACTATCACGTACAACCTCAGCAGCGTGTTTGGATGCTTTTTGTAATTCTTCAAAATCATGTGTTGAAGATTCTATAACCTTCTGCGTAGCATCTAGTTTAGAAGCCAAATCTCCTTCAGCAGCAGCTAACTCTTTACTACTTCCATCCACTGCCAGCAATACATCTCTAGTGACCTTTAGATCATAGGATGCATTATGTAACTCCTCACCAAGTTCTTGAGCCCTTTTACCAGCAAGCTTAAAATCTTCATCAAAAGAAGTCAGCGAATGAGCCGCACGCTTTGGAAAAGCCTCTCTCGCTAGCTGCAAAGTATCTACTAATTTATCAACAGCAGAGTCTATCTTAACTCCGACTTTCTCAAAATGCTGTTCTAAAACATGTATATCAAATCCTTTTATGTTCTGACCTAGTATAACTTCTGCATCTTTCAATACTTCAGCCAACTTCTCCATTGCCTTAGTAGCCTCTATACCTTCGCTTCTTAATTTCTCAAACGGTATAGGCTTAGCACTGCCAATATCACCGATAAGTTTTCTATACTGTTCTTCATCGGGTACACCTTTAGGAGGCTTAACAAATATTTCTCCCTTTTGTGCCTTACCAGACATTATATCGGCTATTGTACCTTTTTGAAAAGCTATTTGACTAATAAATTTAACAGCTGCTTTTTTACCAAATTCTGTAGCTACCTTTTCAATTTCGGAAGTTTCTAAATCTATGGATACTACAATCTTTTGCCCTAATTCTCGCTTTATCTTTTCAAAATCTACACCAAGATCTCTAATAGGCTTGCCAAATAAAACTGGAGGAGCTGCCTGATCTGGTGGTACAAACGCAGGTGTAGGTTTAGCACCAACAGACTTTGCTAACTCCTTAACACTCTTAGCCAGTTCTTCAGTAGATTTTTCTTTCTTTTGGAGTTCTACGAGTGTTTTTTCTAATTTATTTACAACATCCTCTCTACCAGTTTCAAATGACTTTGATGTCTTTACCCTTTTAAGTGATTCGTTCAATGCATCGACATGTCTATTAAATGACTTAACAGTAGTATCCTTCAGCGGATCTACAACTTTACCAGCACCAGGAAGTTTCCTATCTATAGCTTCTACAACCTTATCACCTATTTTTTTGGCAGATTCTTCTGTCTTAGACTTTATCTTGTCAAGCCCTTTTTCAATACCTTTATTTAGTATATCCGTAGCGATCTTTTGTGCTTCACCTACAGCTCTAGCGCCCTTACCTGGAACTTCTTTTTCTGCTCTTTTTGCCGCCTTATTCGCAACTTCGTCCATTTTTTCAGCGACTTTTTTCCCTATAGCATCTCCTATAGTACCCAATTTATCACTAGCTTTTTTCATGCCGGCCTCTACACCGGCCTCTACCCCCTTCTGTATCCTCGCTGGTAGTTTCTCTACTACATCCCCCACCTTACCTACCTTAGTACCTAATTCTTTGATCTCCTTAGGAGCTCCAGAAGACTCTACTGCTTTTCCAATAGCTTTGAGACCCTCACCTAGTGCTTTAGGATCACGTCCTGTTACTCCTTTGTTCATTGCCTTAATGCCCTTTGAAAGTTCATCAAGCTTCCTTTCAAACTTAGCCATATTTGTATTTAATTTCTCAACGGCTCTCGATGCTTTTTCACTCTTGGCTTTTTTAAGTTCTCGCCGTATCTCTTTTAATTCTTTAATAATCTTTAGAGACTCCACCGCCACACGTACTATATTTTTATCTTTAGCTGCTTGTACTACTTTACCGGCGCCTTTCACCACCTCACCAACCGGCTTCTTAATAGTCTCTGCTGTTTTAACAGCAGTTGTAAGTTTATCCAAAGCGCCTACTGTTAGCTTAAGAGCTGACCTTAAACCATCAATCCTTTTCTCTAGCTTATCCAACTTATCTTTATGCTTATTAGTTACAGATATATCCAGCTCACCAGTCTTCTTCACAACTGCGGCAGACTTCTCCATTGCCGCATAAAGCTTAGCTACTTCGCCGACTAATTTATCAATCGTCTTCTGTAGAGCTTCAACAGATTTAGTAGGGTCTTTTGATACCTTGGCTATTTCATTTTTTATTATGATTTCGTACTTAGATGGCAAGCGATAGTCCTCCCATATTAATAAAAACTATACTAAGAATATTCACAGGACCCATCCTTGCCGGTGTTGGTAGGTTATCTACGCGATGGTTTAGTTCGACGTGTGCGTTTTTTAATGAAGTTCCTGTCCTTGACAGCCTGAGCTTCTCTCGGCTTATCGTACTCAATATCCTCATATAATTCATTCGCCTTAGTAATTATAACTTCGTCCTTGTCAAATGCTGATAGTTTACCAAACTTCCTTTTATCTCTATTAACTACAGATTCTTTCTTACGTTCATTATAATAATCATTCAAGTAAGCATCCAGTGCCTCATCATCTTCTATAATATCTTCGGACGGCTGGTCGTCTGGAAGCATCTCATATATGTTTTGATAATAGTGGGACCAATATGCCAAATTCAACATATCATTTGTGTATATAGACGCCGGAACCCCAAAAAGTGGCTCCGACGTTTTTAAACTAGTTATATATCTTATTCTCCACAAATTACTGCGTGCAGTTGCCCTAATATGTGAAGTAGATATTCCACCATAAAACAATATAAACTCAGAAATAACTTTCTGTCTAAAAGTCAATCTATATTCATTCAGAAATAAATCAAAATTAGCCCAAAATAGATCTTCTACGTCAAAATCATAGGTACTTCGCCAGCATAAATATAGGACCTTGGACTCCTCAGCTCGTGTCTCTGCCGTCATAGAAAGTTTGGAATGTTCTTTACGCTTTACTATTAGTATCTCGTCTTCCAAATTATATATAATATTCTTTATACGATCCTGGTTAGCTTTGACTTTAACAGTTTTAGCTAACAACACTTTCTGAGCTTCAAGTTTAGATTCCAAGGATGATAATTGACGCCTATCACTATCTGTAAGTAAATTTCTATCTTCTATTATTTTTTTCATGTCTTCCATAGATAACAACCCTTCCTCTATGGATTTCTTGTATTCACTATCATAGATACGGCGTGATTTCATAATATCACGTCTAATAGGAAATTTAAATAAAATTACTTCATCATCAATATCCACTACCTTAGACCCCGAACTTATTTGGTCTATATGTTTTTCTATCTCATCATGTGTTAGTTCCACTTATTACTCCGAAGTAGATGTCTTTTTAGGAGCTCTCTTCTTAACAGCAGTTTTAGCCCTCGGTTTACGCTTAACTTTTGGCTTAGGCTCATCTTCTGCCACCTCTTCAGTCTTCGCCGCTGCTCTCTCCAATTCTGCAATAGCTTCAGTTGCCTTTTGTTGAATCTCCGCTTCAATCTCCTTAACAGCCACTGCCTCAGGGGTCTTCTCAAGAAAATCAGAATCCAGTCCCTGCAAGTACAGCATAATTTCAAATCTAGCCCTCATAGCAAAAGACTGATTTCTCTCAGTCAAAAAATCAGAATACTCCTCCCATACAGTAGATCCGTCTTTATTCTGCACCATCCTAGAAGTCAAAAATTCAAGGCGGGAATCATCAGCTATTTGTTCACATGTATTAGCCATTGGGCCATTTAATCTCTGATTCCAGTTGAATAGTTCTTCTCTTGCAGCCGCTACCTCCAGGGCATAAGTCTGCTTATCATCCAAACCATCTGCAACATTTAGTAGCGATACTTTAACAGACAATTCATCAGTTAATTCCTTTTGCCTTTGTTCAAATTCAGGGCCAACAACTCCTCTGCGCATCAAAATATCTACCATTTCAGCAGAAGTAGTTATACCCTCTATTAAAGACTTTGTGTACATCTTACTATACTGCCAATCAGCGCCACGTATTCCATCAGCTGTTGGAGCAGATATATAATAAGTCTTATCATTTGTAGTGTCCGTAAATTCTCGCCTGCTTTCCAAATCCAACGCTTCCTTGTTTTCTTTATCGGCCATGTTAATATCCTCCCTTTTATTTATAACCTTTGCCTAATTATTAAATTTTGTCTCTATAATAGTCTCACATGGTGGGTCATATTTTACAGTATATCTTGTATTGATTTCTTTACCAATACTCCTAATACAATTATTACCCACCCGCAAAATTTTTGATCGTAGCTTTTTATATTGATCATTGTTCGGAACCGCTACTTCTGCATAATCCAATACTTTTTCGAACAATACCGTAATCTCTTCTGAAACAGCCCTAATCAGTTTATCCTTGTGTTTATCTATCTTTACGTCCATTTTAATATCTCTCCTTTCCATAATTATAAAGGTGGGGGTTTCCCCCCACCCGTATTTTACCATATATCTATTACGAATTTCTCCTGATCTTGTTACCATCAGTAATATGCATAATATCAAGGTCTCCCTTAATAACATACAAATCATTAGTAGAACGGAAACCAAATGTCTGTGTAGCATTAGTCCCCAAGTCCAGCGTATAAGCCTCATCCGTAATCTTAAGATGCTCAACGACAATAGTCTTAAGTGCGTATTCTCTCTCACCAGCAGAATAAACACTATTCACAGAACTTGCCATATCGGCTGGAACAGTACCAACTGAATAGTACTTATCCTGACCAATAAGACTTGAACCAACAGCGACAGTCCTACTAGAACCAGTACCGCCGGCCTCCTCATCAGTCTGAGCAAATACTTTAACAACAAGCTTAAGATCTTCAGAAGCAGACAGATCCGCCAAATCAATGTCTTTCATAGTATCATCAGCAAAAGCGGCATACCTAGCAGCAAATCTTGACCAATGCTCAAGGTCACCGGCTGTAGTATCGATTGTTACAGTAATTGGAACGGGAACGGTGAGTGGTCTATCATACGGCCCAAGATGCCCAAGTTCTGCAAGAGGCTCTCTTGTAAGGTCAGCAGTAATTGTAGCAGCAGTCAATCTCCATGCATTACTGTATGAAGTATCACTGGCAGATACAATGTAAATCTCTATCTGACCCTGTCTAATAGCACCAATAATATCTGGCCGTTCAGTATCACTAAGAATGTCAAAATAGTTACTTACCGTACCAGCAGTATACCCATCAGCAGCGTAAACTGCAAATATCTTGTCGCCCGCTGCAGGAGCAGTAAGATCGTCCGGCAGCAACAGTTGAGAATCTGCTGCTCTATAAACGAAACTACCATTTACCGCAGAACTACCAGCCACAACCGGATAATTAGTTACTTCATTATCAGTATCACTTGCGTCATAATAGGTAAGACTCCTAGCTCCATTCGTATCCAATCTCAAAAATCCAAGATTAGTATCACTAAGAGTAGGAATTGTAACACCAGATGCCAAAGTACCGGAAGCAGCAGTAAAATCACCATTAGTAAAGTCTAACTCTTCCCAATTCACAAACCTAGCACTGTTTAACAACCACATTTTCTGATCAGTCTCAGCGCCGTAGTTCTCAGTAGCATTTGCACCAGTAGTATAACCAAACTCAAGGCTGTTTACGAATACTTCGTCCATAAACATAGTTTGGTCAATATTATCAGACAATGTACCAAGATCGCACTCGGACTGAACCGGAGCCCACATAGAGACACCAGGTAAATTACCGCAGGTAATAGCAAAATCTGCTAAGGAAGCACCGTGGTGGTAGTACTTTTCAGTAGCGCTAGCCCCACTAACAGTAGCCAGGTTACCAGTCGTATTATCAGCTGTAGCAGTCATAACTAGTTTAGCTGATGCTACCTGGGCCAACACAGCCATGGTCTTTACATCACCCCAATCATTAGTGTTCAGGGTGATAGCCACCGCAGGTACGTCATCCACGATATCTACGATATCCAAATGCCCAAGTTCAAAGATATCTTCGGAGGTAAACGTCGTAGTGCTTCCAAGAGTCTGCACTCTATACATGATTTCACCATTAACCCACACACTTTGTGAACCATATATGATCCTGTTTCTAGCCATAATAATTTAGTCCTCCTTAAAAATTTCATGAGGTCGGTCTATTTAATACTACAAAATCAATATTCGGTGTCACAGATCGAGGCGTGACTGTTCACCAAACTCCTGTCCTTGTCCCAAGCAAATACTGCTTGTTTTTTTTTGAGGCATTTATCCTTCTTCCCAATGAAACATAGAAAAATCTACGCGTGCTCTATATCTATTCAAATCACTTAACATATTTACATCTGTTCGCGGTATTCCGCCTAATAGAGGGGGGTGTAAATTTAATGCTTTTACATTTTCAAATTGTAAACTACTATGATTGGCTATAAGCGTATATTCATAATGGTCACTAAAAGTACCATTCCAATCGAGCATTGTGCCTTTAGGCCAGTCTTGATTAGGTACGCATTTCTGATATATACCATCATATAGTAATTCTTTTAGGTCATCTCTCTCACCCTGATTTGTAGCAAATATATGTAAATGACCTTTACGAATAGGTTTTCTTCCCCCTCCTAACTGAAATCCTTCTTTTTCAAAACCATCTAAATGTACTGATACTACTGGTGGTCCAGCAGCATACGCGTCTTCCCACTCATTTACAATGGAAACATAGAAAAACTTATAATCCACAGTAGCTGGCACAACAGTACCAGAAGTAATTACTCTACCATCTATATAATCAATCATGTACTCAGTACCACTGATAACAGATCCAACTGAGTCATACACAGTTACTGAGTTTTGTTGTTCGGTTATATCTCCATAAGTATCTATATAGGACCATCCTCTGCCAAGATTCGTGGGCACTGGTAACATAGATGTTACGGAATCATAAACCATAGAAGTAGGAGGTACGGACTCATCCTCGTTGTAAACAAGCGGTATATTAGTATCATCCAAAACATACTCGCCGAGCGCGCTGTATCTTATAAAATGTTCTAGACTTAAATCTTCCTTTCGAAGTTTTTTCATTTTATCTACGCGCTCCAAATGACAGAATTATTTTTTCTACCAGCTCAGTCAAATCCAAATCATCAAAGAAATCAGGAACACCGGGAAAATTTGAGAAACTCCATATCGGCCTATCATTATCCCATCTTGATTTTTTTATCGCCTCTACCCTATAATGTTCTTCTGGTAGTATAAATGCTTCACCAAATCTGCCCTCAGGACCTCCAGTCATTTCACTGGTGACTAATACATACTTACCTTCTATTCCTTGTAAAATCGTTCCTATAATTTTTAACCCGTCCGTAGTATTTTCGTCCAGTCTTTCTCCTATACCTAACTTGTCAAATTCACCTAAATCTATAGTAACTGATATTGTCTTACTATTTACAATTTTAGTTTTTATTTTAGATCTAATCTCGACTTTTAAAAATTCTTCAAACTCATTCCTAAACACAGACGGCCTGGCTGGATCAGCCCCATCCTCAAATGGAATAATCTTATCATCAAACCTCTTCATCAGTGGTTTTACTATCAGATCAATCTCATCTTTGGTGATATTTTCAAGTGCTTGTCTTATATTGATAAAATTCTGCATAAGCCCTCTATAATACAGTAGTTAGTTTATTTTTCAGTTGCAAAAAAATGCGCGACCAATAACTGTGCCTCACCCAACCCCCTAAGAACTGGTGGGTCCGATAATTTACAAGCAACCCCGTCAATTAAGGCATAATCACAATCAGTAATTAAATCCTTATGACACACATCAGTCTTGATTTCTACTTGTCTGGCACCCTCATGGCCAGCCTCACCAAATGTAAACGCATTCATCTTATCTCCGCCTGGATTCCATATAACAATACCCTCAATACATCTCTTCCTTACTGTAGTCAGAACACCCTTGCCTCTACAAGTAGGGCATATTCCACCGGCAAAGTAAAGAGGATCTCCAAAGCTGACTTTACTTACATTACTACTAATTCTATTTACTTTATCATAATAACAAGCAGGGCACTCGTACTCAAAAGGCTGTAAATATATAGTAACACGCCGCCCTAACCCGACAACCACATGAGTCCAACGATTCTTAAACCGTGACTTGGTTTTAAATTTTATACGCCTATTACTTGGCATTTTATATTACCTCTCGTAGCATATCTCACCAGACTGCCATGGCCATCCTTGACTTCGATTAGTTATCTGGCCTGGTTTAAGCCTCTCAATAGGAGTTCCCTTTAATCGTAAGAACGCACCACTAGTCTGCGACCGTATATCAATATCACCTTCTCTATCTACTATACACGACCACGCACCTCCACTAAGATACGTACCTATTAATGCTGGAATATATTCTACACCATATGGCCCAAATCCCCATGTAGTAATAGATGTAGCGCCCAAACCCCAAACACTTATTGTCATTGTCCACCACCGAGTACTACGTATTCCATGGTTATACTACACCCCTCTTGATCGTTTTGAAATATTGTACGGAGTCTGTACTACAGGCCCATCTATCACATCAGTAACATTCCATTTTAGACGTTCGGTGACATTATCATCATCATAAATAACTAAATTATCTGTATCACCATCGGCTAATTCCAATTTATTTTGCATAATTTTTTTAATCAGATTTATTCTAAAATTTACCTCGTCAGCCGTAAGATCTATAATGTTTATTGTATCACCATATCCACCTGTCGTAAGGCTCTGATATCTATTTGTATCTGATAGTGTAACTGCATCACATAAAATTACATAGTCAGTAGTAATGTCATATCCTACAAAATCATACGCATAAAATCCGCTGCCTTTTTCAGACATGGTTCCACTCGCCACTACTAAAGTAGTACCAATATCGCGTATACGAGTCAGAGGAGATAATCCAGTAACCCCAACTCCATTAGTTTGAAAATAAGTCACTACCCACATATCATATTTCCTTATGCTGAGCTTTTCCTAGGATTTTATACCCACGTTAATTATTTTGTTTATCTTCTTTTAGTTTTGCTTTTTACCAAGTAGCTATTGCAGACCTTTTCCAAGTATTAGTAGCTACACAAACATAAACATAACCTGAATCCCAGGCGATATCCCCACGGGTTCCAGCACCACTGGAGGTAGCTGGCGCATTAGAAACAGCAATGTTTACTTTCTCTATATAAGCAATATTGAACGGGGTGGCTGTAGATCCTATATCAAGAGTGCCACTAGCATTAGCTTGGATATTTCCAGTGAATGCTCTTGTTCCATCAGCCAGAATGTATTGTGAGTGGTCATCGGATGCCAGACCCTGCAGCCCACTGTGAGTAGTAATAACACCTGAACCATACACCAATCTATCGGTGCTAAGGTCATATTTTACTATGAACTGATCTCCAATGTTATTTTCATTTATACATTTAGTTCCAAGGATACATGGAAGGTGGGAATTATCGACAGCATATCTAACACCAGAAGCAGTAGATGTATAAACACCATCACTTACATTTTCCGCATTACTAACAAACCCATCATCGTCTGGGTCATACACCGACTTACGCATATAAATATCTGGTGTGTAACTACCACTTATAGTTCCTACAGCTGTCGATCGTTTAGAAGGCGCATTTGGACTTTGGACAATTATATTACCGTCTTTATCACTAATGTCAAATGTCAGCAGAGTAGTAGCCCCATCATCATCATACAACACCCAGTTATCCGAGTCTCCATCCGCCAACTCCAAACGGTTAGTCTGAATCTTGCGTAATAACAATGACCTAAGGTCTACAACTCCCATAGTCGAATCTATGGAATCCAAAACCTCATTATATTCACCGGTCGAGGCATAGCTATACCTCCCCGCACCAGACAGCGTAACACTATCACAAACAACTGTATAATCATTCAGCGGGTTATAGGCACTAAAATCATAGCTATAAAACCCGTCTCCAGTCTCGGTCATTGAGACGCCACTAACAACTACTGACCCTGTATCAACATCTCGTATTACAGCAGTAGGTGATAACCCAGTAGCTGGCGCTCCGTTGAGTGTAAAAGAGGCTACTATCCACATAAACTAAGCTCCATAACGTATTTGTTTAATCCAGAAGTACTCCACTGAGTTCGGAAAATCTGTATTGATTAATCAGATTATCCAACATTTTCTGTAATCGACTAATCATTTTGTCTCTTTCTTTTAACCCAGGAGATGGGTCATACAAAGTCTGATCATCACGTATAACTGCACCATCATCGACAGCATCTTCTGCATACATATTTTGTAATAGATCTATCGCCGCCTGTAGTATTAGGTGGTCCTGCGTCACATTACTCGATGTTAGTCCAGCTGGTATCATGGTATCCCCATAAGCTTCAAATATTTGCTTATCGGAGAATTTGAAAGTATGATACCATATTTCTATTAGTTTAGTTTGAGTACCGCTTACTAATGTACCACTAAATGTGAGATATTGATAGTTCTGAACCAACGGGTCTGTCAAAGTTGTAAACTCAAAGTTATCCACAGATATATAGACTGGCCACATTCTATCCACCAAGTCCATAGTTTTATTATCTTCAAGTATATTTGAACAGTATTCACCTGTGGACTGATCTACATAGAGGCGACCTAAGTCCTTCATATCCCCCACATATCGACGTATTCGTCTTATAATAAGTTGTTCAGATGCGTTAAACGCATACTCTTCGGGGTAAGTGACTGTATGAAATATCATACTAGTTCCCTGAGTAGCGTTGGAAAAACTGCTCTCATTAGTAGTCGACGTATTATAGTATGTAGACTTATACCAATTGTCTGGTGTACCATCTACATCTACATAGGTATAATTCGACACCCCCGCTTGCAGCGATGTAGTGCCAATAAGAACATATGTACCATCACTCGCATCTGATCTATATATACGAATAGTATCATATACACTTATTACAGTGTTTATATCATTAACTTGTATAGTTATCCGTATCATTTTCCCACTCTACTACATTTAGTATGCTTCCATATAGAAGCGGGGTTTTACCCCCGCCGTTATTTTATTTATTACCAACTACCTGAGATAACTGTTCTATTCCATACATTAGTACTTATACATACATAAATATAACCTGTATCCCACGCTATAGTACCTATAGTTCCAGAACTTGTAGCTGTAGCTGGTGCGTTACCTAACTGTAGATTAATAGTCTCCGCAAATATATCGTTGAAAGGTGTCCCAGCCGCGCCAATATCTAATGTTCCAGAAGCATTAGCCTGGACATTACCAGTAAATGGGTCAGACCCGTCTATTGCTAATTTAGTATCAGCATAGGTTTTAGTAGCTAAATGCGCGCCTACAGTAGGAGTTACACCACTAACTGTTGCAGCAAAAGCCCTGTTGCCACTGGCTTTTATATACATAGTATGGTCATCATCACTTAAACCTGCAATAGTTCCATGGTCTATACTGGCCTCAGCTACATGCTCTGTAGCAGAATAGTTGTTGATTGTGTCATGATCTATAGTCCCGCTCCAAGTAACCCATCTACCATCCACGTAGGTCTTAGTAGCTAAGTGCGCGCCTACAGTAGGTGTTGCTCCACTAACTGTTGCAGCAAAAGCCCTGTTGCCATTGGCCTTAATGTACATAGTATGGTCATCATCACTCAAACCAGATAACCCGCCATGATCAACTCCATCAGCATATGTCTTAGTAGATAAGTGCGCGCCTACTGTAGGCGTTACACCAGACACAGTTCCACTGAATGATCTATTACCACTTGCCTTTATGTACATAGTGTGGTCATCATCACCAAGTCCTACCACATTCCCATGGTCTATAGTACTCTCAACATAATGTATAGTAGCATCCCCACTATGCGTGGTAAAAGCACTCGCATTAGTATCAACAGTACCAGATACAACGGAAATATCCCATACATTCTTAGCTATATCCGTATCGTTACTAGAGATGTTACTTGTGTTAGCATCAATATTAGTTTGTAAATCACCACTGATGGTAGTATCGGCTGCCACATAAGCGGCAGTAACAACTGCGTCAGCGGCGGTCATTTCTGCATTA
>SDBV01001616.1_pt1 | contig 33922 bp, 29 predicted proteins | sample 2277081 | NCBI WGS metagenome assembly SDBV01 (sample SAMN10402039, study PRJNA504765) | marine sediment metagenome | isolation source: marine sediment core GS10_PC15, 223 cmbsf | place: Arctic Ocean: Southern Knipovich Ridge | collected 2010 | reverse complement strand
CTGTAAGAATATTAGGGATCTCAATCTGCGCAAATCTGCGTCATCTGCGGACCAGCGATATTTGGTTGCGGCTTTGCCGCGCTGTGTCCTCTGCGGCAAGAGTCTGTTCGTTAGAAGCTCTAAATCATTCCGGAACTAGCTGAATCGGATTCTGCAATGCAAATCAAAATTCCCAATCTGGCTGAAGGAGTTGATTCGGGAACGGTCGTGACCGTTCTGGTTTCAGAAGGCGACCAGATCGAAAAAGAACAGCCGATCCTCGAGATCGAGACGGAGAAGGCCATCGGCACACTCCCCTCGCCTGTCGCCGGGACCGTCACCCAGATTCACGTCAAAGAGGGTGACACTGTGTCCGTGGGTCAGCTCGCGTTTACCCTTGCTGGTGAAGGAGAGACTGAACGAGAGGTCGTCGCGGAAGAAACCCCGCCGTCCGCACAAGAACCGGTGAAAGGCGCCGTGCAGGGGCCCGAGATTCCCCAGCCGGCGGGTGAGGCTGCTGCGGCAGCCGGTCTTGCACCGTCTGCGGCCCCATCGGTTAGAAAGCTCGCCGCCGATCTCGGCATCGATCTCACTCGGGTGCGCGGCAGCGCGCGGGGTGGACGCATCGTCCAGGAAGATCTTAAGGCGTATATCCAGCGGCTCCAGGAAATGGCGTTCGGGAAGCCTGCGGCTCCGGAGGAAGCGAAACCGGTTGTTAAGGCCCTTCCGGATTTCGCCAAATGGGGACCCGTCACCCGCGAGAAGATGTCCTCCATCCGCCGAATCATCAGCCGGAGGATGCACGAGTCATGGTCGACAGTGCCGCACGTTACGCAATTCGACGAGGCGGACATCACGTCGGTTATGGCGCTGAAAAAGAAGTACGGCCCGGCCTTTCAGGAGAAGGGGACGCGCCTGACGTTGACTTCATTCGTGCTGAAGGCCCTGACCACCCCGCTGCAGAAATACCCGAAATTCAATTGCAGCATCGACGAATCATCCAGTGAGATTGTTTTCAAAGAGTATTACCACATCGGCGTCGCCGTCGACACGGAAGCCGGGTTGATTGTGCCGGTTCTCAGAGATGTGGATAAGAAAGACCTACTGGAAATATCGAAGGAACTCGAAGAGTTGGCAACTAAGACGCGAGAAAGGAAGATCTCGCCCGATGAACTTCAGGGCGGCACCTTCACCGTGTCCAACCAGGGGGGAATCGGGGGCGGTCACTTCACCCCGATCGTCAACAGCCCGGAGGTCGCTATCCTTGGGCTGGGCCGGTCGGTTCCGAGGCCGGTTGTGGTCAACGAGAAACTGGAGACCCGATTGATTCTTCCGGTCTGTCTTTCCTACGATCACCGAATTATCGATGGCGCCGGCGCCGTGCGTTTTGTGCAGGAATTTGTTCAGGCGCTTGAACAGTTCAAGGAAGAAAGTATCGGATTCTAGACTCGAAGAGAGAAACTACAGGGGAAACCATGAAAACGATTCAAACCGACATCGTCGTCGTCGGGGCGGGACCCGGCGGTTATGCGGCGGCTTTTTACGCCGCAGACAAGGGAAAGAAAGCAATTCTTATTGACAGAGACACGCGCCTCGGCGGCGTCTGTCTGAATTACGGCTGCATTCCTTCAAAGGCCTATTTGCATGCGGCTCATCTGATCAATGAAGCGATGGAATCTCATGTCCGGGGCATTTTTTTTGAAAAACCCCGCCTCGATCCGGAAAAAATACGCGCGTGGAAGGATTCGATCGTCGGAAAACTCTCGGGGGGGATCAACATGCTGGCCAAGGCCCGAGGGGTCGATGTGATAAATGGCCGCGGACATTTCGAGGACTCTGAAACGCTCAGGGTGGAGACCGAAGAGGGCCAGCAATACATCAAATACGGCAGCGCGATAATCGCCGTCGGGTCGCGGCCTGCCATGCCGAAGGCTTTTGACCTCGGCAACCCGCGGGTCATGACCTCGACGGAAGCGCTGGAGCTTGAGGAGATTCCCGAAAAGCTGCTTGTGGTCGGGGGCGGTTACATCGGAATGGAGATAGGAATCATCTACTCGGCGTTGGGAAGCAACGTGGTTCTGGTAGAAGCCCTGGAATCCGTTCTGGTGGGCGCGGATAAGGATCTCCTGCAACCGGTTATTCGCAAGGCCAAACAAATGTTCCAGGAGATCCGGCTGAGCACTAAAGTGTTGAAGATGGCGACCAGCGGAAAACAGATCCAGGTCACTATGCAGGTGGACGGGGAAGAAGTGGATGAACTGTACGACCGTGTTCTGGTTTCCATCGGTCGCGTGCCGAACGGCGCCGACCTCGGACTGGAAAACACGAAGGTCGAAAGAGACGACGCCGGCTTCATCCAAGTCAACGAGGGGCAGCGCACCTCCGACCCGTGCCTCTATGCGATCGGCGACGTCGTCGGCGGCGCCCTCCTGGCTCACAAAGCCACGAGGGAGGGGCGGATCGCTGTGGACGCGATACTGGGGGAATCGGTCCCTTCGAGGGAGATAGTGATTCCTGCTGTTGTTTTCACCGATCCTGAGCTGGCCTGGTGCGGCCTCACGGAAACCGAAGCCAGAGAAAAGGGCATCCCGGTCAAGATCGCCAAGTTCCCATGGGCCGCGTCGGGCAGAGCGCTGAGCTTCGATCGCCCGGACGGGCTCACGAAACTGGTTGTCGATCCCGAATCGGAACGAATCCTCGGTGTGGGGATTGTCGGCGTGGGCGCCGGGGAGCTGATCGGTGAAGGGGCCTTCGCGATCGAAATGGGGGCTACGGCGAAAGACCTCGCTGAAACCATCCATCCCCATCCCACCTTATCCGAAACTCTCATGGAAGCCGCAGAAGCCTTCTACGGATTAGCCACCCACACGGCTACAGGGAAACGACCCCGGCAATAGTCTGCAGGATCCCTCAGCTCGTGTGGGCTGTTCAATGGGAAATCCCAGATAGATGAAGTCACAGTGAGTCCCGGAAGAGCCGAATCCGCAACATTGGGAGAAGGTGGATGCCATGACAAGCGAGCACGATCCACTCGCAGGCGCGTATGTACCCCAAGGCGATCCGCATCCGTTAACGCCATACCCGCCGCTGCTGATCAATGCCTGTCTGACGGGGATGATCCCCACGCAGGACAAGACCCGGCACGTTCCGGTCACCCCGGATGAGATTGTGGAGGATGCAGTCCGCGTGTTCGACGCAGGCGCGCGCATTGTCCACATCCATGCGCGGGATGCCGACGAGAACCCAACCTGGCAAGCGTCCGTTCACGAGGAGATCCTTACAAAGATTCGCAGGGAACGCCCAGAGTTGATCTGTTGTGTGTCCACTTCCGGCCGTCTGTGGTCGGAATTCGAAAAACGTTCGGAAGTGCTTCAACTCAAGGGGAAAGCGAAGCCCGACATGGCCAGCCTGACGCTGGGCTCACTGAATTTCCCGACCGGTCCCAGCGTCAATTCCATGGACATGATTCAGCGGCTGGTGCAGGCCATGAAAGAGAATGGGATCATCCCGGAACTCGAAATCTTCGACTCCGGCATGGTCGATTTCGCAAAACATCTCGAACGGAAGGGATTTATCGGCGGGCGAAAGTACTTCAACCTCCTGCTCGGTTCTCTCGGCACCCTGTCCGCCACTGCTGGGAATCTTGCCGCTCTCGTCGCCTCATTGCCTGAGAATTCCGTGTGGGCGGGCGCCGGGATCGGCAAGTTCCAATTGCCCATGAATGTGGCCGCAATCGCCGCGGGCGGCGGTGTGCGCGTCGGAATTGAGGACTCCATCTATTACGATTATGGGAGAACTCGGCTTGCCACGAACGAGGAACTCGTTCGTCGGGTGGTCCGCATCGCCGAGGAGCTCGAGCGGCCCGTAGCGACGCCGGCGGAAGCGCGCCGGATGATCGGCCTGGTCTGACTCGTTATTTCAGATCCAACTCCAGCACCGTCCAGTAATCGACGTCTTCCAGACTGAACGAGTGCTTCTTCTTATTCTTTCCAACAACCTTGTAGCCGAATTTCTTGACGTACCAGTCAATGATTTCCGGCCGATCCGTCTCTGTATGGATCTTCTTGAATCCTTGCTTCTTCAATTCTTCCAGCCGGGCAAGCTGTAGTTTGTAACCGATTCCCTTCCCCTTATATTCCGGGTCAACCGCAAGACTGGCCGTCTCTGCGAGCTCGTCCGAAAGCACAATGTGGCTGCACACGCCGACCACGCGATTCCCATCCGTAGCAACGAATGAGTTCTGTACATTGATCGATGTGCGTTCGGGGTTGGGATTCTCTTCAGATGGTGGCCTGGGGGCCATGTTCCACTTTCCGAGTATTTCCATCACCGCGTCCTTGTCTTCCGGCCGCATTTTCCTTACGGAAATGTCCATGAAGCGTCACTCCAGGTTTGATTTGAAGATCTGTGTAGAGTTGAGTATTCACCCTTGCCGCTAATCTGAGCGGTTCACCGGCATTTTCCCCGCACATGCCATCTCCAACTGAAACAAATATAGGATAAGCGGCGGCGACAACCACCCCAACGACTCGCTATAACTCCGATCCACCAGGCAGCGCAACAAACGCGGCATCAGGTAGCGATTCGCCATGAGTCGCGACGGGCGTCTGACCTGTGTATACACATGACGGGCGAGCGCCCTCGCGAATTGGCCGGACTGCTTGCCGGCGTCCGTCGGAGGGGCGTCCTTTCTTTCGAACGGAATGCACGCATACTCCGGATAGGCACGGAGAATTGCATCCTGGTGGAATTGGCCCCCCTCTCGAAAGAAACTCGCCGGTAGCGAGCTCAGGAAGTCGTAGACTTCACTATCAAGATATGGGCAAATGACAGTGGATGAACGATTCAGAAGGCAAAATGGCGAGAGGGCTATGCGTCGTCTTATCCGGTTCCAGAAATAGAATGAAGTCAGCGGAATCGCAGTCTCAGAATGCTTCTTCAATTCCTCGGCAAAATGCTCAAGGGCGCAATCAAACGTCATCTGCCTGTGGTACTCGGGGGCGATGAGGAGTTCCAGGGCATCTTCTTTTCCTTCAAGGAAAAGCTTCGCGAAATCAGTGAAGCGCCTGGACTCGAGCATCTCCAGCTTCGACGGATCCCATGAAAGATGTTCTCTGGCGGAGAGAATGTCGCCTGCTATTCCATCGTAGAAAGTATCCACCCGGTTATCCAGAAAATCGGCCAGTGGCATTAGCCAGCCATGGTCGGTTGTGCACAATTCCGTCTGCCGGTTCTTCCGCAGTTCCATCGAGAACCAGGATTCCCGTTGTCGGATGACAACATGCCGAATCTTCAAGGCGCTTGCGACCAGGGCTGCGACGGTTGGATCCTGGTTCGGATCGGGAGGAAGCCTGTGAAGTGTCACGCAGGACGAAGGCTTGCAGCCCAGGCGGCACAGTTCAAGCAGGATATGGCGCGAATCGCGTCCGCCGCTCAGGGGCACCGTGAAATTGTCATCCTGGGGCAGCCGTCTTTCGATCGATTGTCGGAAAAGTGCAATATAGGTATCCAGAGCTTCCTCTCTGGAAATGTTCTGGGCCTTCGCAAAGAAATATTGACCGGAGATTTGGGCCTCCCCGTCTTTCCAGAGAAGAGTTCCTCCCGGAGGAAGGACGCGGATGGAACGGAAGGGGGTATCGTTTCCGATGAAATTGCCCCATCTCAGGAAGACAGAAAGGGCCGTGTAGTCCAGATCTGTCGGAGCGCCCTGCTGAAGAAGTCGGAGGAGTGAGGGGGAGACGCAGACCTCGTCCTTTGACTGGAAATAGAACAGAGGCAGCAATCCATACCGGTCGTTTGTGACTTTGAGCGTCCGCCCGTCCCAATTCCACTGAACGAATATCCCTCCCGCCCGATCCGTTGAGCCGGTTGGTGGAGCCTGCCCCAGGGTACAAGCAGGGGCCCCCTCCGTGACAATCCCATCCGCTCGTTTCTTGGCATGAAAGTAGGGCGGGGAGGACAACGCGGGGTTGTTGTGCATGTCTTATTAGATAGGTGAGATTTGCATTTCGACGATCGTGAGTCCTTCCCTCCGTCGGGAATTCCTGACATTTTACCAGACGCATGCCTGCAGTTCTGTCCAGTCTATTCCTGTCAAACCTTTATTCGGCAGCCTGCTCGGTCGGCTGAAACACAATTTCCCCGTGTTGCGTGTCGATTGTCACGTGGTCTCCCTCCTTAACCTCGCCGTCCAGCATGCGCATGGCCAGCGGGTCGAGAATCTGCTTCTGGATGGCGCGCTTGAGCGGACGCGCCCCATAGGCCGGATCGAAACCTTCCTCAGCGAGGAATTCCTTCGCTGAATCGGTCAGCTCGAGCGTCAATCGCTTCCCCTCGAGCCGTTTTCGGATCTGTTCCATCTGGATGTCGATGATCGACTTGATCTCTTCCCGGGTCAGGCTGTCGAAGATGACCGTATCGTCGATCCGGTTCAGGAACTCGGGCCGGAAAGTCTCCTTCATCCGGTTCATTACGAGCTTTCGGTTGTCAGGATGCTCCGAATTTGCCTGGAGAAGCTCGCTTCCGACGTTCGAGGTCATGATGATGACCGTGTTCTTGAAATCGACCGTGCGGCCCTGGCCGTCCGTCAGGCGGCCGTCATCGAGAATCTGGAGCAGCGCATTGAACACATCGGGATGCGCCTTCTCGATCTCATCGAAGAGGATCACGCTATAGGGGCGTCGCCGAACCGACTCGGTGAGCTGACCGCCCTCTTCGAATCCGACATATCCAGGCGGGGCCCCGATGAGCCGCGCCACGGAATGCTTCTCCATGTACTCGCTCATATCGAGGCGCACCATCGCCCGCTCGTCGTCGAACAGGAAGTCCGCAAGGGTCCGGGCCAGCTCCGTCTTGCCCACACCCGTCGGGCCGAGGAAGATGAACGAACCGATGGGGCGGTTCGGATCCTGGAGCCCTGCGCGTGCGCGCCGCACCGCATCCGACACGACGCGGATCCCTTCGTCCTGGCCCACAACCCGTTCGTGGAGCCGATCCTCCATGTGCACCAGCTTTGCCATCTCGCCTTCGAGCATCTTCGTGACCGGAATCCTTGTCCACTTGGAAACCACCTCCGCAATGTCCTCTTCGTCCACTTCCTCCTTCAGCATCTTCCGGTCCTTCTGGAGATCGGAGAGACGTTTTTTTCGCGATTCCAGCCCCTCTTCCAGTTCCCGGTGTTGACCGTAGCGGAGTTTGGCCACCTTCTCGAGGTCGCCCGCCCGCTCGGCCTGCTCCTGTTCAATCCGATTCTGCTCCAACTCTTCCTTGATCTTCCGGATTTTCTGGATAGCGTCCTTCTCGTTCTGCCAATGGGCCTTCATTTGGGACAGCTCTTCCTTCAATCCCGACAATTCCTTTTCGAGATTCGACAGCCGCTCCTTTGAGGCGGTATCCGTCTCCTTCTGAAGGGCCTGGCGCTGAATCTCGAGCTGAATCGCCCGGCGCTCGACCTGGTCGATCTCTTCCGGGAGGCTGTCGATGGCGATACGCAGCCGCGATGCGGCTTCGTCCATCAGGTCAATGGCCTTGTCCGGGAGGAAACGATCGGAGATGTACCGGTGGGAAAGCATTGCCGCCGCGACAATCGCGGAATCCTGGATCCGCACGCCGTGATGCACCTCGTAACGCTCCTTGAGCCCGCGGAGAATATCGATCGTGTCCTCGACAGTCGGTTCTCCGATCATGACCGGCTGGAAGCGCCGTTCAAGGGCCGCGTCTTTTTCCACGTGTTTCCGGTATTCGTCCAACGTCGTCGCGCCGATGCATCGCAGCTCACCCCGCGCCAGTGCCGGCTTGAGCATGTTCGAGGCGTCGATGGCCCCTTCCGCTGCGCCCGCACCGACGATCGTGTGGAGTTCGTCGATGAACAGGACGATCTCCCCTGCTGCATCCTCGATTTCCTTCAGAACGGCTTTCAGCCGGTCTTCGAACTCGCCGCGGTACTTGGCTCCCGCCAGCAGGCCGCCGATGTCCAGCGCCACCAGGCGCTTGTTCTTCAGGCCCTCGGGAACATCTCCCGCCACGATGCGTTGCGCCAGTCCCTCGGCGACCGCCGTCTTCCCGACCCCGGGTTCCCCGATCAGCACGGGATTGTTCTTCGTCCGGCGGGAGAGAACCTGCATCACCCGGCGGATCTCCTCGTCCCGGCCGATAACCGGGTCCAGCTTCCCGAGTCGCGCCAGGTCGGTCAAGTCCCGGCCGAACCGGCCCAGGGCGTCATACTTGTCCTCGGGATTGGGATCGGTGACTCGATGCGAGCCCCGCACCTCCACCAACGCCTCCATAATCCTGTCGCGGGTCACGCCGTTCCGATCGAGGATGTTCGCCGCTTCGGATCCTTTGGCCTCGGCGCACCCCAGGAGCATATGCTCCGTACTGAGGTATTGATCCTTGAGGGCCTGCGCCTCCTTCCAGGCCGACTCCAGCACCTTCTGCAGCGATCCGGAGGCATAGGTCTGCGCGCCGCCCGAAACCTTGGCCTGGCGGTCCAGGGCCTCCAGAAGCTGTGCCCGGACCAGGTCCGCGGTAGCCCCCACCTTCTCCAGAATCGGGCGCACCACCCCATCCTGCTGCTGAATCAGGGCCAGCAGCAGATGCTCAGGATTCAACTCCTGATGGCCTTGCTCCGAGGCGATCGACTGCGCTTCCTGCAGCGCCTCCTGCGCCTTGATAGTCAGTTTGTCCAGTCTCAATGGAATCTCCCTCCAATCCATCTTGGTCTTATATTGCTTCTATCCCGATTAGGTATTAGCAATCGGGATGCCCGGGAGTTGGACATGTGTAATACCTTGATATGATTAGCCTTATGATATGCGTCCTTGATCGTGAAGATAACCCACGTTTCATTTTGGCACATATCAATCCCAAAATGCATCTCCTGATATCTCCTTAACACTGCAACGCTCCTTTCTAAGGTAAAATCGTGCTCGATCTCCATGCTCGCACTTGACGACCGACAGGGAATGATCGATTGCGATTACGGGCAGGAGCACGAGCACGGGAAAACGTACCTCAATTTACTTCACGCAGAGAGGAATCGAGAAAAAAGCAGATGCTCATCATCGACATGCACCTCGACCTCGCGGCGAATGCGGTTCTGGGAAACCGGGATCTGACAGAGAGTGTTGCGAAGATTCGGGAGCGGGAAACGCAGGTCGGATGGCCCCATCCCGGGCTCTCCTCGTCGGGGATATGCCGGGGTCGCGGAACCGTTGCCTTTCCGGAAATGCACGAGGGAAAAGTCGGAATCTGTTCGGCAACGCTCCTTGCGCCCCTCAATGCCCAGGGCGAGAAACGACTCGGTTACGCGACGCAAGGGATCTGCCACGCGGCTGCGCAGGGCCAACTCGCCTACTACAAGGCCCTGGAAGCCGACCAGACAGGCTGCATCGTACGTGATTGGGTCTCGCTCGACAGTCTGGCCCGCCGATGGCAGGACCCCGCCCGGGAAGCTCCGCCGCTGGGATTCATACTCTGCATGGAGGGAGCCGACCCGATCCTGTCCCCGGACGACCTGACCAACTGGTGGGACGAAGGGCTGCGTATGCTCAACCTCGTGCATCTCGGGGCCGGTGTGTACGCCCACGGGACGGGCCGAACGGAGGGTCTCACGCAACGCGGCCGGGATTTACTGAAAGCGATGGAAGAACTCGGTGTTGTTTTGGACATGACGCACCTATCCGACAAGGCATTTTTCGAGGCGTTGGACGCCTTTGACGGGCCTATCCTTGCCAGCCACCAGAACTGCCGGAAGCTTTGTCCGGGAGACCGCCAGTTTTCCGACGAGCAGATCGAGTTAGTAATCGAACGGGAAGGAGTTCTCGGTGCATCGTTGGATAGCTGGATGATCTATCCCGGGTGGAAAACGGGGGAGACGGACCGTTCCGCCTGTGATTTGGAGATGTACTGCAATCACATTGACCACGTTTGTCAGATTGCCGGAAACGCCCGCCACGCGGGTATAGGTTCCGACCTCGACGGCGGCTTCGGCACGGAGGAAACTCCCCGCGACCTCGACACCATCGCCGACTTGCAGAAGATCCCCTCAATTCTTTCGGGAAAAGGCTACTCAGAGGCCGATATTGATCTGATTATGCACGGCAACTGCTTGCGATTCTTCCGGGATGCGTGGGAAGCGCACTGATCCTTGAATCGATCGGAGTCTCACCCCGTTTCCGCGGCCATCTCAGGCCGGTCCGCGAAGTATCGTCTCCGGAAGTAGAACGCCACGTTGACCAGGCCGATCAAGACCGGCACTTCCACCAGGGGACCGATTACAACGGCAAACGCTACACCGGAGTCGATTCCGAATACGGCCACTGCGACCGCAATCGCCAGTTCGAAATTGTTACTTGCCGCAGTGAAGGCGATTGCGGTCGTTTTCGGGTAATCCGCCCCGGCTTTCTTCCCCATCCAGAACGACACCAGAAACATCACCACGAAGTAGATGAAGAGGGGAATCGCAATACGCACCACATCCAGCGGCAGCTGGACAATGTATTCCCCCTTCATCGAGAACATCACGAGGATGGTGAACAGAAGGGCGATCAGGGTGATGGGCGAAATCTTCGGAATGAACTTCTTTTCGTACCATTCCCGCCCCTTGGTCTTCAGAAAGGCGAATCGGGTAAACATCCCTCCAAGGAACGGAACGCCCAGATAAACGAAAACGCTCTTGGCGATCTGTCCGATAGTGATATCGACGGTCGCTCCCGCCAGACCGAGCATAGGAGGGATCACGGTGATGAACAGCCACGCATAGACTGAGTAGAAAAGCACCTGGAACACCGAGTTGAACGCCACGAGCCCCGCCGCGTACTCACTGTCTCCACGCGCCAGATCGTTCCAGACGATGACCATCGCAATGCATCGCGCCAGGCCGATCATGATGAGACCGATCATGTACTCCGGATAGTTTCGAAGGAAGAGGACCGCGAGGACGAACATCAAAACGGGCCCAATGACCCAGTTCTGCACGAGAGAAAGGCCCAGGATCTTGAAATTGCGGAATACTTGCCCCAATTCCTCGTACCGAACCTTTGCCAGCGGCGGGTACATCATCAGGATCAGGCCGATAGCGATTGGGATGTTGGTGGCGCCGACCTGAAAGCGATCTATGAAGTCTTTGAGACCGGAGAACAGGTAACCTGCACCGACACCCGCGGCCATGGCCAGAAAGATCCAGAGGGTCAAGTAGCGATCGAGGAAAGACAGCTTTCGCTTTGAGTCCTGCGACATCTTGCTTGGGTCTCCTTCAGACGGAATGAGATGGGATTAATCGTATGGCGTCATGGCCATATAGCCATGAATTGGCGCAATAGTATATCTACTCCTTGATCGTCAGCCGCTGGGCTTTCAGATTTTCCCGCAGCACGGATTCCATGCAGCCGAAAAACGGCTCGATGCAGTGGCATTTCAGGAAATAGTAACTCAGTGTCCCTTCCTTGCGGTCCGCCACAATGCCCGTGCCTTTCAGTATGGCCAGGTGCTTGGAGACCGTCGATTGATCTGCGCCTACCAGATCCGTCAGCTCCGAAACGCACATCTCCTTCTCTTTGAGCGTATCCAGAATGAGTAGCCGGGTCGGATGCGCCAAAGCCTTGGCGACCTTCGCCCGCGCTTCATAGTATTGTTGCGATTTGCGTTTCATTGCCTCGTCAATATATTACAATATTGCCATATAGGAATCAAATGGTGGCACCACTGCGGTCTTGCTGAAAGGCAATTTAGGGTGTATTGTGTCGTTTCCGGGGATTCCTCCGGAGTGTGTGTGGGGGCATCAGAGGCTATTCTTCGGCAGAGAGGTCCGGCCTGTCCGCAAACTCTGCAATGTCCTACCCTTTTTCATTTAAGGATATACAGCTTATCCCCTGTTTGAATGTCGGATGAGGAGAAAATCCAACAGGAGGGCGTTCAATGTCAATTGTGCAAAGAGTCTTCGGGACCTCGCCATTCGGGCTGGTAGTGGATCATACAAGGAAAGTTCATGAGTGCGTTGAGCTGCTGAAACCTCTGACAGAAGCTCTCTTGGACGGCAATCAAGCCAAGATCGAAGAACTCCACCACGAAATGTCAATGAAAGAGCATGAGGCCGATGAAATAAAAACTTCCATCCGCGGCAAGCTGGGCAAGGCCTATCTGCTTTCCGTCCGGCGAGAAGACCTTTTGCAGTTTCTGGCTTATCAGGATGATGTGGCCGACTCGGCGGAGGATTTCGCTGTGGTCTTGTTGATCCGCAAGACGGCGTTTCCCGAAGAACTGAAGGAAGGCTTTCGCGAATTCGTCGCCCAGGTGATCAAAGTCAGTGAGCATCTTCTTGGGCTGGCTGAACAGCTCAATGCTCTCGTTGAGACCGCATTTACCGGGACAGAGGCTGACAAATTTCTCGAGGGAATTGAAGCTATCGGCAAAGAAGAATGGAAGGCCGATAAGCTTCAACGGAAATTCGCGCGTCATTTCTACCAACTCGAAGACCAGATCAGTCCCACCAGTCTTCGTTTCTTAGACAAATACTGCTCCAACCTCAGTGCGGTGGCCAACAGCGCGGAGAAAACGGCGAAATACCTTCGTCAGCTAATCGTCAGCCGCTAGCAGAATTGGTCCCGGAGGGGCCTCCGTTCGGATGGACATCCTGTTTATTGTGGCCATTGTGATTGGGTTCTACATGGCCTGGAATATCGGTGCGAACGACGTCGCCAACTCCATGGCCGACGCCGTGGGCTCAAAGGCTGTGAGTGTCCTTGGAGCCGTAATTCTCGCGTCCATCTTTGAATTCGCGGGAGCCTTTCTCGTCGGCAGCCATGTGACCGACACGGTCCGAAAAGGGATCATCGATCCGACCGCATTTGCCGCAGACCCGCGGGCGCTGGCCCTCGGGCTTGTCTGCGCCCTCCTCGCCTCTGCTGTATGGCTCAATACCGCTTCCGTCGTGGGCGTACCTGTTTCGACAACCCACTCCATCGTGGGCGCCGTCGCGGGATTCGGGATCTTGGCCGCCGGCGTCGGACACGTTCACTGGGGGACAATGGGTCAGATTGTCGCGAGCTGGTTTATCTCGCCGATTGCCGGCGGAATCATCGCCTATACAATCTTCAGACTGATCACCCGATTTATCCTGGCGAAAGCCGAACCCTTGAAGGCGGCTCTTGTCGGTGTGCCCGTTTGTTGTTTCATCATATTCGCCGTTGTCGCTTTAGGCATCCTCTACAAAGGTCTGAAGAATCTGAAACTCGATTTGAGCGGCGGGGAAGCCCTGCTTGGCAGTGCGTGCGTCGGTTTGGCCGCCGCGGTCGTCATTTCAATTGTCTTGCGGCGTATATGGAGAGGAAAGGACAGTTTCGACTTACGAGAACAGCTCGTACAAGTCGAAAAGGTCTTCGCGGTTCTCGTGGTAATTACCTCTTGTTCCGTTGCGTTTTCCCACGGCGCCAATGACGTAGCCAACGCCATAGGCCCTCTCGCCGCGGTCGTCGATATTTTGAGGACAGGCGAGATTTCTCAGCGGGTCGATGTCGCACCTTGGATATTGGCATTGGGCGGTGCGGGAATAGTGGTCGGCCTCCTCACCTTCGGGTATAGAGTGATGCACACCATTGGCACAAAGATTACCGAAATATCTCCATCCCGTGGCGTGGCCGCCGACATCGGCACCACGATCACGGTGCTCACGTGTTCCCAAATGGGACTCCCCATCTCAACGACACACACTCTCGTGGGTGCGATCATTGGTGTGGGGCTTGCCCGCGGAATTACGGCCATCAATATCAAGACCGTCAGGACGGTTTTTACTTCTTGGATTATCACTCTCCCGGTCGTAGCGGGATTGACCATGGTGTTTTACATCATTGCGGGATGGATCGGAATCTGATCTGGAAAAAAGGAATATAGAAGACGGCCTGTCAAGAAATCGCCGCTTCCAATTCTTCGACAGAGGGCACTTGCCGGTTAAAGGCGATTCGACCGTCGATGACGACGGCGGGCGGACTGAAGGTGAGGAAAAGAGTCCGCAGCGCCTCCTTGAGAGGAGGCCGAAAACGCCACACATCTCCCCACAGCCGGGGGATGAGATATCCGAGATTTCTCGGATCGACCTGGACCAGCGAGGCGTTTTCACCGACGATGTCCTTGGCCTTGCAATAGAGATCTCCGATCGCCTCCATCTTTTCCCGGATCTCCGGTGCTTCACCCTCAAATCCCCTGATCGAACCGCCGCGCATGACCCGTCCGCAGCAGTCACCTCCGGTCATTTGCTCGTCTGTATTGCGGATGAAGAGGATGCTGTGTTTCAACGCGAGTAACTCCCTCAGATGGAAGGCAGCCTAGGACGTCGTCGCCTCCCCGGCTTTTGCCCCCACGGCCGGGACGGGCACCTCCGGCTGGGATCGAAATCGGATATAGGCCAGGATTCCTTCGATAATCAGCCAGACTTCGGTTATTAACGTGAGGGTGCCGATCCCGGCAAGGATCCAATTCCGGGTCCGGATCCACTCTTCCAGGCTGATTACCAGGGCCGTGCAGGTTACAAGCACCATGAAGGCCATGGGCACAAAGGTGTAAGCCGCCGGCTTGTGCCGAAAGACCAAATACATCGTTACCGTCAGAAGACCCAAAGCGGCAAGCGCCTGATTGGCCATCCCAAACGCTTCCCACATCACCTGTCCGAGCACCCTGTCAGTGCCGGGGCTGGGAGTGATGGCCAGGACCGTACCGAGAAATACCGCAACGGCCGTTGTCAGGTAGCGATTATCCGACGCAGGCAGTCCCACCACCTTCCCCAGTTCGGAGATAATGAATCGGAGCAATCGAGCGCACGAATCGAGGGAGGTTAAGGCGAAAGATATGACCGTCACGGCCATCAAGGTTCTGGCGAAGTCGCGCGAGATCCCTATCGAGGAAATCAACTCCCCTCCGCCCTGCACAAAGCTCCAGAGGGCCCCGCTCTTTACTTGGGACCACTCACCGTAATTGGCCCTCCATTCCGTAAGGCCCCCGAGCCCGGCCGTGCAGGCAATAATAACGACTACTGCCAACGCCCCTTCCGTCAACATCCCTCCATACCCGATGAACAGCGCGTCGGATTGCTTGTCGAGTTGTTTGGACGTGGTTCCCGAAGAGACAAGGCTGTGAAAACCACTGATGGCGCCGCAGGCCACCAGGATGAAAATGAATGGGAAGAGAGGCGGCGCCCCCGCCGGGGATACGTCCACGGCCGGCGCGCTGATTTGCGGGTTGCTGATTATCAATCCCAAGTACATGAGAATGATTCCGAGGTAAAGGCCGAAGGAATTCAGATAATCCCGAGGCTGGAGCAGCACCCAGACCGGCAGAACCGCCGCGAAAAACGCATAGATCATGAGCGGAATGACCCATCCACTGGCTGTCATCGCTCCGACCAGCGGTAGACTGTCACCCACCCGATGCCCAAAGTAGAGGCTCACACCCATCAATACCAAACCCAGGATCGTCGCGGGACCCAGTCCAAACCGAGTCCGATAAAGAAGGAATCCGATCATGATTGAGATAACGATCAAAGACAACGTCGGAACGATCGCTTGAGGAACTTCTGCAAATAATCCCCCCACGGCCGCTGCGAATACCGCCAGGACCACCGCCAGCAACCCCAACGTCGCCAGGAGAAAGAGGATCCGTCCCCGGCGACCGAACATTTCCTCCGAAAGGTCGCCGATTGACCGCCCCTGATTTTTCAGAGAAATGGCCAGGGCGCCCAGATCATGAACCGCGCCGAGGAAAATTGTTCCGAAGAACACCCACAGCAGGGCGGGGAGCCAGCCATAATACACCGCGATAGCAGGACCGATGATGGGGCCCAGACCGGCAATGGAGGCAAAGTGGTGGCCGAAAAGGACGAATCGGTTGGTGGGGACGAAGTCGACACCGTCCTCCATCTGGTGAGCCGGGGTCTGGTCCGTGGGGAAAAGTTCGAATATTTTACGGCTTAGAAACCGGCCATAGAGGAAATACGCGGCGATGAACCCGATACTGGTTATGACTGCGATCAGGATGGCATTCAATAGGAAATGCTCCGTTCCGTGCTGAAACCCGCCCAAAACTTCGATATTATAGCAATTCGCCAGGACCGGGTCCAGGAGCCGGCCATGCGGTTTTCCGCACTATCTTCTAATTGAATATCTTGACGCCGAGTGCATTGACTTGGTGTCTTCTCCCCCCGTAATATCTCCCTCGGAGTCGATCTCATACTCATCATCAAGTCCTCTCTGAGTGAAAGGATCAACAATAGTTGACCAAGTTCTTCACAATTGAGGAAGCCAACCACCTCGTCCCGAAGTTGGGAAAATGGATCAGGCGGCTTCGAGAGTTGCGCGGAGAGATCATCGGCAAGGAAATGGAAGCGGACCTGGCGACGCTGATTGGGGATATCGAGGGGATCGCGAGCCGGGAAGAAAACCTGTGCGTTCTGGAAACAACCATGAAGGCGCGGAAGCAGCTGCTGAAGAGCTTTCACAAGCAGATCCAGATGATCGCTGATTTAGGCTGTCATCTGAAGGGGATTGAACCGGGACTCGTCGATTTCCCGACAGTCCGAGACGAAGAGACGGTCTACCTGTGTTGGCGGGAGGGGGAGGAGGCTATCGGATTCTGGCACACCCTCGATGGAGGTTTCACAGGCCGGCAGCCTCTCGATGAGGAGTTTGAGTAAGCGCCTCTAAAAAAAAGACTTTTCCCGCAGAGAGCGCAGATTGTAGGATGGGCCAAGGCCCATCCCACATGCTTGATTTTTTCTGCGATCTCCGCGTACTCTGCGGTTCATTCTGTTATATGTTTTAAGTCGCGAAAGGGCTCAATGTGAACACCGGTTTGCTCATCATTGCCCATGGCTCGCCCATGGAAAGCTGGAGACGAGCCCTTTTAGACCTCAGACACCAAGTCGCGGACGAGCTCCGGGAGCGCCTGCCGGATGAGGGTGTCAAAGTGGGTTTCATGGAGTTTGACGGACCCTCCATCGCCGAGTGCGTTACCGCGTTTGAGCAGGCGGGCTTCCGTGAGGTTATCGTGGTCCCTGTTTTCCTGACGATCAGCACGCACATGGCCGATGACATTCCCGTGATCCTGGGTCTGAAAACGAACTCGGCAAGAAAACAGAAGTTGGAGAAAGAAGGCATCCAGATTGTGCGTTCGGATGCGGGCATCCGGCTCATGCCGGCTATGGACCAAAGTGAGGTGATTCCGAGGAATATCGTCCGGCGTGTAAAAGAGATGATCCAGAACCCGGGGCAAGAAGGTGTCGTCTTGGTAAGTCATGGCAGTGTGCAATACGGAGATCAGTGGGACAAGCTGATGAATCGAATTACCGACGCGATATCGAGTGAGACACAGATCGATAGGGTCGAGTATGCTTACATCGGAAACGTCGTGGACTACCGTCCGGAGCCCACGGCGGAGGCGATCGGTCGGGTTTTCGAAAGCCGGGGCGAGGTTATTGTGATCTCCGTCTTCGCGTCGGAAGGTGAATTTCAGAAAGAAATGATTCCAAAGGCGTTCGACTTCTTCCCCGAAAAACGTGACCACATAAGGTTTAGAGGAGACGGAATCCTTCCAGATCCCGAGTTCGTGGAATGGATAGTCCAATCCTATCGGAAAGGGACTGTGCGGTCCGATTCCGCTGTCCAATCCCCTTCTCCCACAGCCTTGTAGAAACCAACCAGGTCAGGTTAAGAGCACCATACCTCCGGGGATTCCCGATGACAGCAGATGCGGGGTGTTCTCGCCAACAAGAAAAGTGGGTCCCTGCTGGATTATTTGAATGACTGCAAGGACCCACAAGCGAGGGGCCGTGGAGGGTGGCGACCCTCACGAAGCCGAGTTTGCCAGATATCCTCCCAAAATTCTGTAGTCTGGATTACATCCAAGGGCCAAATATTAAAAGCCTGAGGGATTGAAAATCAGGTTGAAATCCCTTAGAATCACGGCTCGATTCGTTCTTACTCTGTTGGTTCTTCTTATTGTTCCTGAGAGATCCGGCTCTGGAGCAAACGCCCGTGACCAGGCGAGGGCCGGAATAGACTCTGTCTGAGATCAGGAGATGAGGTGATTCCCCATGCTGCGGACATTACGAAAGCATCAGAAGAAAATCTTCATTGGTATCTGTGTCGTCATCGTTCCCAGCTTCATCATGTGGGGGGGGTTTAGCCGAAGATCAAATGGGCCTGGCAGCAACCTGCGCCAAGATCAGGCAGGGACGGTCGACGGTATGGATATCCCCGGGTGGTACTACGAGCGGACAGCGAACCTGATGACGGAAAATATCAAGGCGAGATTCCCACAGGATGTCTCTGCGGATGTCCTCAAATCATACCGCATCGAGCAAAGCGCCTTGACCTATTGCGCCCAGCGTCTCCTTCTGGCCCGGGAAGCGGAAAGGCGTGGGCTGTCCGTTTCATCCAGCCGGGCGGAGGAAGAAGTCAAGAGGCTTTCCTTCACTACATTGGATGGCGATTTCGATGCCGAGGCGTGGAATTCGATGGTGAACGACCCGGCAAGAAATGCCTATTTGGCTCGGTTGATGAAGGCCCAACAGTACGAGCTGCTTGTCAACGAGCTGATGAAAGAGATCGGCGCCATGGCGCGAGTCATGGAAGAAGAGGCACGAGTTCAATACGCATATGAGAACGGAAAAATCAAGATCCGTTATGTGCCTCTCGATCCTGCCGATTTTCTCGATCCCTCGATCCTGACGGACGAGGAATTGAACGAGCATTACGAAAACAATCTGGACACCTACAAAACGCCCGAAAGACGTAAGGTCAAACTGGTTTCAAAGGAAGTTGTCCTAACCGACGAAGAATTGTCCGCTGTCCTCGAAAAGGCCGAGGCAGCAGCAGAACGCGCCAGAGCGGGAGAGGATTTCGCCGAACTGGCCGGGGAGCTTTCCGACGATCTGTTTTCATCCGGGAACGGGGGCGAACTGGGGTTTTTCACAATGGACCAATCTGTTCCGTTCTTCGAACCGGATCTGACAGATGGTTTAGAGGTGGGGGAGATCAGCGACCCCGTGAAATCCGACAACGGTTACCATGTCATCAAAGTTGAGGAAAAGCGGGCCAACGAGGACGGCCAGGAAGAGATTCGTGCCCGTCATATCCTCTTCAGGACCGCTCCGAGTCCTGATCGCGTCAATGAAGTGCGAGACGAGATGACAACCCTGCCTCAGGAAGCCGCCGAGATGGGTTCATTGGAGCAGGCGGCCGAAATGCACGGCCTCGAGGTGCAGGAGACCCCGTTTTTTGACAGGTCGGGAGTGGGCCTGGAGGATACAGTCGATCAATCGGCCGTGTCCATTGTGGCGCGGAGGGCCTTCAGTTTCGACCAGGAGGCCGTCAGCAATCCGTTCAGGGACCGCTGGCGTTTCTATGTCCTCCTGGTGACCGACAAAGAAGAGTCAGAGCAGATATCTTTCGAGTCCGCAGCTGATCAGGTGCGCCAGGATCTGGCCGAGATTCGGGCGCGTGATGCCGCCCGCCAGAGAGCGGAGACGCTTACCGAAAGTTCAACCCCCCTCGACCAGATTCTGGATGAGGCGCCCGAATTAAAAGAGAAGGTCAAAACGTCCGAGTTTTTCGACAGGCGGGATTCCATTCCAGAGATCGGACGCGCCTTTGATATTCAGGACACGGCCTTTCAAATGCAGCCGGGCGATCCGGCGTCGATGAAAATTTTCCAGAACATTGCCTACCTTTTCGAGCTTGCAGAGCGTGGCCCTTTCGACGAGGATGCCTACAGCCAGGCCCAGGAAGAATTAAAAACGCGCCTCCTTGCGGAGAAGAGGGGATCCCTCCAATCGGATTTCATGAGGCGCATCACCGAGCCCCACCTGAAGACGCTCCAACACAACCCCGATGTGGTCGTAATCGAGGAGGAGCAGATTCCCGGCATCTGAGTACGGATTCTGCCTTGCTTCGTGTCGGGTTCCTCTCGTTCCCAAGTTCAACTTGGGAACGAGAGAACTGCACTAAGTTAAGGACGGTTCAGGAAGTCTGCTTAACTTAGCGCTATTCGAGTCAGCGGTCGTTCGATCGCAGTCTGGCTCGGATCGACTCGGCGTGAGAGGGGAGACCTTCCAATTCGGCCAGACGAATGACATCGGGGCCGTCTCTCTTCAACTGCTCTTCCGTGTAAATCACGACGCTCGAGACTTTGACGAAGTCGTCAACGCTGAGAGGCGATGCAAACCGGGCCTGGCCTTCCGTCGGCAGGACGTGGTTCGGTCCGGCGATATAGTCTCCCACCGCGACCGGAGAAAATGGGCCGAGGAACACGGCCCCGGCATGTTTGATCTGTCCCAGCAGAGATTCCGGATCCCGAGTCACAATGTGGAGATGCTCCGGCGCTCTTTGGTTGGAAATCTCCACGGCTCTGTCGATAGAGTCGACAAGGAGTATTTCCCCGAGATTTCCCAGCGATTTCAGCAGGATCTCCTTTCGCGGATGATCGGAAACGGCCTTTCCCAGCTCTTTTTTCACTTCTCCCGCCAAGGATTCGGAATCGGTAATCAGGATGGCTCGGGCGAATTCCTCGTGTTCGGATTGTGACATGAGGTCCCAGGCAATCCAGTCCGCCCGGGCCGAGTCGTCCGCGATCCCAATGACCTCGCTCGGTCCTGCTTCCTTATCGATGCCCACCAAGCCCGTCACCATTCGCTTGGCAATCGTCACGTAGATGTTTCCGGGGCCGACGATCTTGTCGACACGTGGGATGGTCTCTGTCCCGTAAGCCAGGGCAGCGACGGCCTGGGCGCCCCCCACGCGGAAAATGCGTGTCGCGCCGGCCAGGTCCGCTGCGGCCAGCACCGCCGGATGAATGGTTCCCCCTTTGTAGCTGGGGGGCGAAACCATGCATATCTCCTCGCAGCCCGCGATTTTCGCCGGGACAATCGTCATCAGAACGCTCGAGGGATAAAACGCCAGCCCGCCGGGAACATAAACGCCCACCCTGTCGATAGGCGTTACCTGCTCGCCCATTCGGACTCCTCCCTCGAATTCTTCAAGCCACGATTCTCGCCGGTGACGCGAGTGGAACGCCTCAATGTTGGCCTTCGCTTTTTCGAGCGATCCCATCACCTCCGGCGAGACCTGGCCGTAAGCCTCTTGGATTTCATCTTTGCCGACCTCGAATCGAGAGGGATCGATCGCCGCGCGATCAAATTTCTGCGTAAACTCAGTTACGGCCTTATCTCCGCGGTCCCGGATCGCAGCAATGATCTCACGGACAACCTCGGTGACTTCCGAAGGCGTTTCCTCCTGCGCGGCCCGCTCTTCCAGCGCAGAAGACTGTCCACGCAGGTCACGAATCTGGATGATCGGTTTGGGCATTGCGAATTGCTCGAAAAATCCTATCGTTCCGTCTTCAACTATGAAACCTGCGTCAGGACTTTTCCTGTAGTTTCATTTCCCCAAAGGGGATACAATAGGTTTGGTCTTCTATTGAACTTCGCCTTTGATAAAGAAACGGACGAAACACACCGAGGAAGCATTATCAGCAGCGGTTTGTAGGGGCGCACGGCGTGCGCCCGTTCGCGACCCGTTTCTTTGTCTATGCAAACCTCAATTAACTCTCTCAATATCAGCGCCGAGACCCTGAAGATTTTCCTCCAGCTTCTCATGGCCCCGATCGATGTGATACGCGCGGTTTATTTCGCTTTTCCCCTCTGCTGCCAGCGCTGCAATGACCAGACCTGCGCCGCAGCGGATGTCCGACGCCATAACACTGGCGCCTGAGAGGTGATCCACTCCACGAATAATCGCCGTCCGGCCTTCCTGCTCGATGTCCGCGCCCATCCGAATCAGCTCGCCCACGTGGGCATGGCGGTTTTCATAGATGCTTTCCGCTATCGTACTGGTTCCCTCGGCAAGGGTCAGCAGGGCCGTCATGGGCGGCTGGAGGTCGGTGGGAAATCCTGGGTAGGGCAACGTTTTGATCTGGGACGGCTGAAGCTTCCTGTCGCCTGATACCCGGATTCCTCCTTCCTCGATTTCAAGAGAAACGCCTGACTCCTCCAACTTGGCAATCAGCGTTTCCAGGTGCTCTCGCCTGGCGCCTTCGACCAGCACATCCCCTCCCGTGATGGCGGCGGCGATGAGAAAGGTGCCCGCTTCTATCCTGTCTGGAACCGAGGTGTAATTGTCCGGTCTCAACTCCACCACGCCTTCGATTTCAATGGCGTCGCTCCCCGCCCCGGTTATCTGGGCGCCGCATGCGTTCAGGAAATTCGCCAGGTCCTCAACCTCTGGCTCCCGCGCTGCGTTCTCGATGGTGGTTTCCCCTTCGGCCAGCGTAGCGGCCATCATCAGGTTCCTCGTGGCTCCCACACTGGGGAAATCCAGGAAGATTTTTCCGCCCCGAAGTTTCTCGGCTTGGGCCTCCACATATCCCTGGGTAATCTGTATGTCCGCCCCCATCGCCTGGAGTCCCTTCAGGTGGATATCGACCGGTCTCGCTCCGATCGTGCATCCACCAGGCAGGGAAACCCGGGCTTTCCCCAGCATTGTCAGGATGGGACCCAGCACCTCGAAAGAGGCCCTCATGGTTCGAACAAGCTTGTAGGGAGCTTCATGCCCTGTCAGATTGGACGAGTCAAGGGTCAAGATCCCCTCGTCCGACAGATCGCTCTCGATCCCCAGAACGCCGAGAATCCGCATCATGGTCTTTACATCCCGGACTGCGGGAACTGAATGGAGCTCGTACTTGCCTTGCACGAGGATGCTGGCCGCCATCAGCGGAAGAACCGCATTCTTGGCGCCACGAACGCGTACCTTTCCGCTGAGCGGCTTTCCTCCGTTAATCAGGAATCTGTCCACTGCGCCGGAGCCCTCCGTCCGTCATTAAGTTTTTGCAGAGAAATGGATACCGAGTCGTCTCTATGCCAAGGACACCCTCTGACGAGGGATGGTATGAATGAAGGCGACCTGGAGATTCACCCAGCGGGCTGGTCCCCGGTTTGCTCCGAGGAGTCAGGATTACTAGCGGCGGCGTTGTCTTCAGCCGATTGGCTGGTTGCGTCCCCCGGAAGATTCTGGAGCGCCTGATCCAGAGTCATTCCATCATCAAAGGTGGGTGACGCAGGTTCAAAATTCATGACTGGACGGGGGCCTTCCAGGTCCGATCCGGATCCTGACGGAAAGATCGACAGGAGCAGGAGAACGACTGCGCATGCCCCTCCAAGAATCCACGTGGCTTTTGAAAGAACATCCCCGCGTCGCGTCCCGAAGATAGTCTGGCTCCCTCCGCCGGCCCCGAAGGCGCCCACGAAGCCGGATTCTTTTCCCTGCTGGACCAGAACGACAACCATCAGCAGGACACAGGCAGGAATAAAGAGGATCATTAGTAATGTGTGCAAGGCTTTACTCTCCCTTCATAACGGTGTATTCGAATTCTATTAATCTCGACTCAAATGCTTGTCGGCTGATACCTGAATCTCCCCAAGTTTACCTCACTCGTCCGGAATTTGCGACTGTCCGGTTTTCAAGCCTCCAATTCCCGGTAAAGATACCACGGCAATTCCGGCCCTTTCCGGTCCAGGTAAATCTCGAATAACCGGCCGCATTTGGTCTCAACTTGGAACCGGTTCCGATGGCGCCGCATGCGCCAGTTCTTCCGCCGGGGCGACCCCGCAGGAAAGCCCCAATCCTGCCAGCTTTTCACAATTTTTTCTACCCGGAATTCCTCCTCACGCCAGATGAACGATACCGGCATCGCCGGCTCCCCTTCGCATCGGACATCGATCTCCTCCGAGTACATGTGACCAACTGCCGACCCCGTGGGAGAAGGTTTCGTCATTCTCGTCGACCCATGTCGTGCCCCAGTGGCTCTCGGATCGGTCGAAATCCGTCACTGAGCGGAGGCTGAGACAATACTCCAGAACGAATCCGGCTTGAGGCTCGCGCCGCCGACCAGGGCCCCGTCGACGTGCTCCTGGGCCATCAGCTCGACCGCGTTATCGGGCGTCACGCTTCCTCCGTACAAGATGCGGCAGGGATCAGCGCATTGGTTCCCGTAGACTTCGGCCAGAACCTTCCGAATGAACTCGTGGGCTTCGTTGGCCTGGCCCGGGGTAGCGGTCTTGCCGGTTCCGATGGCCCAAACCGGCTCATACGCGATGGCTATCGTGAGAAACTGCTCGGCCGATATGTCCGCAAGACCTTCTCGAATCTGCGAACCCAGGACGGCTTCTATTTTCCCGGCCTCTCTTTCCTCCAGGGTCTCTCCTATACAGTAGATGGGATACAGCCCGGCCTTCAGAGCCGCTTTCAGTTTTTTGTTGCACCATTCGTTCGACTCGTCGTTGACCCGTCTCCTCTCTGAATGGCCGACCAGCGCATAAGTGCATCCGACATCGACCAACATCTGTGTCGATACTTCTCCTGTGTACGCCCCTTTGGGTTCCCAGAAAAAGTCCTGCGCCCCGACGGCGACGGAACTGTCGCGGGTTGCCTCGGCCACGACCGAAAGGGATAAAAATGGCGGCAGGAGCACGACATCGGCCTTCTGGGGGTCGAAGTCCCCCATCAGGGGGAGAAACTCCGATACGAAGGATTTCGCGTCCTCCCTGACCTTGTTCATTTTCCAGTTCGCTGCAATGATTGGCTTTCTCATAGCTTGGTGTCCGTTAGTAGGTTGGCTTGTGAATTGGTTTGCTGATTCGACAGCAGTTCCCTCACGGCCTGGATGTCCTGATGCACCTGCCGCACCAGTTCTTCCACTCCCGAGAACTGCTTCTCGTCCCGAATGCGGCGGGAAAACGAGATTTCTATTCGCTGCCCATAAAGGTCGCCCGAAAAATCGAGGAGGTGAGCTTCCAAAACCACCGTTTTCTCCTTGGTAACGGTAGGCCGGGTGCCGAGGTTGACCGCTGCGGGGTACTTCCCGAATTCTCCTTCTGCCCACCCCGCATAGACGCCCCCTGGGGGAAGAACGAACCCTGTCGGATCCACATTCGCGGTCGGCACCCCGATGGCGGTCCCGCGTCGATCCGCCCTCAACACGGTGCCTTGGATGGAGGGATATCGGCCAAGAAACTCCCTGGCTTCTTCGAGGTCTCCTTCACGGATTTCCTCCCGGACACGAGTGCTCGAAATCGGCGCCCCGTCCACGATGAAGGGATCCAGCGTCACGACTGAGAAGCCTAGTGGGTCGCTCATCTCTTTCAGCAGGCTGAGATCTCCCTGTTGGCCTCTCCCGAATCGAAAGTCGTGTCCCGTAATAAGTTCGGCTACTCCCAGCGACTCCACCAAAACCTCTCGAACGAAGTCGGGCGCCTCGATCTGTGAAAAGCTCTTATCAAAAGTCAGAATGTAAGCGACCTGGATCCCGAGGGCGTCTAATAATTGGGTCTTCTTTTCAAGATCCGTAAGCCTTCCAGGGACCTGAGCCGGGCGAACCACTTCCGCCGGGTGGCAGTCAAAGGTCAGAATTCCGGGGGTCCCTGAAACGACCTTGGACCGTTCGCAAAGCCGGCGGAGGACATACCGGTGGCCCAGGTGAACACCGTCGAAGTTCCCGATTGTCAATACGAGTCCAGGGACCTTCTTCGAGGATGGAGTCGGATCGCGGATAATGTCCATGGGATTACAATTCACAATCCAGCCGATAAGCCGCCGCACGTCCTGACGCCCTACAACAAGTACATCAACAAGTTACAAAGATCACTGTTTTCGTCTGGTATCAGTGTTTATCGGGGATTCTTGCAGGCACTTGCAACGTCATTGTAACACGGGAGATGTTCTCAGGGAAGTGGGGCGACCTGGCAGGTGTCAAGGCCCAGCGTCACGCCCAGGCAGCAAACAAGGGATAGGGGCCTTACCATTTGGCCGGAATCGGGAATCCCGTGCTACACGGTAAGGGGGAGTGGGGTCATAGGTTTCTTCGACTGAATTTGCCTTCAGATCGAGCCTAGCTGTGAAACGACCCTGTCAGCCTCTTGAACTGCAAGGCTCGCAAAGGATTTCGGACGCGTCCCTAACCAGTCATCGTAATCGGCCTGGCAGCGACTTCTGTAAAGGCGACCCAAGTAAGTGGCGATCTGCGTGCGGTTCTTGTCTGGGGGCTGGTAGTTACGAAAATAGGCCTGAACTTCCCAATGGTCAGTCCCCGAGTGTCTACGTTGGAAACCTTCCGAAACCGCGACGTCCAGCGCAACATGAAAAGCTGCATAGTACGCTCGACTGGCAGCCGTTCTCAAAGCAGCTTCTGCTGGTCCGGGGACGGCAGGATCTTCTTGCAGCGCTCGCGCAAATGTCAAGAAATCATTCCAGTTAAAGCTCATGTGAACCGAACATTGAAATTGAAAAGTTCTTGGACCTGGGGGGATTGAGCTAAATAGAACTCATCATCAAGCTTGTCCATTAACTCCATCGCTTCGGAGGGGGATCCTGTAACCGAGATGTATGCGAACAGCATCTCCTCGTCCATCCCTTCAGGATCCTTAACAACTTCCAACTCAATCGGTGTATCTTCACCAAAAATCTCCCGCACGTATGTAATTGAATTCGATACTATGTGAATGAGGAATGGGTGCTTCAAAAGAAATCGGTGCACTTCCCTCGGTTCAAAAAAGGCGGTTTCGAGTTCCCCAAAAAGAGTTTGGGCAGCAAAAAGGGCGCTATACATCTCCTCAGGCCCTTGGACATCCGCATCGCTTTCACACTCTCCTAAAACTGACCATGCTGTAAGTACCGCACTTTCCGTGGGCACGAGAGCGACCGGCAGTTCCATAAGGGGGCCTAATTTGAGACAGCTTTGTAATCTTGTTGTCACGATCGGTTCGCCGATGAGCTTCGGGTCTATAGCTCCAGGCCCGAGAGCTAATTTCGACATGCCGGTAAAATGGATTTTGACCGAATCTCTTGCGTCAAGAGTGCGCAGGTGCAGATTCTGGGGAATCGTTGCCGTGCTGACTTCATCCAGCCTTCCAATCCATACATTGCTAAACGTGGATCTCCCAGGTCCGGTAGCAACCCACCTGCCTTTTCCTGATTGCCAGATTTCTGTCAGCGTATCTTTTTCGACGTCAACATCTATGTCAACTCCCATCAGACTTCAACCTCCAAGCTCAAAGGTGGCCCTAAATGTCTCAACGGCATGAGAGATCCGATCGGGGTATTCTTTTATAGACTCTTCAAGCGTTTCCATCGGCGAGCCGTCGGGAAGATCGGTGTGATAGTTGGCGTCGAGAATGATCCCGAGCCTTGACTCGCTCTCATTGACTGTACGGGTTGCTCGCCCCGATTCTATCCCCAGGCGAAACAGTGACCCTTTTAATGGATAGCCTAACCGTATGGCCATTTCAGTCGGCTTCGATTCTTCACGATCCCAACTCCCCTCTGTTAGAAATTTAGCTACTAAGAGGCCCCCGGCACTGGAATGTTCTATAAACGCCTTAACATTGATCCCCAATTTCATGTACCGAACTTTCGGGAGTTTGTCAATATAGGTCCGGGCCAGTTGGGGCAATAATGATTTTGAGTAATCCTCAATGGGATCGTTTTCTACCACTTGAAATCTATTCGGGTCGACCGAAAAGGCAATACCATTCGTGAACCGGGCGTTGGATCTGACAGGAGTAGAAATGGACGGCTCGGCCAATTCCCAGTCCTTTGGAATAATCCCCTCCGCCACCAGATAGGACGGGTGTAGAATGGATGGGTCGAGGTGTTCGGCAATCACCACGATCGATGTATAGAGAATCTCAAGTTTCATGTATTTTGCCCACGCCCTATTCTATACTAGAACCTGAAAAGAAGGGGGAAGCCTCTTCCCACTTTTTGGCCTCCAATCCCTACTCACCCCGGCTTGTAGGCAAATTTTCGGCTTTCTTTCGCCAATTTCCCTCAATTCTTACTCACCCCAGCGCGTACCTTCTTTTCCTTCTCCGCTTCCCATCTCAAATGTTCCGCCCGGGTAATCTCAAGCTGGCAGTCCTCTTCCGGTGACAGCGCAGCCGTCAGCCACTGCCGGCGGTTATCCGGATCGAGAAGAGAATACCTTGAAGGCCCATGCGGCCAGCAGCGGAACGCAACAAGCAAAGGCTACGGCCAACAAGAATGTATTGGCTGAAACCGACCATGCGCCGGTAAGTGCGTAAACGAACGATATGCCCAGATTGGACAAGAGACAAAGCAAGAAAAACCGGCCGCCGGACATCCGCCCAATACCGGCCACTATCGTGGTGGCCTCGGCGAGAATCGGAATCGGGCGAGCCAGTACGATAATCCACTTCCCATAGGTTTCTGACAGTCGTCTAACGCGGTCGACCTCTGAAGAGGGCAGCCACCTTCTTCGCTTGCTTCCGGATAGCTTGGCTCCGATGAGGTATCCGATTCCGCAGGAGATTGTCATACTCACAGTTGAAATCAGGGTACCCAGGAAAACACCCAGCAGCGCTCCGAGCATTGTACTGTTCATGCTGGAGGGAACGGGAAGAAATACGTCGAGTGCGAGCAGTGCGCTCAGATAAGAAGCGGCCATAATCAGTGAGGTGTCGTCCGACTCGACTGCGTCCCTGGAACTATTCTCCAGAATCTCCCCGAACATTAAGTAAGGAATGAAGATGACAGAGAATAGAAGCGCCGAAAACAGGATCCAGAATCCCGCGATTCGCCCGAGTTTATTCATCGTCCACCCTGTCTCCGGCAAAGGCGACAGCGCTCAAGGCATCTTCCAGGGCCGGGATGTGGGCGACTTTGGCGGTGTGGCAGCTCTGACATGTACGGCGGCATTATATGTCATAATTCCCTTGAGAGTCAGTTACTTGCGTCCATTTCGAGGGGCCGGGAGGCCATAGGGTGGACGCTCGGGTTATGATGTAGGTGGAATGAGTTGGAAGGGGCTTGAGTAGTATCTAAGTCCTTGACGTTTAACCTAATTGAGGGCGAGGCCTGCCGACAGATGACGTTATGCGATGAGGAGTTGATGCTGCAGGTGGGACGGGGCGAGGCGGCGGCCTTCGAGACGCTCTACGACCGCCATGTCAAGAGAGCGTACTCCTTTTTTTATCGAATGACCGGCGGGGATGCTCAGACTTCGGAGGACCTGCTCCAGGAGCTTTTCGTCCGTATCTGGCGATCGGCCCGTTCTTACCGCCCGACCGGGGATTTTCTCGCGTACTTTTTCACCATCGCGAGAAACCTTGTCATCGACCTTAGCAGGAAGCGGAAGCGGGCTCCGACTCGGGTGGATACGGGATCCGATCTTGATTCCATTATCGATGGAATTCCGGGCGGTCAGACGGCTGGAATTGGAGCCACCTCTCCAGCCGAAGCGGCCCAGCAGCAGGAACGGCATGAGGTTATTGAATGGGCCCTTCAGCAGCTTAGCGAGGAGCACAGAATGACTGTGCTCTATAGTGAGCTGATGGGATTCACTTACCGAGAAATAGGGGACATGATGGGAATTCCTCCCGGAACGGTCAGTTCCCGGAAGGTATACGCAATGAGGCAGTTGAAGAAACTCCTCGAAGGCAAAGAGGAGATTTTGTGAGAGGTCTACGAAAATGAACCCGAACGGACCCGAATGCCGAAATCACCAGGAAAAACTGGTGGCCTTCTTGGATAGCGAGATGGGCTGGGATGAAAGAAATCAGGTCCTCCAGCACCTGATGACCTGCCCGGCCTGCCAACAGGAGTACCTTGCCCTGGCAAAGATCAAATCAGGGCTGCGGGAACTCAGGGAATACGCTCCCTCTTCCCACGCCTCGGACCGGATCCGCAGGGAAGCCGGAATCCGACGACCGTCCAAGGTCGTCCATCTGCCTTATCAAAGCCAGTGGCGCAGATATTTGGCGTGGGCCGCCGGGATCGTCTTGGTGATTTCACTCTCCGCCGGGTCGGGGTATTTCGGAGGCCGTCACTCGATTCTCGGGGATCCGACCGCCGAGGGATCTCTCACCACTGCCTGGAGGCTGTCGGCTGTCGAACGGATGAAACAGATTCTCCGTTATACCGAACGCACCCGATCCTATCTGCAGGGCAGCGATGAAGAGGTCGGCAGACGGATCCTTTCCAGAACTCAGCAACAACTCGCGCGTTTGATTGACTCGCTTCTGCCCGAAGGAGAAGTGAACTACCTAAGCCTGATGAAAGACTATCAGGCGGGCGCCCGGTTAGGGAAAGCCGATCCGGAAGAAGCGGCTCGGATAATGGTGTCGGTTGCGGAGAAAGACCCTCGGGGTCCTCTCGGCAATTTCGCTTCTCTTCGATTGGCGGAAATCGAGCTGGTCGATCGGAAAGATGTCGTGGCTGCAAGAAAAATCTACGAGTCGCTGGGCCCCCTGACCGGAGATGAAGGATGGGAGGTCTATTACGGCCTCGCGGAATGCGCGCGAATGGAAGGGGACTTCCAGAAGGCCGATGGGTACTACTCGGAGTTGGTCAAGGGCTATCCCAAAGTACGGGGGACTCCAGCCGCCCAGTACGAGTTGGCTCAAATGCGCTTCGAGGAGATGAACGATTTCGACACAGCGCGGGAGGCCTACCTCCAGCTGACACGGGAATGGGATCGACTGGACGAGGAACTTGCCCGGAATACTGTTTACAGGAACTTGCGCTGGATCGACTCAAACCGGGAAGATGGCGGCGAGCCCTTGAGGCGATATCTGGCCTCACGAAAAGCGGCCCCGCAACAAAGGGTGGAGCTACTGGCTAACGTGTTGATGAGCTATCCCGATGCCGGTATCTCCGACCGGGCTTGGGAAGAGCTCTGTCTCCTCGACGGGGGTCTCGAAGCCGAGCGGATCCCCGTTGAAGATTTAGAGAAACTCGACCAGGCTTCGGTTGAAACGGAACTTCTGAACCGGATCATCGCCTCCGCTGAAATGGATGCGGTCCGGCTTTACACAAAATATCGGAAGACTTTACAGGCAGCCGAGCTTCTGCCGGGCCGGGAAAAGGATCTGCTCGAGTTGTTGCAGGAAGTGCCGGAGGGCTCGGGACTCGCGAACACCCTGGTGGCTCGATTGGACGCCATCGAAGCCGCAGGTCAGCCCTACGTGTGGCGTGCGTCCTTGGAGCCGTAATAGTATCGAGGAATTCCAATGAGCTTTCTCAGCAAGTTGTTCCTCGCGGCCGTCGTGTTGGCCGTCGTTCTTTCTTTCTCCGCCTTCGGAGATCCCATCGATATAGCCCGTGAGCTTCTGGACATCACCGACTTCGACAACGCGGCGGAAGTGTTGCGGGGGCAATTGGCGCAGGAGCCTCGAAATGCTGAGGCGCATTATCTGCTTGCTGTATCGTATTTGAAGTGGGCAGAAGTAGCCGATCTGAGTCGCCGGTCCGAGCTGATGGACCGTGCGATGATCCAACTGGGCACTTTGACACATCTCGAGAAGCCGGGGGAGAAGTATCTGCGTACGGTCCTGACTTCGAAGGAAAAAATTCTGCGCAGGCACGGCAGGCAGGCGTTGCGGAAGAATCCCTCCAAAGGAGTTGATGACGTTCTCAAGGACCAGCTATTCGAAGAGGCATTGAACCCGCTCGAAAGGGCGGATGTTCTGCGTACGCTCAGCCTGCTCGGTTCCCCCGACTTCGAAACAGTACTTGTCCGGGTTCTGGAAGGCTCCGAGGGATTGTTGCGCCGGGAAGCCGCCCGGATCTTCTCCAGAGTTGCCACCGACAAATCCCTTGAGACAGCTCGCCAATTGATGGAAGACGCCGACGTAACCATTGCTCGAGAATGCGCGCGGGTGGTGGCGCGACTCGGGAATGCGGACGATACTGAGGCCCTTGTTGACGTGGCCCTGAGAACGACCGGATCGATGAGGCTGCTCGCTTCCTTACCTCCCGAGTCTGTACTCGTCAACCTCTCCCGGCATGTCGAGTCCAGCCAGAATCCCCAGGCGAGCAATAAAGCTCTCTTCCTGATCCGCCAGATTGGCCGGGAGAATTCCGAGGCGCGTTTTGATTCCCTCTCCGCCTCCGTATTCGAATCGATCATGGGAGATACGGATCCGCAAGTGGCGGCGGCGGCCTCAGAAATTGTCAGCAGGATTGAAGGCAGAGAGGTCCGAATTCAGGCGCGCCTCCCAACGGAAGAGCTTTCGAGGATTTTCAATCTGGGTGAGATTCAGGTGGCCAGGGGAGATGCCCAGGTGACCACGACCCCCATCCTCAATCTATCAAACGAATCGGCCAGGGAAACAGTCCTGGAGAATCAGGACCCGCTTCGAAAGATCGCAGAGAAGTTTGTTGCCGGGCTGACCGAAGAGCAGATCGAGGAAGGGATTCCCTCAGCCGAGGAAAAACTGATTGAAGGACTCAACCTCGCCCTGGGCGGGGAGTTTGTTCGCTCTGTTCACTGGGTGGGAACGGTGCAGAGTGAAACGAGTGGATAGGCCTCACACATAATAATCGGCGTAACGCGGTCCCGAATATCTTCCGCTTTCCCTGTCAATTCAAAACAAGATCAATGTGATTCTCATCTCCCGAAGGCCAGGCTCGTCTGAAAACCCAGAAGCCCTACTTGAGGGGGAAGCTCTCCCACTCTCGCCTCGATCGTCGGCGAGCTGATCGTAATCAATTCCACGATTCCCAGTCTCGATCCAAGAAGGCCGCCGCCGCCGCCAAAGCCACCGCCACCCAGGCCGCCGCCGCCAAAACCGCCGCCACCCTGGCCGCCGCCGCCAAAACCGCCACCGCCCAGGCCGCCGCCCTGGCCTCCAAAGCCTCCGCCGCCGACTCCGCCGAGCCCTCCACCGCTGAATCCGCCGCCAAAGCCTCCAATCCCTCCACCAAAACCTCCAAGGCCCGCTTGCAATGAGCGGTTCTGAAGCATTCTACGGTTCAAAGCGGAGCGTTGAATCTGCGCGTACGGATGCTGAACCAGGGTCGGATTCGGTTGCCGGCGTCTCAGTTCCTGATCCGCGCGAACGGTCTCCTTCCGCTTGTCTTTGGTCTGCTGGTGGATGGTTTCCCATGCCGTCAACTGCCTCTTGCGCGCCACGGGCGTCGTGCGAGAGACTTCCTTGACGTCCTGTTTCCAGAAGGTCCGGGACATCAGCCGGGGACCCGCGGAGCGCCCCAGGCTGCTCGTGCTCTTGTAGAGCATCTTGAGGCGGATTTTCTGGTTGTCCTCATCGACTATCACTCCGGAAAACACCTTCCCAGAGCTCATCTTCACTACGTCCATGTCCGCCGAGGCTGCCTGGTCGATACCGAAGGCCCCTTGGGGCAGAAGTAAACCCGCCAAGATCAACAAAACCAGGGGAGCTGATGGTATATGCCGGTGTCTAATGAAATCCTGCATTTGACTTCTCCTCCCACGATGGCTTCCCGCGACTCCCCCCAGTCCACGGAATACCCAATTAGTGCTCTGTCAACTTTGTTTTAATGGGTAAACAATCCGGTCTCCCGTTCGTGCTCCTGCCCGTGCTCGTAATCGTAATCGATAATTCGTTGCCGGTTTCGAGTACGAGCACGAAATAATCCCCGCCAACATGACCGACAGATTCAATGTTGCCAAGGTACCAGTTACGACGGTCCAACGTCCAGGAAAACCTCTCGAATTCGCCCCTGAAGGGTGCTGTTACTGCTGGTTACCAGCAGGATAACGTTCCTGTTAACGTACTGCGCCCTCCGCGGCCCCCGCTGGGGGCTCAGGGCCATCCCTCCGCTCGGAACGACGCCGACCATCTCGGCCATCCCGCCGGTTGTGAATTCCGCTGTGTTCTGTTTCGCAATTCGGAGGTAATCATCATCGTCGAACCAAAGCGCCCGGACCTGCGCGCCGTCAACCCGCATGCTCATAGTCCAGGCGGCATGGTAAGTCGAGTCCTCTCCTCCTTCTCGGAAGTCGGTAATGTTGAATCCGGCGGCGTCAAAAGCGTCGAGGACATTTTCCAGTTCAATGGTTTGGCTGTAGTACGAGAGCCGATTGAGGATATTGGAGTTCTTGACGAACAGCCAGAAGATGACCAATATAA
>SDBV01001615.1_pt1 | contig 33923 bp, 40 predicted proteins | sample 2277081 | NCBI WGS metagenome assembly SDBV01 (sample SAMN10402039, study PRJNA504765) | marine sediment metagenome | isolation source: marine sediment core GS10_PC15, 223 cmbsf | place: Arctic Ocean: Southern Knipovich Ridge | collected 2010 | reverse complement strand
CATCACTTCCTGGCTTTGCTTCCTTGCTTATAGTATCTCCATCTACAACATTAGTGTCTGTTTTACTATCTACTTTAACATCTAAATCTGTTATTTCTAACTGAGCTGAAGCACTAAAAGCTAAAGCTATAAAAATCAACATTCCTAATAATAATTTTATTGTTTTCATTTTTATCAGAACTCTTTTTTTTTTTTATTCCTCTAAAATTTCTTCTCCACCTTTATTTCTAAACATTAAAAATATTGAAACAGCAATTATTATTAAAACTAAAATATTAACACCAACTAATGCTACTATCCAAGACTCTATCCCTTCTTCCTGAGTTTCTGTTATAACTGAGCCTGTTATTTGTTCTTTTTCCTCTTCTTCTTCAGTTTCTTCTATTGTACATAATGAAGAGCAACCATCATTACTTATTTTATTGCCATCATCACATTCTTCACCTGTTTCAATTTTATTATTTCCACAGACAATAACTGGTTCCTCTTCTTTCTCTTCTTCACATCCTTCAACATTTAGTTCTAATTTTCTATAATCATCTAGGTTATCTTCATCAAAATAAAGCCACATCTCAATTGGATAATTTCCTGTAGCTTGATTTCTTGAAACAGGAATTGTATAGCTTTTTGACCATTTGCTCTCTTCTTCTAATAAATCATTTTCTAATTCTATTGGAAATTCTTCAATATTTATTCCTAAAGCAGAACTTTTTATTACTAATTTAACTTCATCTTCTTCATTTCTTCCAAAATTATAAATTGTTGTAGATAACATAGATGTTCCACCACAGATTATTTTTGAAGGACTCAATACAGCATTTTTTATTTTAATATCATGGCTTTCTTTTTCAACCTCAATTGTTAAAGTCCATGAAATCTTTCTGTCAATACCATCATCATCTTCTCCTTCAATATCTACCTGGACTTCATATTCTCCTTCTTCTACTTCAAGTGGTGTTTTAAATTTGAATGTTTCTGAATAACTTTCATCAGGATTAAGATCAAATTCATCTGACTCTTCTTCTAAATCTTCACCATCATCAATACCTGAAACTATTACAATCATAACAATATTATTTATATCAATATCTTCTTCATCTGAGAATGTGTTTTCTACTTTGATAGTAAAATCAAATGCATCACCTGGCTTTAATCTTTTATTTATTTTTTCCCCATCTTCAAGATTCTTATGGGTTTCTTTCTTTGGACCAATAGTAGAGTCAAAATCAACTATATGAAGCCTTCCTCTAACTTCTATTTTTAAAGGGATTGTAAAAGCAGAAGTTAATTCATTAGCATTAATCTCAATATTTCCTATTGTTTTTATTCCTGATTCTTCTGTATCTGGAATATCTGCTTTTACATATATTGTATTATCACCAATAGCTAAATCAGTTGTTAAAATTGAACTATAATCTACATCATCATCTGAAAAAACAACATTATATGCAGTTGCTGTAGAACTGATTGTAGCACTTAAAGCTGCATCAGAATTTATTGTAAAAGCTTTAGCAGAAGTTGTTTCACCAGCATTTGTTTGATCAAATTCAACACTAGTTGGAACTGTTAAAGCTAAAGCACTAGCTATTAACAAAAATAAACCCATTACATATAATAGTAATTTTTTCATTATAGTCCCCTTATTATTATATAGTAGTTACAATATGTATATTGGATTAGATATACTATATATAAAGCTTTCTATTCAATATATTAAGAATTCTTAAGATATTATAAAGATTATTGTAACTTTTTATATGTTAAAAAAAAAAGAAAAAAAAAATTAAGGTTTGAAATAACCCCTATAATTGTGTCCTAGGCTTGATACATATATTTTTGAACAGCTTTTTCCAACATCTGTTGAAATAAACTTACACTCTCTACCATTTGCTTCTTTGCAAGCTTCTCCTTCACACCATGCTAATGTACCATCTTCTAGGATTATAGAATCTGCTGTTTTTTCTGTTACAACTTTTCCTGTTCCTCCATTAAGATTAAGTAAGCCAACTATAGCCACAACAGCTACAACTCCTACAACAATTAAAGCAAAATTATTATCCGTTGCCATATTTTAATACCTCCTTGTTTTTTTTTTTTTATTTAATTTATGATCATAAAAGCTTACTTACATTTCCAATGTGGTTGCCATGAAGTTCCTGTTTTATCCATAAAAATTGGACAATTTGCAGTTGTTCCTTTTGCGTAATATTCGCACTTTCTATCTGGGAAAGGTAAACAATTGTCTTCACATTCATATTGATGACAAAACTGATAATCTCTTACTTTTTCATAAGGAACATTACTTTTATCAGATACAGTAGTCCAGGTTGGATAAACCACTTCAGATTGAATGTTATTATAGCTAGGTACACCTATAATTATTAAAATAGAAATTATTGCTAATATTCCGATTATTAAAAATCCAGAACTTTGATTAATTGTTTTTTTTATTATCTTTTTTTTTTTCCCTTTCACCATTTTTTTTTATTTATCATCATCTCTAAAATACTATTATATAAATCTTTTGAATTATTTTTCTTCTTCTTCTTTTTTACCTTTATTCACAATTTTTTTAGCAATCTCCATAGCATCATTCATATCAGCAGCCAGTCCTACTTTCTTCAGATTTTCAGCAAGACGATTTATCTTTTCAATTTCTTCTAGCATAGTACCACCCAAGAAATTGCTGTATAGAGAAATTGCTGTAAACTATTTCCTGATATTAGAATATATAATTTTTTTGTTTTTATATAGTATTAAACTCACTCCCTTCTTTATGGTAAGTTCTTCCTTCATTACTCTTTAATTTTTCATTTAACACTTTTCCAATAAATATAGTATGATCTCCTGTTTCGATTTGATCTACAACCTGACATTCTAGATAACCAACAGCTTCCTTTATCTTAGAACAATCTATCTTATCACATTCTTCTTTTGTTAATCCTGCTTCTTTAAATTTATCCATTGTTGAACCAGTATTTTTTCCGCAAAACAATACTTTGTCTTTTAAAGAAAAAGGTATATAATTAACACAAAACACCTTACTTTTATCTATAATATCATGACTAAATCTTGTTGTTCCAATAGAAATTGTATATAAAAAAGGAGTAAAACTGGTTTGCATATGCCAATCAATTGTTATAATATTATCTTTTATCTCTTCCTTACCTAAAATATTAGCTTCCCCCCTACAAGAGATTAATACTGTTTGCTTATAACCAGTTAATTCTGACATTCTATTTTAATTTTCTTGCTATAAAATACAATATAACTCCTAATAAAAGATAAGCAATTGTTAAAAACCATAATTTTGGAATTTTTGTGTTAATATAAACTGTAACTACTGGCTCTAATGCTTTTGTATATTTTGTTAAAAAATTAATTAAAAAATCTTTTCCAAAAATAGTTGTTAATAAAGACAGTAATCCTGGAACTAATGAATAATAAGCTAAGCTTTTGAATGTTTTCGCTAATGATTCTCTTATGTAAAGAGTCCCTATAATTGATATTATCATTAATATTATCTCTCAAATTAAAAAAAAAAAAAGAATTATATTTAATTGCTATTTCTTCTGGCAATCTTGTTGAAAAAAAAAAAGGAATAATAAAAGATAATCCTAAGATATAGAGAAAAGCTAAAACAGGCCTTAACATCAGGGAATATATTTTATTCATTAATTATTTTAGAAAATTAAAACTATAAAAATTTACTTATTATGGACTTCTTGAATACTGCAAGAACAAGGAAGTTTGTGAATTGTTCTATGTAATGCTTTTCTTGCTATTTCTAAATTTTCTCTGTTTACTGATAAGTCAATTATTGTCTGCCCTTTTTTTACTCTAGCTGCTAATCCAATTGTTTTTCCAAAACTCATCTTCATACCAGTTGACATTCTGTCTGCACCAGCTCCTGCTGCTAATGGATTTTCCCTTAAATGATGATGTGGATAAGATCTTATCCTAAAATAATAATCGTTTTTTCCTAAACTCTTTTCTAATAATCTATTTGAAGACTGTCTTGCAGATTCTATTGCATTTTGTCTTATCTGTACAGAATCTTTTGTTATTAAGTTTAATGTGTATTCAAACTTTTTCTTTGGATTACCCATCTCATATCTAACAACTAAATGGCTGGGAGTCATTCTAACATAATTCAATCTCTTGAATTTGCTTTTTTTTGTATAAGGCCGCTCTAACCTTCTATAAGCACAGCCTTTCCTCATTTTTGCCATAACTATTTGTGTTTGTAATTTGTTTAAAAATCTTTTGTTTTAAAATTAATTAAAAATAAATAGAAAGATTTAAATATAAAATATATCAAAAACATTAATTAAAAAAAGAGGTGAACAATGAGAAAAGGTTCTCTAAGCTTATCAATTAACGCTATCGTCGTATTAATTCTTGCTGTAGTTCTCATGGCTTTTGCTCTTCCTTTTATTTCAAAGATGTTTAAAAGTACTACAACTCAATTTGAAGAGTTAGCTGGCGAAGAACCAGCAGCACTTGTTGCAAATGGAGCAAATCCTGTTACTTTATCAAGAAACAATTTGATTATGTCCCTTGGTGATCAAAAGGCATTAAGGGCAAGTGTTTTTAATTCTGGAACAACTATTGAAACTAGTTCATTTACAATTTTATGTATTGATGATGTAATATCTAAATCAAAAGAATCAGTACCAGATATAGATGGTGGTAAAGCTAAAGAAGTAATATTGATAATAGATGCAGTAGCATTAGGAACAGATATATGCACATTTACAAACTTAGGTAATTCAATTTCAATACCTGTAGAGGTTAGATAATGCCACAAAAAAAACCAATTCAAAAAATGCAACCAAAAAAAAAGAAAAAGAAACTAACACAGCAACAGGAATTTGAAATTATGAAGTTGGTTTTAGATAAGTTTCTATGGATAGGTACAGTATTGATTGGTGTGGCAATGTATTTTATGATAGCAGGAGATGTTCAAACAAACCTTCCAATATTATTAGCAGGTGTTATTGTTTTAATTATATTTGTTGTATTACTAGTTAAAGAATACGAGATTTCTAAATAATTCCTTTAACTAAATCATTAAGAACCTTTTCAGGATCTTTTGCTTTAGTTACACCAGAAGCTAATAATATTCCTTTTGCACCTAACTCCATAGATATTTTAACATCGTCTCTGTTTTTTATTCCTGCTCCGCATAAAACAGGAACATTAAATTGTTTTACTTTATTCACTGTATTTGTGATTAACTCTGGTTGTGCTGTTGATACAGAAATATTTCCACCAATTAAAGCAGGAGGTTCTATTGCAATAAAACTCGGCTTTAATTTAGCTATTTCTGCAGATATTTCAGATGTTGGTGCACAACTTACTATCTCTAAATCTTTATTTTTTTTGATTATTTCCTTGATAATATCTAAACTTAATCTATGTTCTGAATGATTTAATAATGTTCCAATAGCTCCTGCTTGTTTAACTGCATCAGGCAATATATGTCCAGTGTACTGACCATAACTAACATTATCTATATGCTGAGCTAAAACAGGAATCTCAACACATTGACTAACTCTATATATATCAGCTGCTTGAACAGCTACAACAATGTTAGAACCAGTATTTATAGCAACTTTCTCACAGATTCTTGCTAGATTTAAAGCATTTTTTCCTATTGACTGTTCATATGTTTTAAAATTAACAATTATTAGTGGTGTTTTGAGCATTTTAATTTAATTTTTATTTTTGTTTATATATTTTATTATTTATAAAAACAATAATTATAAAAACAATCCATATTCTCTACTTTTCATGAATCAAATAATTTTAACTCAATTCAATAACTTTAAAGAACAATTAAAAAAATCACTAACAAATTATTTTCCAGAGAATTCTTCTATTGCAATAAAGCTTCATATGGGTGAATTAGGAAATAAACATTATCTAAAGCCAGAATATGCAAAAGTTGTTGTTGATGTTTGTAAAGAATTAAATTTAAATGTATTTTTATTTGACAGCCCTGTTAAATATCCTGGACTTAGACATTTATCAACAACATATAAATTATTAGCAAAAAAACATGGTTTTAATTTTTGTGAAGTTAAAATTTCTAATGATTCAATTAAAGTTAAAGGAAAACATATGACTTATGAAATTTGTAAATATCTAACAGAATCAGATGGTGTTATTGTTTTAACACATATAAAAGGACATTTCTGCACTGGTTTTGATGGAGCTATAAAAAATTTAGGAATGGGTGCTGTAACTAAAAACACAAAAGGAGAAATTCATACAGGAGGAGAGCCTGTTTATATCAAAGGATGTACTTTATGTGAAACTTGTTCAAAAAACTGTCCAACAGATAATATAAGATATGATAAACATCCTTATTTTGATAAAAATTGGTGTTGTGGATGCAGTAATTGCGTTGTTGTCTGTCCAGAACACGCAATAAAACCAAAACTAGCTAAGTTTGATGAATTAATAACAGATTCAGCTAATTCAGCTTTAAAAAATTTTAAAAAAACTTTTTTTATTAATGCTGTAGTAAATCTTTCTGAGAAGTGTGATTGTTGGTTTGGAAAAAATGATATTATTGGAGAAGATATAGGAATTTTATTAGGAGAAGATATTATTGCAATAGAAAAAACAAGTTTAGATTTGGTAAAGAAGAAACATGGAAAAGACATTTTTAAAGAAAAAAATCACAGAGATGCATTATTGCATATCAAAGAAGGAGAGAAATTAGGGATGGGAAAGATAGATTATAAATTAAAAAAGTTTATATAACTAAAACCGTTTCTTTAAAAAAGAAAAAAAGAAGTGAAATTCTCATTATTTAAAAATGAAAAAATCAATAATTAAACTAGACAATGTATGGAAAGTTTACCAGATGGATTCTGTAAAAGTAGAAGCATTAAAAGGAATAAATTTAAATATTAACAAAGGAGAATTTGTTTCTATTACAGGTGCTTCTGGATCTGGAAAATCAACAATAATGCATTTGTTGGGAGCGTTAGACATACCAACAAAAGGTTCTGTTTATTTAGATGATCATGATATTTCTAAATTAAGTGAATCAAGATTAGCTGAAATTAGAGGAAAGAAAATTGGATTTGTTTTTCAGCAATTTAACTTGATTTCTACTTTAAATGCCTTGGGAAATGTTATGTTGCCTTTAGAGTTTCAAGATGATCCTAATGCAAAAGATAAAGCTTTACAAGCATTAGAATCAGTAGGATTAAAAGATAGAGTTTATCATAAACCAACTGAATTATCAGGGGGCCAAGCTCAGAGAGTAGCAATAGCAAGAGCACTAGCTAATGATCCAGAAGTAATACTAGCAGATGAACCAACTGGAAATTTAGACAGTAAAACTGGAAAATACATTATGGATTTTTTAGGAAGATTACACAAAGAAGGTAAGACAATAATCTTAGTTACTCATGATTTAGATCTTGTTAAATATAGTAAAAGAATCATAACTTTAAAAGATGGTGAGATAATACGCGGAGGAAAAAAAAAATGAAAAAATTCGTTTTACTTTTAGTAAGTATATTATTAATAAATATTGTTAATGGAACTATGTTTGAAGAAGAATTTACTGATAGTGGTGTTAGTCCTAAGGAAGCAGAGTTTCAAGTAATGGTAATGAAATATGAGCCATTTCCTGTAAATCCTGGTGATTTTTTTGATCTCTGGATAAAGGTTGAGAATATTGGACAAGAAGATGCATTAAATGCTAGATTTGAACTTATTTTAGATTATCCTTTTTCTTCAACTGGAAACTTAGTTAAGGAATATGGAAAGATTAGTGGTAAGATAAATGCATTTAAAAATGATCAAGAAGAAGAAACTCAAGTAGTTTTAAAATATCGAGTGAAAGCAGCTGATGATGCACCTGAAGGAGAGAATGATATTGAGTTTAAGTCTTCTGCTGAAGGATTAAAAAGAGGTATGACCATAACAAAATTACAAATTGAAGTAGGAAAAACAAAGACTAGTTTTGATGTTGTTATGCAGGATTCAACAGCGCAAGGAACATCATTAGCTATAGCAAACATAGGAGAAAATCCTGCAACTGCTGTTACAGTAAGGGTTGATAAACAAGAAGGATTTGTAATTAGAGGTCCTCAAGCATCAATTATTGGAAATCTTGATAAAGGAGATTTTACAACAGTAACATTTCAATTAACAGCAGAAAAAAATGCCAAGGAATTAGTTGTAAAAGTAGAATATACAGATATTGCAGGAGTAAGAAACAGAATAACAAAAAAAGTTCCAGTTGATATAAGATCTACTGGTTTATTCTCAGGAGAAGTAACCCACGAAGGTGGACCAGAAGGATTTAATAGAAGTCCTGGTGGTGGTTTCTTATCTATATTATTATATGTAATTATTGGAATAATAATTAGTATAGTGATTGGAACTATCCGAAAGAAAATTAAAAAGAAAAAGGAAATATGAGATTAAGTAAGTCATTAAAGCTGGCTTTTACTATGCTTTTGCATAGTAAATTAAGAAGTTGGTTAACTGTTATCGGAATTGTTATTGGTGTTGCAGCAGTTGTTTCTATAATCTCTATAGGCGAAGGATTGCAAGCAAATGTTCAATCTAGGATTGGTGATATAGGGCAAGATATTATAACAATAAGTGCAGGTTCTTCACGAGCATTTGGTGGATTTAGAGATCATGGTATGGGTGGTGGTGGAACAGTAACTAATGTTAAAACTTTATCAACAAGAGAAACTCAAGCACTAAAATTAGTGCCTGGAATAAAACATATTAATGGAATTGTGTTAGGAAGTGGAGATGTATACTATTTAGGAGAGACTGCTTCTGTTTCAATAGAAGGTAATATTCCTAATGTATTTAAGGAGTTTATAACAACTAATCTTAATTCTGGAAGATTTCTTAGCCAAGGTGATGCAAAAGCAATTGTCATTGGGAATAGAATTGCAAAAAATATTTTTAAGAATGAGTTATCAGTAGGGCATATTTTATCTATAAACAATATACCTTTCCGTGTTATTGGAATTTTAGAAACTTCAAGTGGCTTTGGTAGCTCAGATAATAGAATTTTTATGTCTAACAAAGATGCCAGAGAAGTATTAAGTGAAACCCTTGATTTAGAAAATAATGAATTTTCTTCAATTAAAGTAAAGATAAATGATGTTAATTTTGCAGATGAAACAGTTGAAAAGATTGAAACAGCTTTGATGAATGTTCGTCATGTACGTGAAAATAAAAAAGACTTTACAGTTACATCTCCAACTGCATTACAAGAAAGATTTAGTGAAGTAACTGGAGCAATTACTTTATTTTTAGCAGCAATAGCAGCAGTTTCATTAATTGTCGGTGCTGTGGGTGTATCTAATACAATGTTTACTGCTGTATTAGAAAAAACAAAAGAAATAGGAGTCATGAAAGCTATCGGAGCAAAAAATAGAGATGTTCTTTTAATATTTTTATTGAATGCGGGAATGTTAGGATTAGTTGGAGGTATTATCGGAATAGTTCTAGGTTCTTTTATTTCTTATATTTTACCAACTCTTGGTGTGAGCATAGGATTTGGTCCAGGCGGCGGAGGATTAAACACGGTCCTTAACATAAACTTGCTTATATTTGCTTTGGTTTTTTCAATGGTAATTGGAATGATTTCTGGGATTATTCCAGCATATCGTGCTTCAAAGTTAAGGCCAGTGGATGCATTAAGATATGAATGAAAAACTATTTAATCTTATTATACTTAAAAATCTCTTTAGCAGTTGCCATTTTGATATCGGTAATTTTATAAAATAAAAACAATTAATATTTTCTATTATGAAAGACTGTATATTCTGTAAAATAGTAAGAAATGAATTACCCTATTATAAAATATGGAAAGATGAAAAACATCTTGCATTTTTATCTATATTTCCAAATACAAAAGGCTTTTCAGTAGTTATTACTAAAAAACATTATCCAAGTTACGCTTTTGATTTATCAGATAATGTATTGAAAGATTTAGTTATAGCATCAAAAAAAGTAGCAAAATTGTTAGATTCAAAACTTAAAAATGTTGGAAGAACAGGGATGATTTTTGAAGGTTTTGGAATAGATCATGTTCATACAAAATTATTTCCAATGCATGGAACAAAAATAAAAGAGTGGAAACCAATAAAATCAAATATTGATAAATATTTTGAAAAATATGAAGGTTACATTTCTTCACATGACTCAAAAAAAGCTGATGACGATTCTCTTGCTAAATTGGCAAAAAAAATAAGAGGAGAAAAATAGATATTTTTATCCAACTATTTAATCTTATTATACTTAAAAATCTCTTTAGCAGTTGCCATTTTCTTACAAGATTTACATTGTAAAATCAATTCACCTCTTGGACTGGGAAAATCAGAATTAACAATATTTGTTTTATCACACTTGGTACATTTGAGAAGTATTTGATCTAATGCAAAAAACTTCCCGCAATCTTTACATAAACTATACTTTTCGTTAATTATAATCAGTTTATGTTCAGGTGCTGAACAAAAAGGGCAAAAATTAAGTTCTGTCATTTTTATCATTAATAGGTCTATCTTCCCTCTTTCTTTGTTTTATGGGAATCAAGTATCTCTTTTTATTTTTATCTAAATCTGTAAATTGATCTGAAGCTTCCCTTAACTTAGATGAAGCACTCTTGCTAAAAGCCATAACCTCTACTTTACATCCCATTGCCCTTCTTAGATGATGTAATAAATCAACAAAATCACCATCCCCTGAAACTAATATTAAAACATCTAATTTTGATGCTAATTCTATCATATCCATTGCTATGCCAATATCCCAATCACCTTTTTTTGTTCCTCCAACAAATGTTTGCAAGTCCTTACTCTTAACCTCAAAACCAATTTGTTCTAATGCTGTGAAGAATTGTTTTTCTAATCCCACATCTGCTTTTATCACATATGATATTGCCCTAACTAATTTTCTTCCTCCAACAGCATCTTGCAAAATAGATTTAAAATTTACTTTTGCACCATACATATTTTTTGCAGAATAATACATGTTCTGCACATCTACAAAAACACCAACTCTTTGTTCTTTGTTTATTCTCATTAAAAACACCTTTTCTTATTTTTTAAAAATTGGAATGTGTTCTTCAAAACCACATTCACTACATTTAATTTTTCCTGTCTTTACATCAAAATCTAAACTTAAATTATTGCATTTAGGACACCTTTTAATCAAAGCAGGAATTTGTTCTATATCAACATCTTTTATCTTTTTCTCTATATCTTCCTTCCATTCATTATAGATTGACATTAATTTATTTTTTTATTGTAAGATATATAAAAATGTTTTTGTTTCAATAAGGCTATAAATTTCTATCCAATGAGCGAATGCGATACATAAATTAAAAGAATAAAGGGGCAAAAGTTTTACTTTTTAATGAATGGAGTAACATATTCAACAATTTTATCAACATAATTTGAATCTTTATGTATGAAATGGATTCCTCTTTCTTTCGCTTCTGGTTCAAAATCTATTGATCCGGAACAGATAAAAATATTTGAATCTGGATTATCTGATTTTAATACTTCATAAAAATCAAAACATTGACCTTCAAGTCCATCGAGTTGGATTAGTTCAGGTTTGTTTTCTAGATTCCATGGTTTTAATTTTTCAAGATTAGGCCTACGAGCAGAAACTTCATATCCTAAATTCTCCAATACAAGTCGTAATGTAATAACTACATTAGCATCATCTTCTACAATCATATATTTCATACTACTCGGAAGTGTATCTTTGTATAAAAACCTTTTCCCCCATTTCCGTTTTTAGGCATTTTCAAAAATTTTGCATAACATCGCGATTAAGAGAAGCTCGGTTTTGAGGCAACCCACAAAACCGAATTTGGATGGAGAAGTCTGCAAGACTTCGGAATCTTTTAATCGCTGTTAAACTCTCCGTTAGGATTGGATTTTAGTGCAACGTTCCGTAGCGAAGCGGAGGAAAAATTCAAAGTAAAAAAATCGGCGTATCTAGTGCGAAGCACCTATAATTAAAAGAATCAAGGGTTTGTGGTTCATTATATATGCACTTATAAGTAGTAACAAATAGAAAGGTTTATAAATCCATTGTTTATACTTAATTTTATGGTAGAATTAATTGGAAGATCAAAGTTATATGATCAAAAAAAGAATGATGGGCAATTAGCTTCAGAATTAGAGAGAGTTGCACATGATATAAGATGGCCTATAGATATTGATGGTCAAAAATTACATCTTTCCTGTTATTTTGGAGAACCAAATTATTCTAGTTCAAAAGATAAAGATGACCATCATGAGGGATTAGATATTCAAGTTAATGCAGGTACTGAAGTATCTGCACCTGAGAATTCCAGAGTTATAATGTGTCAAACATTTGATCCAAGAGGATTAGTCGGAGTTTACTTATGGGGACAAGATACTGGGATTCTATATGTTTTAGATCATCTAGATTCAGAATCACTTCCACAAGAAATTAGAGCTCATCATTATTTTGATAGATATTCTAAATTAATGGCTAAAGAGGGAGAATTTGTTGGAAGAGTTGCTAATTGGCCTTTACAATTAAATGGAGAAGTGCAAATACCAGCAGATGTTGAAACAGTTCATGGCAGGAATTATCATCATTTACATCTTGAAACACATAATTATAGTAATGGAAAAGAACCTGGAAGTGGATTCTTAGGTGAAGGTGTTGAATTTAATCCATTACTTGTACTTAGAGATTTAAGAACCCCAAACCCTAATCAATAAATAGCCGTTTTCTCGATTGAAACTAACATCGCGATCGCTGTTATACGTTTTTTCTGCAAGAAAAAATGCCGAATGCACTGTTATTTTCAAGGGCTTTATCAATATAATTATAATAATTTTTATATATATACAAAGGTTTTTATCTTTATGAATAATTATTACATTGAACGAAAAAAGTGGTTTGAAGAAAATTATTGGAAGGAAAATCATAATGATTTATTAATCCCTAATGGAATAAAAGGCGAACCAGGAGATTTAATTAGTAAATTAAACATTCTATTCCAATTGATTAAAAATGATGGGGAAATGATTGATCTTGGCTGTGGGAATGGTTTATTATTAAAATTATTAATTATTAAATCTAAACAAAAACTTATTCCTTATGGCATAGATTTTCTGCAAAAGTCTATACAACAAGCAAGAGAAAAGGTATTACCAGAATTCAAAGAGAATTTTAGTGTTGGAAATGTCGTTAATATTAATTTTGATGAGAGTTTTGATTATATAATAGCTGATCCAGAAAGTGTTTCTGATGAAGATATAGTTCATTATTATAATAAATGTTTTAACGCATTAAGAAAAAATGGAATGTTAATTTTCTTTATTCCTCCTGATTCTTTGATGAGAATTAAAAAAAGGAGTAAAACACTACCTTTTCTAAAAACCAAAACTCTAAAATTGTTAAGAGATCATAATATGTTATGTTATTATGTTGCTAAAGAATAATTAGTATAGTTTGGATTATTTTGAAAAAACCAGTTTTGATTTAAATGAAAAGTATTGCAAGGAAAGAATGTATTTATTTACCATACTTGAAAAGAATTTTGATTATTACGATAAAGAAATGGATAAATATGTTAATTATATGAAAGAATTATTCCTATAAATAAGTTTATTCCCTTTCAATAACCTTTATAAAATTCTGAACATTACTCCCTTTATGAAAATACAGTTCAATTTATTAGATGTTCAGTATAAAATAAAGAATAATAAAACAGAAGTTTATCTATTTGGAAGAACAAAAGAAAGACAGATATGCGTATTAGATGAATTCCAGCCTTATTTTTATGTTGTTCCTAACACTAAAGATATAGATAAATTAAGGGAAACATTAGAAAAGATAAAGATAGAGGGAAGAGGCTTAATAGAAGTTACAGGAACAGATCTTGTAAAGAAGAAATTTCTGGGAAAAGACTTAGAGGTAGTGAAAGTTAGTTGTAATGTTCCAAATGCAGAATTAAGTATCAGAGATGAGATTAAAAATAAAGAAGAAGTAAAAGATGTCTTAGAATATGATATTCCGTTTATCCAGAGATATTTGATTGATAAAAATATTATTCCTTTAACTTTATTAGAAGCAGAAGGTGATTACATAAATCAGAAAAGTAAAGTAACTGTTTTTAAGGCAAAAGAAATCAAACAAATTTCTGATGAGATGATTACTCCAAGGATATTAGCATTTGATATTGAAACATATAGCAGGAATATAGGGCAAGATCCAATATTAATGATTGCTTTTTATGGTGATAATTTTGAAAAGGTTATAACATGGAAAAAAAGCAAGAATGCAGAAGTTGTTAATGATGAAAAACAGTTATTAGAAAAATTTAAAGAAATAATTGAGGAATACCATCCAGATATTATAACAGGATATTTTTCAGATGGTTTTGATTTTCCTTATATAAAAGCAAGAGCAGATCTGCATAAAATTAAACTTGATTTAGGATTAGATTATTCTGAACTTAAATTTAGCAAAGGAAGAAATATAACAGCCCAGATTAATGGAATAACTCATTTAGATATTTTTAAATTTATAAGAAAAGTTATTGCTAGATCTTTAGATACTGAATCTTACAAGTTAGATAATGTTGCTTCTGAATTATTAAATGAAAGAAAATTAGAAGTTAATCTAGATAATCTAGCCAGGGACTGGGACAAAGGAGATTTTGATAGATATTGTGAATATAACTTACATGATGCAAGATTAACATTCAAGTTAGCTGAAAAAATGATGCCAAACATTATTGAATTAATAAAAATAGTTGGAATGCCAATTTATGCTGTCAATAGAATGTCATTTTCTCAATTAGTTGAATCTTATTTAATTAAACAAACACCTAACTTTAATGAATTAATTCCTAATAAGCCATATGATGAAATAAGACAAAGAAGAATACAAAGCTATAAAAGTGCTTTTGTTTTTGAGCCAAATCCAGGATTGTATAAGGATATAGTTATCTTTGATTTTCGAAGTTTGTATCCAACAATAATTTCAAGCCATAATATTGGTCCAGATACATTAAATATTGATTGTGAAGAAGAAAATAAGGAATATACTCCTGATAAACAATATTATTTCTGTAAAGATAAAAAAGGTTTTATCTCAACCATTATTGAGGATTTAATTACAAGAAGAATGAGAATTAAGGAAATAATGAAAGATGAAAAGAATATATTTTTAGAAGCAAGGTCATATTCATTAAAGATTTTGTCAAATGCGTTCTACGGATATTTCGCATTTTTTGCAGCTAGATGGTATAGTATAGAATGTGCAAGAAGCATAACATCATATGGTAGATATTATATTCAAAAGGTTATAAAATTAGCTCAGGATAGTAAGTTTAATGTTATTTATTCTGATACTGATTCTGTTTTCTTAACTTTAGATGGAAAGGCAAAAGATAAAGCAATAAAATTTGCAGATGTAATTAATGCAGAACTCCCTGGATTAATGGACCTAGAATATGAAGGATTTTATCCATATGGAATATTTGTATTTGCTAAACAAGGCCAGTATGGAGCAAAAAAAAGATATGCTTTGCTTAAAGAAGATGGAAATTTAAAAATTACTGGTTTTGAAACCATAAGAAGGAATGTTTCATTTATTGCAAAAGAAACACAAAAACAAGTTCTTAATATTATTTTAAAAGAAAATGATAAAGAGAAAGCAATTAAATATGTTCAAGATATAATTCAAAAATTAAGGGAAAAAAAAATATTAAAAGACAAACTTGTTATATATACCCAGTTACAAAAAGATATTTCTAGTTATGATCAAGTTGGACCGCATGTTCTAGTAGCAAAAAGAATGCAGCAAAAAGGAATAAAGGTTGGCATAGGAACCTTGATTAAATATATTGTTGTACAGGGAAATGATATTGTCAGCAAAAGAAGTAAGATGCCAGAAGAAGTTGAAGAAGGAGAATATGATCCTGACTACTACATTAACAATCAGGTTATTCCTTCTGTTGAAAGAATCTTTAATGTATTAGGTTATTCTAAGGAAGAGCTAGTGGAAAGCAAAGATCAGAGTAAGTTAGAAAGTTTTTTTTGAATTTTTTCTTTTTGTTTTATTACTTATTAATATGAATGGAAATGTTAATGAAGCAATACCCATCCCAATAAATGAAATGATAATCACTTGTTCCGGATTAGTCGAAAAATATGCATATAACGCAAAAAATAGTAATGGAAATCCTGTACCAATTTGACGTGCAACTTTTCTTAAGTAAGTGTATTCTGCTATGTATTTTGTATCAGCATGATTGAATATTTCTTTGGTCATTGTTAATCCTAACATAATCTCAGTAATTCTATGAGTGATACTAACGAATAAAATATGAAAACTAGTTACTATAGAAAATGTCCAAAGTACAGCTTTCAACCCCCAATTTGCGGTTTCTCCGTATGTGCTGATTTTCAAAATTTTCTTAGTACCATGTTTATCAATTATTTGTCCAAAATAAAGTGTTAAACCAATGCTTACCAAGATAACTATTGTAGTTATGGCACCTAATGCAATATAACTTGGTACAAAAATAAAAATAAAGATTGGCCAGAATAATTCGATATTTCCAGTTTTAAAACCGTCAGCAATATGAGCAATGAATTCTCTTTTATTTTTGTAGTTTTTATAAAATTTAATATTGCTTTTCATAGAATAATTATTGCCAATATCATGCTTATCTTTTGAGAAAAGAATTGGAATTGAAGCTAGAATTGAAAGTATAATCGCAATAAGAAAAGGAATGAAAAAACCAAAATATACAATTAAGAATCCAGAGATTAAAGGGATTAACGCTTTTATGCTTAGACCTGCTGCCCGAAAAAAACTATCTTGTCTTGCACGAGATTTCTTTTGAGTAAAAAGAACATTATCAATACTTGATGCAGGTTCTAAAAATAACCAGTATAATGTGGTAATAATTACAAAAGGAATAATTAACAAATGATTATTTTCAGAGAATAATAAAAACGTGATTGCTATAGCATTCAATAATGCACCAATTGCAAATGATTTTTTAATTCCAAAGAAGAATGTGAATTTAAATCCGAAATGTAAGAAGAGTCCATAACATATTGGCTGAGATGCATAAAGAAGAATAACTAACCATAGTGGGAATAGTAATTCTTTATATAAAAAAATGTATATAAATAAGTTTACAAATGAATTTGCCGCTCCTATTAATAATTGAGACAGATATAATAATCCTAGATCTCTATTTAGATAGAAATAAATTTTATTTGGATGAACATGCATACTTATATTGGCTTAACTTGTATTTATATAATTTTAGTTTGTTGTTTTACTTAAAAGGAAACTATTTCAATTTTTTAAGCCCTCTGTTTTTTATTAATTTGAGATTTAGAAATTAGACATAACGCTTGTTAAACTCTTTGATCCTACAACGTGGGGTCAAACCGCGTCCGCGGAGTTTTTGAAAATGCCGTTTAGTATGGAATAAAGAAAAAGGATTAATGGGCAAAAGAAAAGTAGTTATTATAAAGTAAATATTATTCTTAATCAACATGAAATTTCGACCATGTATTGATATTCATAAAGGGCAGGTAAAACAGATAGTTGGAAGAACCTTAAGAGATGATACTCAAGAAGCAGTTGAAAATTTTGTTGCTGATAAAGATGCTGCTTATTTTGCTGAAATGTATAAAAGAGATGGATTAACTGGAGGTCATGTGATCATGCTTGGGCCTGGAAATAAGGATCAAGCCAAGCTAGCGTTAAAGACATATCCGCAAGGTTTGCAAGTTGGTGGTGGAATTAATCCAGAACATAATGCTGCTGAGTATCTTGAAGCGGGTGCAAGTCATGTAATTGTCACTTCTTATGTATTTAAAGATGGTAGGATAAATGAAGATAATTTAGTTGCAATGGTTAAAGCAGTTGGTCCTGAAAGGTTGGTGCTTGATTTAAGTTGTAGAGAAAGAAACGGAACTTATTTTGTTGTAACAAATAGATGGCAGAAATTTACTGATTTTGAAGTTAATACTCAAAATCTTTCTCAATTAGCAAACTATTGTGCTGAATTTTTGGTCCATGGAGCTGATGTTGAAGGTCAATGTAAGGGTATTCAAGAAGATTTAGTTGAGAGATTAGGTGAATGGGCTAATCAGGCTGGAGTAACAACTCCTATGACCTATGCAGGTGGTATAAAATCTTTAGAAAACCTTAATCTGATAAATAAGTTAGGTAATGGAAAATTAGATTTTACTGTTGGAAGTGCACTTGATATATTTGGTGGTAAATTACTTTATAGAGATATAGTTAATTGGAGAACTTAAAACATATATTCTCCAGTATATACTTTCTACGAAACATTTTTATATATGAAATTTGAGAAGTATATAAAGTTCTTAGATTTAGGTGGAATATATTATTTAGATATATTTTTGAAAAATGGAAGAACTGAATGTTTTTAACTCTATGGACTACTTAGAACCAAAATGTCCGAAATGCGGCAATAAGGTAGATTATGGAGTCACAACAACATGGGATGAGGAGAAACAATCTCACACATGTAATGGCTGTGGAGAGATTTTGAAGTAGAATTCTTGAGTCAGATTGATAGTAGATACATATTTATATTAATAAATCTTCAAATATAACATGAACAAATTCAAATGTTTTCAGTTATTAGAAAGATTTTATGGTAAATTAGATTTAGTTAAGAAACTAGAAAGTCTGGCTTTAAAAGAGATTTCTAAAAGAAAAATAAAAAATATTCTTGATGTTGGAACTGGTTTTGGAAGGTTTGCCAACAAACTTGTGAAAAAAGGTATAAAAGTTCATGGCATTGAAATAGATAAGGAAAGAATAGATTATGTATCTAAAGTAAAAAAGAATTTGACAGTTGAATACAAAGATGCAACTAAGCTTGATTTTAAAGAAAAATTTGATAGTGCGTATTGCTCTTCTTTATGTCAGATAGGAAAATATAAAAAAGTAATTAAGGGAGTTTTTAAAGCATTAAAACCCAATGGATTTTTTTTAGTAGATTTATACACAGAAAGTAAAGATAATAGGTCAAAAAAGGATTTTAAGAAAGTGCATAAAGAGATAATAAAAAATCTTTCTGATGAAGATAAAAATCAGTTTAATATTGCATTAAGAAAGGATACAAGCACTTTTAATTTTATTTTTAAAAAATCAGAAGAATGGGAGAAAATTCTAACCTCTGTAGGATTTGGAATTGAAAAGAAAATACATTATTATCCAGGACATGTATTAATAATACTGAGAAAAAATACATAAACAACAAACTTTAAATACCAAGAATTGCAAAGCAATTCGTGTTTTTAAAATCAAAGATTTTAAATATAATTCTCTAATAAATTATGTTATGAGATATAACTTTAAAGAAGTAGAAAAGGAAATACTAGAGTTTTGGAAGAAGAAAAAAATCTATGAAAAAAGTATAACTCTTAATGCAAGAGGGAAAAAATTTTACTTCTTAGACGGCCCACCTTATACTTCAGGAAGAATTCATATTGGAACAGCTTGGAATAAAGCTATAAAAGACGCTTTTCTAAGATATAAGAGAATGCAGGGCTTTAATGTTTGGGACAGAGCTGGTTATGATATGCATGGATTGCCAATAGAACTTAAAGTTGAGAAAAAATTAGGAATAAAAAGTAAGGAAGAGATTCCAAAATTTGGAGTTGCTAAATTTATTCAGGAATGCAAAAGTTTCGCAGTTGAAAACATGAAACTAATGAATGAAGACTTTACAAAGATGGGAGTGTGGATGGATTTTGACAATGCATACCAGCCAATTAAAAACAGTTATATGGAAGGAGAATGGTGGCTAGTTAAGAAAGCTCATGAAAATAATAGATTGTATAAAGGAAAAAAAGTAATGCATTGGTGCAGTCATTGCGCAACAGCATTAGCAAAGCATGAATTAGAATATAAAATTATTAAAGATTATTCTATCTTTTTAAAATTCAAAATAAAAAATGCTCAGAAATCAAAGATTTCTGGCACCAGTGGCACAGAAAATGAATATCTAATCATATGGACAACAACTCCATGGACCATTCCTTTTAATTTAGGAATTATGGTTAATCCTGAACTAGATTATGTTAAAGCAGAAGTTAATGGAGAAATATGGATTATTGCTAAAGGATTAGTTGGACCTTTTATGGGATTAATTGATAAGAAATACAAAGTAATTAAAGAAATGAAAGGAACAGAATTAGAAGGAACAGAATACATACATCCTTTAGCAGATGAGATTGATTATTCTAAACTAAAAGAAAAACATCCAAAAATTCATACAGTTCTTTTATCTAAAGAATATGTTGATTTATCTGCTGGATCTGGATTAGTTCATATGGCCCCGGGTTGTGGTCCTGAAGACCAGGAAGTTGGAAAAAGAAATAATATTCTTCCATTTAATACATTAGATGAATTTGGTGTATTCAAAGAAATGGGAAAATTTACAAATTATATTGCTAAGAAAGATGATAATAGATTTATTGAAGTTTTTAAAGATAAATTATGCTTAATAACAACAACAAAAGTAGATCACGATTATGCACATTGCTGGAGATGTAAAAATCCAGTTATTTATAGAGCAACAGATCAATGGTTCTTTAAGATTGAAGATTTAAGAGAGAAAATGCAGAAATTAAATAAAAAAGTATTATGGGTTCCTAAATTCGGCAAGAAGGGATTTGATGAGTGGGTTGAAAATTTAAAAGATAATGGCATTACAAGACAGAGATATTGGGGAACTCCTGTTCCTATATGGCAATGTGATAAATGCAATAATTATGAAGTTTTTGCTTCAATAAAAGAATTAGAAAAGAAAGCAGATGTCCCTGCTGATATACATAAGCCATATATTGATGAAGTAAAATATAACTGTAATTGTGGTGGAAATATGAGAAGAATCCCAGACATCTTAGATGTTTGGATTGATGCTGCAACTGCTTCTTGGAACTGTTTGGATTATCCTAGAGAACAGCATTATTTTAAATTATTTCCAGCTGATTTTATTTTAGAAGCAACAGAACAAGTTAGATTATGGTTTAGTATGTTAATGATTTGTTCAGTTATAGCAATGGATAAATTACCTTTCTTAAATGTATATATGCATGGAATGGTTTTAGATTTTAAAGGATTAAAGATGAGTAAATCATTAGGAAATATTGTAAGTCCTGATGAAATATTTGATAAATATAGTGTTGATGTTTTTAGATTTTATACAATTTCAAATAATGCTGGAATTGATTTAAATTATAATGATGAAGATCTAAAAACAAAATTAAGGAATTTAATGGTTTTATGGAATATAAGCAATTATTTAATTGATTTAAAAGCAAATAAAATAACAAAAGCAAAATTAGATATTGAAGAAAAATATATTTTATCTAAATTAAACTTTACAATCAAAAAATCTACAGAATATTTTGATAAATATAATATTGATAGTGTTACAGGATTAATTGAAGAGTTGTTTTTAGAGCTGTCAAGAACATATATTCAATTAACCAGGGATAAATCAAAACCAGTAGTTTTTTCTACAATTTATGAAGTTTTGATTAATGTTTTGAAATTATTAGCTCCAATCTGTCCATTTATAACAGAAAAAATATATCAAAATCTTAAAAACGAATTTAAATTAGATGAACAGAGTATTCATCATTTTAGATGGCCTAAATTTGATGAAAAGAAAATAGATGAAAAACTTGAGAGAAATATGTTTATAGCTAAACAAGTTATTCAATCTATATTATCTGCTAGAGAGAAAGCACAGATTGGTGTTAGATGGCCATTAAAAGAAGCAATAATTGATATAAAAGATAGAGAAGCAATAGATGCTGTAAAGCAATTAAAAGAGTTAATTAAGGTTCAGACAAATGTTAAAGATATTAGCTTCAAAGATATTAAATTTAAAACAGAGATTAAGATAGATTATAATAAAATCAAAGAATTTGGCAAAGATGCTCCTTCTGTTATTGCTCACTTGGCAACACAAAGTAATAATGCGGTGATAAAGCATATTGAAAAAGAAGGAGATTATTCTTTTAGACATGATGGAAATAAATTTAAGATTCTTAAAAAACATTTGATTGTTAAGAAAGATATTCCATTTAATTTAGTTGATGTTGCATTTAAAGAAGGCTTTATTTATCTAAATAAAGAAATGAATGAAGAATTAGAAGCAGAAGGCTATTCCAGAGAATTAATGAGAAGAGTTCAGGCATTAAGAAAGAAATCTGGATTAGAAAAGAAAGACAAAATAACTTTATTTATCAAAGTAGAAGGGGATGTTATGACGATGTTATCTAAATGGAATAAAAAAATTGCAGAAAAAGTTGGAGCAGAAAAAATAAAAATAAGTGAGATATCTCCTGCAAGAGTCTATAAAAATAAAGAGAGTGTAAGTATAAGGGACACTGATTTCGAGATAATGTTTAACAAGGTTTGATTTATTCTCTAAATTATAATGAAAGTAGCTTTAATAAATCCAAGAACAGATGGTACACGGGTAAACAGTAAGCTTAAGAAAATAGCTACAATATTTAGAGTTACTTTACCTGTTCTTGCAGCATATACTCCAAAAGATATTGATCTTAGAGTATATGAAGAATCTGTTGAAGATATTGATTTTAATGAAGAATTTGATCTGGTTGGAATATCTGTTTTAACTTCCTCTTTCCAAAGAGCTAGAGAGATTTCTGAAGAATATTCTGACAATGGAACTAAAGTGGTTTGGGGTGGAATTCATCCAACAATAATGCCTGAAGAATCAAAAAAATATGCTGATTCAATTATTAAGTATAATGGAGAGCTAGCTTGGAGAAATGTTTTATCTGATTTTAAAAATGGTAGATTAAAAGAAGAATATATTGGTCAGATGCCTATAGAAAGAATCTTGCCAGAAAGAAATATTCTTTCTGGAAAATCGTTTTTTTCATTTGCTACTGTAGAAACTTCCAGGGGTTGCCCATATTCTTGTGATTACTGTTCTACACCATTACTTAATGGGGGAAAATTCCAGAAATTTTCAATAGATTCTGTTATACATGATATTCAATCAATTGATAGTAATTTTATTTTTTTTGTTGATGATAATTTATTAGGAAATAAAAAACATGCTAAAGAATTATTTGAACGAATGAAAGGACTAGGAAAATCTTGGTTAAGCCAAGCATCTATACATATAGCAGAAGATGATGAACTGCTTAAAGCTGCTGTTGAAGCTGGATGCAAAGGGCTTTACATAGGTTTTGAGTCTGTTTATCAAGGAAGTCTTGATGAATCAAGAAAGAATAATAATGTATCTAAATATTCAGATCTAATTAAAAAAATTCATGACTATGGCATTGCTATTGAAGGGGGTTTTATTTTTGGTTTTGATAGCGATGATAAATCTGTATTTGAAAAAACCATTGATTTTGTAGATAAGACTAAGATAGATTCCCCTAATTACCATGTCCTAACTCCCTATCCAGGCACTCCTCTTTTTGAAAGATTAAAACTTGAGGGTAGAATTATAACTCAAGACTGGAGCAAATACAATACTGGGAATGTTGTTTTTAGACCAAAACAAATGACTTCAGGAGAATTATTGGAAGGTTATAATTGGATACATGATGAAACTTATGGTTTGTCTAACATATTTAGAAGAGTTATTTCGTCAAAAAGGCCATTATACACTCTTGTTGCAAATCTTCCTATAAAAAAAAAAAATTAGTATTTCTTTATTTAAAAAAAAATAAAAAAAAATCAATAATCAAAAACTTTAAACAATAGAAATTAGTAAGCTGCGAGTGAGTTTCGTTCGAAGCGAACTCGCTCACATTTACCTCAATTTCTAAGCATAAAATTTTTAATCAAAAAGTTTATATAATAATTATTTCTTAAAGAATATTATCTATGCAAAAACAGACGATAGCCAAAGACAGTCCTTTATCTGAAATAACTTTAAGAAGGTATGAAAAGCCATATGATTTAACAGGAAGAAATCTAGTTAAGAAATTATGTTTATCATTAGGATTATTACAACCAGGTGATTCAAGAGATGTTATTGTGGATGTATTTCATGTTTTCTTGAAAAAAAAAAATGAAGGAAAAGCATTGACTTCTGAAGCAATTAAAAATTTAGTTATTGAAACAAGAAAATCTCAAAATCTTCCATTGCTTGGAATTGCTTCTTCTAATATCAGGAGGCAAATATTAAGATTAAGAAATTTGATGATAGTTGAAAAAATAAATAATGATTACAGAATTACAGAATTTAACAACTTACATGAAAACTTTAAAGATAAAGTAGAGGCATTTTTACTTCCTTCTATTATGGAAAGGGTTAAAGATTATCTAAGAGAAGTTGATGAGAAGTTTAGTTGATAATCATTTCTGAAAGTATTTAGAATCCAACAAAAATTTAGCATCAAAAAAAGGCCCGTCTATACCGCTTAAAAGTCCACCAACACTACAATTCCCACATAATCCAACACCACAATTTGTTTCTCTCTCTAATGATGAATAAATGTTTTTAGGATTAGCATATCTGCTTTCTAATTCCATTGCTTTTTGCATAAATTCTAAAGGACCTATATTATAGAACCTTTTACCATTATCTAAATTTCTATTAAGATGGATTTCTAAACGTTTTAATATTTCTCCTTTTTCACCATTATCAATACCTTTTATGAACATCCCTTGTTTTCTGAATTCTTCTTCAAACAAAACTTGTTTTTCAGAAGTTGCTCCTAAAAATACTTTTGGATCATCACAGTTTCTTGCTAACATTAATCCAGCAGCAGCTCCTGTTCCTCCAACAACAATATAACTACTATCTTCTGGTTCTATTCCTTGTCCATAAGGACCTCTAATGTAAATTGTATCTCCTTTTCCTTGCTCAAATAAAGATGATGTAAATCTTCCAACATTTCTTACTGCTAATGTTAAAGGATGTGTATCTGCAACAGAAAAAGGTTTTTCTCCTATTTCTGGAATCCATGTAAAGACATATTGTCCTGGCAAGCATTCAAATTTTTTATCAAAATAAAATATTCTTAAATCATCATCAACTTCCCTAATATCTTCAATCTTAAATTCGTTATATTGCATAATCAAATCATTTACAACAAATCTATCTGCTGTACTTGTGTCATACTCTAAATCATATGATAATGCTGAAAGATATCTTTCCCTTGTTTCAGTTGTCATTCCCATAAAAGCAGTTCCTATTCCTAAAACAATGTTATCTCCTGCTGCTTCTTTATATTCAGTTATATCTCTGGCAGTTGTTATTCCACCCATTACAATCATAGGAATTTTTTTTCCAATTGCATCTCTTATTTCTCTAGCACATCTAACTCCAATATCTTTTATAGCTCTTCCAGATAATCCACCTACACCTCTTGATAGGACTGGATGCCAATCATTATAATGTGTTTCTGCCATGTATGTATTTATTGCTGAAATTCCATTTGCTCCTGCATGCATTGCTGCTAAAGCTATCTCTCCAATATTATCTACATTTGGAGTTAATTTAACAATTATTGGCTTATTTGTTGCATTTCTAACTGCTCTTGTATATTCTCTAGTTGCATCAACATTAGAGCCAATAGCACCTATTCCTTCAGTTGCATGAGGACATGAAAAATTTAATTCAAAACCATCTACAACATCTTCTAATCCCTTAACAATCGTTACTAAATTTTCTTTTTCCTTATCAAAAACACTGCAGAGAAAAAAAGTATCAGCTAATGGATATATTTCTTGCATCTCTTGTCTAAATCTTTCATAACCAATATTCCTTAGATTAACATTATTTCTTAAACTTCCTTCAGCTATTTCACAAATAATTGGCTCTAAACTAGGTCCTTTTTGAGGATCATCACTTGGACTGTCCCATTCTCTAATGCCTATGCTTTTGCTTGTTATAACACCTATTTCTGGTATTTCTGAAACTAATTTGATAATATCTGGCTTTGTAGTCCAGATACCAGAAACAGTTGCAAAAGGTCCTGATATTTCTTTGTTGAAAAGGTTCATTTATATCCTATTGCTTCATTAAGTTTATTTAATTCTTCAACACAAACCTTTGCATAATCATCTGGTGCTGGTGCATTTTTCCACGGATGTGTTAACCCGCTTGAGCTGTTTATTCTTGCTAAACTTAGATCATATCCTGCATCTCTTAATACATTAATTACCTCATCAGCTTTTCCACCTTGACCACCAACACCTGGGATCAATAAAGGAATATCTTTTCCTGAATACATCTGAACTAATAATTCTAGTTCATCTAAAGATGTTGCTCCAACAACAGCTCCAACTCCTGGTTTATCTTCTGCCCATTTGATTATTTTTTCTGCAACAGCCATATAAAATGGCATTGATGAATCGTTTATAGTTTCTCTAAAACTTTCTCTCATTCCTTGTCTTACAAAATTACTTTCATCACTAGCTATAATCCATTCTGAATATAATTTCTCATCAGGAACAGCTCTACTTCGTCTAAAAAATTCTCTCAATCTTTCTTCAATAATATTTTCAATTTCTATATCACCAGGAATAACTCTTGAACCCTGAAAATCTTGTGCCCCTGGATTTGAAGTTCTGTTTAATATATAAACACCTTTCTCTTGTACCTCATTACAATATCCAATAAAAGGCATTACAGAATCTGTTCCCATATAAGGGGCAATTGTTACAGCATCTGCTCTCCATGATTCAAAACCTTCTGCTGCATAATTTGCAGATGATTTTGCAATATCCCCTCTTTTATAGTCAAGGATTACTGGCGTTAGTGGAAATAAATCTTCAAGCATTCCTAAAACTTTTGCTAACGCTATACTACCAGAAAAATCTTCTTTTATACCCATTGGATTATCATGTCTTAAATAAAATCCCTGATTTGGCTTAAATGCTCCTGGAAAAATACGTTGATTTATCATTTCCTGAAAAATCTCTCTAAAATATCCAGGAACACCATTTATACTGTCTCTAGAATGTTTTTCAGGCATTGATTCAATAACAGGATCTAATCCCATGCAGACAATGCTTTTGTTATCTTCTGCAGATGTTCTTAACCTTTCTAAAAAATTCATTTTTCCCCTCCAAACTCATGTTCATAACCTCTTCCTTTCATCAGATCTAATAATTCATCTTTAATTTCAGGATAACCTACCTTGAGTATTTTTTCTGCTTTTGCTACTTCTTTTGGATCTGAATTTCTTAACATATCTTCTAATTGGCTGATATGTGTTCTTAATGCATTATGAGCCCATGCTTTTTTATTTTCCATTCTTTCATTAAGTGATCTGTAAATTTCAGGAGAAATGTATTTTTCATCTAAAAGAAACTGCCATGCATTTGCGTCAAAAGGGACAACACTATCTGATTGTATGCCTAATTCTTCAAGTACATTAACACCATCTTCCATTCTGTCAACATAAAAATAAGCATGAATAATCTCTGCTCTTTTTGCTTTTATTGCAGGAACCCATAAGTCTCTCATAGAAGAACCTTCATTATTAAGATCAGCAACATGAATATACTTCATTCCTTCAATTACCGTTGCACCTTTTGCTTTTCCGTCTTTGTATATTTTTGTATGGGGTGTATGAAGCTGTACTGCAACAGGATTAGAAAAATCCCAATCTCTTGATTCTCCACCAGAAATAGCATCAAAATCATGTAGATTAATTGTTCCTCTAATTAATTCACACATTGAAACTATAGCGTCATGATAATTCCAACCATCATTCTCTATAGCAATGCTTTGTATATAATAAGGACCAACCTCTCCAGAGGTGTATGGAAACCATGTATTTGTAAATTTAGGTTCACTTTGTTTTTTTAAAGATCTTAATCCTTGTACTTGTAATCTTAATCTATGTTTATCAGATATTGGTTTATCTGGTTCTAAATCCATTTTACCACCTTTAAAGTTTTAAAAATAAGAGCTTAATTTATAAATATTTATATAGGGAAATCTAATTAATGAAAAACATGTATGAAGCAAGAGAAGATTCATTTTTATTGTTGAAATCAGTAAAATTAGCTAAAGGAAAGGTTTTAGATATAGGAACAGGCTCTGGAATATTAGCTTATGAAGCAAGTAAATTAAAGAATGTTAAGTCTGTAACTGCTGTTGATATTGATCAAAAAAGTATAAATTATGTTAAAAAAAAATATAACATAAATGTAATAAAATCAGATTTATTTGAAAATATTAAAGGAAAATTTGATACAATCATATTTAATCCACCATATCTTCCCCAGGAAATTGTCTATCCAAAGATTAAAGACAAAGCTATATTTGGAGGAAAAAAAGGTTATGAATTAATTGAAAGATTTCTTAATAATGCTAAGAAATATCTAAATAAAGATGGAATTATATTGTTATTATTTTCTTCTTTGACAAATAAAAAAAAAATAAATGATATATTAAATAAAAATAGTTTTAAATATAAACAAATAGATAAGTTAAAATTAGATTTTGAAGAACTGTATGTTTATTTAATAAAATGATTTTTGCAAAAGGAAAAAGAGGAATTATCTATAAGAAAGGACTTGTTATTACCAAAGTTAAAAATCCTAAATCTAAAGCAAGAGCTAGAATAAAAAATGAAGCAAGTTATTTGAGATTATTAAACAAGCATGAGATCGGTCCTAAATTAATCTCTTTCAAAAATAATAAATTAAAATACAGATTTGTTAAAGGTATTTATATTATTGATTATATTAAAAAATCAAATAAGAAAAAGATTATAAAAATCTTAAAGAATGTATTGAAACAATGCTTTATTTTAGATAAATTAAAGATAAATAAGTTAGAGATGAATAGGCCTATAAAACACATAATTATTGATAAAAGGCCTGTTTTAATTGATTTTGAGCGTTGTTATAAAACAGATAAACCAAAAAACGTTACACAATTCATTCAATTCATTATCAGCAATAATTTAAAGAATATTTTGATAAAAAAAAAAATTAAGATTAATAGAAGGAAAATGATTAAACTAGCTAAAAATTATAAAAAAAATATGAATAAAACGAATTTTGATAAGATTTTAAGATTTATATAAATTTTAAATAAAAAATTAAAAACTAACATCCATTAACTTGCGCTCCAATATATAAGAAATCTCCTTTTCCAAGACCAATATGATAGCCAAGGCCTTCTTCAATACTAAAAGGAATCAATTGATTCTTTTTCAGCTCTTCAACAACCTCTGTTTCAACTAATGATTTACTCTTTTCAATTGTTATCCCAACCAAACTACCTTCTTTCAAAGCATTTACTATTCTAGGAATCATAAAATCAAGAGGAATATACTGTCCAATACACCCAATACATATTGCAGCACTATACTTTTCTAAAGTAGGATAAGAATCCTCGACTAAGTTAACATTCCAAACATTCCTATATCCTTTTTCCAATGCCTTTTTCAAGCTTACTTCTGAGAAATCAATACCATCAACAAAATGACCTTTTTTAAAATATGGCAATCCTGACAAGCCTGTTCCGCATGCAAAATCAATAATATTTTCCTTTTGCTGCATCTTAGGCAATAGTAACTTAGCAATTCTCTTAGGCGCAGGATACCTTTTTTTTTTCCCAAGATCCCTATCATAAGTATCACCAAAAGGATCTTCAGCCCATTCGTCAAACTCCTCTCTAACTTCAGCATAGGACTCATACCAAGCACTTACTTTTTCCAATAATGCATCTGATTCTGCCATTTTAAATATGATTACTTATTAAAAATAAAAAAAAATAAAAAAGAATTATTTCCTTTTCTTCTTGATCTTCTTGATTTCTTTATCTAATCCAAGCTTATAAAGTAATTCTTTATATCTATTCTTAATTGTAACTTCTGTTCCACAAGCAACATCAGCTACTTCTCTCTGATTTCTTTTTTCTCCTTGAATTAATGCACTAACATATAGTGCAGCAGCTGCTATTCCTGTTGGCCCTCTTCCAGAAGTTAACTCTAATTTTTGTGCTTTTTCTAAGATTTCTATAGCATGTGATTGAGTTTCTGGACTTAATTTTAAAGCAGAGCTAAATCTAGCAATATAATCTGCTGGATTTGAAGGAAGTACAGTAATTCCTAGCTCTCTTGTTACAAATCTATATGTTCTTCCAATTTCCTTTTTCTCTATTCCAGAAGCTTCTGATAATTCATCTAAAGTTCTAGGAACTTCATGTCTTCTACAAGCTGCATATAACGATCCTGCAACAACAGATTCCATAGATCTTCCTCTAACTAATCCACGTTGAACAGCTAAAGTATAGATTCTAGCTGATTCTTCTTCAACTGATTTTGGTAGTCTTAAATAAGAACTAACTCTCTTCAATTCAGCTAAAGCTAATTTTAAATTTCTTTCAATTGCTGTAGAAATTCTATATTGCCATTTCTTTAATCTAAAGAACTTATTCCTATTTTTTGTTCCTAATCCATATAAATCTGTTTTCTGACCAATTTCAGTTCCTAATCCTTGATCAAATTGAGTATAGGTCATTGGAGCTCCTGTTCTTCTTCTTTTTTCAGAAGCAGCACCATCACCTTCAAATTCTCTCCATTCTTGGCCAAAATCAACCATCTTATCTTCAATAACTAACCCGCAATCTTTACAAATAACTTCTCCTTTCTCTTTATTCCAGAATAAGTTAATTCCGCTGCATTCAGGACATTTTTTAATAAGTTCAGGCATTTTTATCACCTTACGTAGTTATATTATATCAATATTATTAATTCCCCAACTAATAATATATTCTTTATTATAATAAACTATAAATATAAGAATAATTACTGGTATATAAAGCTTTCGGTTTTGATATGTTTGCATATATAAGAAGAAGATTAGTGTTTAATATTGGAACTTTAAAGATAGAATAAAGATTTACAAAAGTTTTAAATATAATTTATAATAAATTACATTAAAGATGAGTAGAAGAAAAGAAATATACAAAGGAATGGATGATTATATTGGATTTCTAAGAAAAAAAGAATCTCCAGAAGATTCAGGATCTATATTTTCTATTTTTAAAAAGAAGAAGAAGAAAGAGAAGATAGAGCCAAGGCCAGAGTTTAGTGAAGTAACTGATCTAGACGTTAAAGAAGAAGAGAAGATGGAAGAAGTTCCAGAAGAAGTACAGGAAGAAGAGAAAATCGGCTTTCTATCATTCGTGACAAATTTATTTAAAAGTAAAGAAAAAGAAGAATCAGAAGATATTCCAGAAGAAACTGTAAAAGTAGAGCTATATAAAACTCAGGTAGAAGATGATGCTAAAAAAGCATTACAGATAGCTGATAGCTTAATAAAAAAAATTCCTAATTTTGAATTAAGAAAATTTACACAATCCAATGATTATGAGTTTTATGAATCTGTTATGAAGAAGTATGGGCTAAGGTAATTATTTCTGTATTTTAAACTTAAAATTATATTTTGTTGTTAAATAAACAATAACTGTTGCAATTAATAATCCTAAAATTACCATTATAAATATTGGTGATTTTTTTTCTAATTTTATCTTGTCAAATAAAATTACTTGTGCTTGTATAGAAATAGATTTATCAATTTTGTTTTCGTTTTCAGCAATCCCTTTTATTATTAAAAATCCTGTAATATTTTTTGTTTGTTTTTGTACCACTTTTGCTGCCATTCCAAAAACAGGATTTGTTCTTGTTAAGATTGGATCTGTAGATAAGTTCAATAAGGTTGTTTTATCTTCTTCTAAATTATTTATTTCATAATTATCTAATCTTATTATTTTTTTTAATTCGTCACTTAAAGAAAGACTTAATTTATCTATTTTGCATCCCGTATTCTTAATATCTGTTTCAAAGCTATTTTCTTCTGTAAATGAGATTATCTCTGGAAGATTAATTGAAACATCATAATTACATTCAGCCTCTAATTTTGTTTCTGCTGATCCAGATCCAGCAGATTCTCCAGCAGCTGCAGCTCCTTCTCCACCTTCAGAACTTTGGCTGGTTTCACTAGTTTCATTACAACTTGTTGTAAGTTCGGTATAATCTTCTGTGTAATTGTCTGAAGTTAAATTAGTTAAACTATAACAATCATTTTCATCATTAACAGCTAAACAAAGCTGTTCACTATCGGTACAATTTCCATAAGAAGAACATGTAAAATTAGGCAGACAATAATCGCAATCAACATATGTATTATTATCAGAAGGAATAGTAATCATATTATCACATTTGCTAGTGTCATTGTAATACATTAATTGAGTATCATTAATCAAACAATCCTGGTATAATGCAGTCCAATTAGTTGTACAACCTGGTGTATATGTACAAGCCTGTGTTTCAAGTTCATCTTCGCTTCCACATACATTATTATCTGTACAACTTCTTATTTGTGTATTATTTTCATAACATTCACTCCAATCTGTACATTGCCAATCTTCAGTACAACTAATATTTGTTAAATATCCTAATGTTAGATAATTCACAAAAGGTGTTTCTGTGGTATCACTTACTAAATTAATTCTAAACAATATTTTATCACTATTAACACTACTTAAATTAAAACTAGGGCTATTAAAATTAATCAAAGTCCAATTCTCTCCTGAATCAATTGAATAATAATAATCAATTTGTTGATCATTTAAAACTTCATTTTTAGTTAATTCATCCCATGATTGTAAGTTAAAAGGAGAAAAATCCAATGTATCAATTACTGCAGAATCAGGATATGTTATATTAACTAAAGTTATTATCTCATTTATCTCATTGGTTATGTTGTAATAAGTATAACTTGCTTTTAATCTTATCCCATCACTTAAATTAATCAAAGAATCATTAAAGCTGTATAAAGACGAATTTATGAAGGTATAATTCTTGTAATTTGTTTCTGTTTCATAAACAACCATTCCTGTAATTGAAGGCTGTTTAACTATATTTAAAAATAAGAAAGAAAGATAAGTTAGAGTAACTAATACCACTATAAATAAAAATACTTCAAGCTCTTTTTTTAAACGCTCTTTCATTCTATGTCTATATCCTTATATTATCTATATATAAAATTTTTTATTTTGGCAACTGATGTAATATCTTTAATCTTATATGCTCTCTGCATTCTCTAATCTCTCTATCATAACTAGGATAAATTCTACATATCTGCGGTCTATGTTTATAAATTTCACAATAATAACTTTTATTCTTTTTAAGAAAAAAACATTTATGATCAATTAACTTCATATATTTTCTTCCTAGCTGTTCCTCAATAAACTCTTCTTCTTTATATCCTGTTTTCTTAATCCTTTCAATATCTCTTTCTGTTAAATTCAATAATAAAGTACAGCAATGACCACATTTATTACATTTCATTTTTTTATGATAAGAAAATCCATCTCCTAAATCATCACAAAACTCTATTAAAACGCAATTTGCACAATCAGGATCCTTTGCATGGCAAATATCTTTTTCATATCTAGAAAGGTAATGTTTTATTTCAGCATTATTTATTCCTAATCTCTTGCTAACAATTTTAACTTTTTTATTATTAATCTTAATATTTTTTATATTTTTAATATGCTTATATCTTTTCTTTAATAATTTTAAAATTGGATTATAATTATCCATAAGCTAATATTAGAAATAATATATTTAAACTTTGTTATAAAGAGAGAGAAAAAAGAAAAAAAAAAATTATCTTCTTTTTCTTTTACTTTTTTTTTTTTTTTGAAACTTTTTTTTAATGTCTTTATTCTTTAACTAATTTTTTTTTTTAACTTTTATTTTGTTTTTTCAATTTTTTTTGGTTTTTTGGTTTTTGCATTTTTTTAACCTTTTTTTTTTTTTTTTTTATTTTTTTATTAAAATTTTTTATAATTTTATTAAATTTTTATTTTTTTT
>SDBV01001614.1_pt1 | contig 33941 bp, 29 predicted proteins | sample 2277081 | NCBI WGS metagenome assembly SDBV01 (sample SAMN10402039, study PRJNA504765) | marine sediment metagenome | isolation source: marine sediment core GS10_PC15, 223 cmbsf | place: Arctic Ocean: Southern Knipovich Ridge | collected 2010 | reverse complement strand
TTCATGTTGCCGAAGATGGGGCACTCATATTTAGAAATATTGGCACCCACGATATCCTCAAAAGGCCTTAAGGAAAGCGTGAACCGAAAAATAGAACCGTCCCCTTTTCACATCTTCTTAGTACATAAGGTAACAAAGGTAGCTACGTCCCTAATTCCTGTTTTTTTCTCCAACTTGTCCCCAAACATTAGTCCTGGCAAGCGTCTAAATGACCTCTAAGGGTTTAGAAATACTTAATTACTTATGCCTGGTACTCTGACCCCATTTACCGATTGGTTCAAATTGTCAACCGATTCCCAACTGTTCCAAAAATCAACTATTTTCGGCGCATTAGGATCGCTCCGACGATTGCCACGATCGCCCCTGCAGCCGTCCCAGCCATTTGCTGGTACCCGAAGCCAGGAGAGCCCCCGATGGCGTCCGCCGCCACCGAGACGATCAGGACGACTATCCCCATGATGAGCAGGACAAGGCCGATTTTCCTTTTCTGTGCCATTCAAATCACCTCCTTTCTCGGAATCACTATCCCGCCCCAGGCGGGAAAGTTAAAGGGGGTTTTTCGGTTTTTACGCTTTTTCTCCTTAACAGGGATTCCACCCGCATGAGATTTAAACCTTCTTTCAATATGGTATGATATCAGGTAATCTTTCAGCTCTTGGATTCAGGTTTGATCGATCGCACACTTTATTTAGACAGGATTTACCGGATTATAGGGATCTTTTTCGCCCTTTCCTGCCTCCGGCCCGGTGGGGCCTACGGCCCGGAGGGATGAAAGGGCGAAAACGTCATCTGTCCTCCGGACAGAAGCCGAACCCCTTTCGGATTACCGTTAGGGGTGATCTCCCTTCCGCTGCAAGCGGATTGGTCTTTCTCAGTTTCGTCTGGAAACTGAGAAAAAAATCTAAATTATCCTGTAAATCCTGTCGGACAAAAAAAAGCATATTGATTGCATATTTTATGGCTGAATAGGTGAAACCCCTGCTTAATGGGATAATGGAATAATGCATCAAAATCGCTTTAATTTTTGCAACACAATTAGCCCGAAGAGTGTCTGTCAAGACCAACAAGAACTCAGCGATGAAATAAAATAAAGATTCTCAAGAAGTTGTTATTCTTCCTTATGCTCCCGCAAAGATTATACCATGAAGAACGGATTTATGATATCTACCTACAAACACAGAGGAAAAAAGTTTTTTAGCTTGGATCTTTAAAAGATGCCTTTGGACCCTTCTTCTGTTAAGCATCTGTATAAAAAAATATACACCTGGTCACTTTTGTTCACCTGTCACTGGTGCCCCGTAACATCTCTCTTTAGTGTATTCAATATAAATGAGGAGATATAGAAGAAAAACCCATGAGGCGATAATAATGAGAACTTTGCACAACCTGTCAAGAATTGCCTTAGAAGGCACGCTTTGCACATTCGCAGTGGCACTACGCCTGAATCGATGTTTTGTGTAAGAGTTCGAAAGGATGAATAAATTCTAGAAGATTTAATTTGTCAACCATTTGACAATTTGACAATTCAACCATTTGACTAATTAACCATTTGACCATTTGACCATTTCACCCATTTAACAAATTAACTATTTGACTAATCACCCATTTGACGATTTAACGAATCAACTATTTGACTAATCACCCATTTGACTATTACTTAAGCTCTACCCCTGTTGGCGGACATGGCGCTTCGCCGGCACCTGTAACAATCCTGACCGGGTAACCATCCGTATTGACATTGCCATCCGCATCAACGACAAAAAGGTAATAGGTCTTACATGAGTCAAACGAACCGCGATTTACGGTTATTGTGATGGAATTATCTGACCATGCCGTAGGAATCTGGATTTCTCGATGTGTACAGTTGACCCAGGTTGCGTCGTCCCCTATCCATACACTCTGCCATGTATCATCTAAGTATATATCATCAAACCTTAGAGTTACAGTATTTCCCGCTTCGGTGTTACCATGCCACCAACCAAAAATGCCATACCTAGCAATGTAACCATCACCTGAGTCATAGGTTATCATCGCAGGCTCTTCGTGATAGTACTCATCAGTCCAAAGTTTAACTATGCCATTAGCCACTCCACTATCTCCCTGCTTGATCATTGTAAGATGATGCTGCCATGTTCCATCTGTTTTAAATTTACCTGGATGGTGTGTTTCAAAATCGTAACTATTATCTGAGTAACCCTCTATAATACTCCATTCAGGCCATTCGTAACTACCGCCAAACCAATATTTGGGCCACTGCCCATTCTGCCACCAATTCATTTGAATATAAGCATCATCATCCCACCTCGCACAAGTCTCATCACTTATTCCCCAATACTTCATTTGCTCATTAGGGCCACTGGGATTATTATCAGTAAATGAAAGCCAAAAGCTCACCAGCATATAAGTTGCATTGGAACTGTGAAACTGAATAGACATAGTACCATCATCACCAAGGTCGTATGTATCAACAGCATTGAGCGAACTTCCATTTCTGTTTGAAGCATTACTATATTTGAACTTTGTGTCGGATATACTTGAACAAGTGTCCCAAGTTCCATAATGCGAAGCATCATTACCTTCTACATTATTTCCGTTTGTTCCAGAATCAAAGTTATCAAATACAATTGGACGAGCTGTTGATTTCGTGCCAAAACTACCGCCTGAGATAGTGACTAGTCCCCCATCTGAGACACTCCCAGAAAGGCTATTAATAAGGGGGCTAGCATTTACACATATCGGTAATGCTAAAACTAGAATCATAAAAAAAGTTAGTCTCCTGTTCATAATCATACCTCCATGCAATTCTAAGATGTGGGCTCGGGTGTTGAATGCGAATCAAGAATTTAAAAAAGGCTAAATTGATTCTCTCGACTTTTATCTCCTATATTTATTAAGCAAAGCTTATGCCATAAAGGATGGATTCACGCTATCTTCCTGTTAATACAAAGAAAAAAGATCTTAACTTCCATATTTTTGCTCTGCCTAATATAAATGCGATCAGTTGAGCAGCTCTTTATGGCATACACTGTACACATTATAATACAGCCTGCATACAAAATACTCTATTTTCCGCCTTAGCAGCCTACGGGCCAGGTCAACGGCTTACCGTTCTTGTGTACCTTATCCTCCAGCATAGCTCTCCCCGAGGCGTAGTCCACTAACCTCCAGGACGGATTCGAGGCGGAGCCCCATCACCCACCTACTTACCATTTTCATTGGTACGTCGTTTTCTATTTTTTCTCTTCGGCTCTCGCCTATTCCCTGCCATAGTCTGAATCTTCTGAAAGTATAGCAAAATTATCGGAATCTGTCAATTCACTTTTAGTTTGACTCCCTAGGTACGACCTGACCAAATATCTCATCCAATCCGGGACGCCCAGCAAAACTCTCAACACGAGGTATCTCTTTTATTGTTTCCTTTTCTTTTAATGGTCCCTTTACCTTTTCAATAAATCCCTTTGTCCCTATCAACACCCTCCCCTTCAAACCCTTCAAGGCGGATTCCTCCTTCACACCGGCGAGAACAAATTTCCGATAGGCTTTCCTGGCTGAAGCGACATCATTCCCAATATTCCGCCAGAATCCAGTCTGAATAGAGAAAGGTTGGTCTCTCTGTCATGCCCACTGTCGCTAGATAACTGCTCCACTTCCACTCTTCAGGATAAGAAGCGAGTTCCACCTCACTGAATTTAGAACCATATAACGGCACAACTCGAGCAGATAACCCTCCTTTTGCACTAGAATCGCCTTAAATCGTCCCCAAAAAACATGACCGACGCGCCCGCACCTTTTGTTAGATCGCTGAGTGTTTACCCCGTTCAACTGTCTCATGCCAAGGGACAGATTCGCATCAGGGGTTTCGATATCCTCCCTTGTATTACCCCGCGATTGGCTTTGGCAATTGTTCCTTCGAGAAAGATCTGATACTTCTCCTCTGGTGTTAAATGGCGGCGCTTTCTGCCAATTTCTTCTTGATCCCTCATCATGATCCTCCCTTCTCACTATTATATTATTTATCTCCAAAACCGAATTGTTGATCAAGCTGTTTTCCCATGGCAAGAAATAGTGCTTAGAGTTACTCCCCTGGAGGGAATACAGATTCAGAAACATTATATAAGATCATTGCTGTCCGGGTAAATTTCCTGAAATCCCTATAACACTCTGATAGTGTTAATAAATATGGGATATTTTCTTTTTGAGATAGAATTTTCAAAATCCTTAATATTGCCATTTTCGACCAGATCTGGTATGTTCCTCACTATTTTATTTAGAATTTATCCGGACAGCATATTAACCATAATCTCATTGGCCGGATTAAACATCCATCGCTTTAAAAGGGAAAGTATCAAAATCATGCCACGTCATCCTTATGTCTTATCTGAATTCCTGAAACTACTTCCTCGATACGAGTTTCAACGTATTGTGAACAAGTATAAAGGAGATTTTCACACAAAGCATTTCAAGTGCTGGGACCATCTTGCCTCTATGATGATTGCCCACATCCGTCAGGAAGACAGCCTTCGTGATATCGATATCACACTCAATGCTCATGCCAGTAAATTGTACCACATTGGTATCAAACAATGTCCTAAATCCACGCTTTCCGATGCCAACGAACTTCGCGATTACCGCATATACGAGGAATTTGCCAAAACCATGATGCATCGCGCCCGGCGTGAGTATGCACAAACAGAACTTGCAGTCGAAGTGGACAATGCTGTTTATGCATTGGACGCTTCCACCATTGACTTGACGCTATCTCTATACCCTTGGGCCAAATTTCGAAAAACCAAAGGGGCTATTAAGATGCACGCCATGCTTGATCTAAGGGGAAACCTTCCGGCATTTCTTTATATCACAGATGGTAAAGTGCATGATATCAAAGCTACACCCCAAGTTCCCATTGAACCTGAAGGCATCTATTTAGTCGACCGTGCCTATGTGGATTTCTCTTGGTTATGGTCAATTCACCAGAGGGATGCTTTCTTCGTGACAAGACCGAAAAAAGCGATCAAATGGACCCGTATACTTTCCCACCCTGTCGATAAATCCCTTGGCTTGCGTAGTGACCAAGAAATCCTATTAGGCAGCAAAAGATCCAAGAGCTTGTATCCCAAACGACTTCGCCGAATTAGTTTTTGGGATGAAACGCAAGGACGTACTTTGGTTTTCCTGACTAACAACTTTGTTCTTCCTGCTGAAACCATAGCTGCTCTTTACAAGGCTCGCTGGGAGATAGAATTGTTCTTCAAATGGATCAAACAAGATCTCAAGATCAAAACTTTCTTAGGCACTTCTCCCAATGCAGTAAAGACTCAGATCTGGATTGCTATGGTTGTTTATCTTGTGCTTGCTATTTTGAAAGAAAGGTATAGTTTAGATTTCCCCATGTCCAAATTTACACTTTTTGGAGGTCAATCTCTTCGAACAAAAACCTCTGTTTTCAATCTTTCAAATCAATCCCCGTTATAAGCGGCATGATGAGGATAAACAGTTAAAATTATTTGATTTTTAAGCTTTCTACTTCTTATTAGAGATACGCAAGACTTCGTAAAAGAGCCATAATATTCATTGACGAAATTACACTCCAAAATTGACCGCTAACTGTAACTATCTGATATCATGAAGTTATTAACCAGACAGCAATGATATAAGATATTGGTCAATGTCCGGCTCATGAGATATCGGGTGTGTCTGACAACGATCTACTCCTGCGGGTAAGAAATTTCTATAAGTCAATCATTTTATGCAAGACCGCGTGAACCCTAATAGCATCTTCACCATCCACAAGGGGTTTCTGTACCCCCAATATAGCATTACAAAAAGCCCTCGTTTGGATCAAATCTTCAATGTAAAAATCCTTACCGCGAATTTTGCCACCGACTTTTCTTAATAGAGAACGACACTCTGAGTAAGCATTTTCTAGAAATATTTTTATTTTATCAACCGGATCGGTTCCTGCATTAACGTAAGACAAGTAGTCTCGGCTTGCAGTCAGGCTCCCAGCTGTTCCATGTATTGAAATTGATAGTATATCAGTGGATGCTCGCCACCCTAAGGAAAGATCCCCGATGATCCCATCTTCCATCTCAAAGATACATGTCAAGTTTGTGGGTATATTATACCCTGTAAAGCCTTGATGTGTTAACACCTTCATATCTATAACTTTAGAAGGAATTAGGAATAAAAGAATATCCACAAGATGACAGGCAGAGTCGTAAATCACGCCATACCATTTTTCGTCCAGATACCAATCACTTTTGGGATCCCAAGAGATATAAGGCCCTGGTGTCAAAAATGTTCCCTGAACATGAATGATTTTTCCCAAGACTCCATCATCAATTATTTTCTTTGCCTTAGCGAAGTTTTTTGCGTACCTTTTTTTGTACCCCGGCATGAGAACAAGCCCTTTATCTTCAGCGAGTACAGTAATCTCTTCAGCCTCTTCCACAGACACTCCCATTGGTTTCTCGCATAGAACGTGAAGCCCGTTTTCAAGAGCCTTCTTACATGCGTGTTTGTGGAGAAAGTTTGGCAGGCAAATATATACGCCATCAAGATTTTCTGAAGCGTACATTTCTTCGTAATCATCATAAACGTTATGAAGCCCGAATAGGCTTTTCACCCTCTCAGCCCTCTCAGAGTTCTTCTCCGCGCCGGCTACAACCTCTGCGTTGTCAAGGGACCTGAGTACGGGAATATGGGTCTTTGAAGCCACCCGCCCCAATCCGACGATCCCTATCCTAAGTTTCTTCATTAATTGTTCCTCTCTGCATCAGGCCAATGCCTTTTTTTACGATCTCTTTCCATTTTGGGAGGAATTTGAACTTCAAGTTCAAAGGATTAGGGGGATTACCGATAACCTCATAATCAGTTCTTCCCAATCCCCGGTCGCAGGCAAGCTTCAAATGAGGAACGCTCATCGGGCTGAAACCCATGAGCCTTGCACAAAAGTGATCTACGGAAACAGGATCATTTGAAGCAAGAAGCACCTTTGTCCTTCTGGGTATACCATTAGTTGGACCATTGCCCTCCATGGAAATCAGCCCATCGATGATGCATAAGTCAGGGGAACGGGCTGCAGTGGCATCACAGATGGCTTGTGCCAATATAGGATGGTATACGATTTTGTATTTGTATGGAATCGCACCAAATTGGTTCTTCATAATGCAGGTCATTTTCTGCTGGGTGTGGGTCTTTAGCTTCGCAAGCGAAATCAGAAAATCTGCATCCATCATAGTTTTCGACATTTCCAAATTTTCTAAATATTTTGCCCCAACGGGCACTCGTTCGTCCCGACTAAGATTAAAAATTTCCACTTTGTCAATATCACTAAAAAAGTCTTGCCATCCGAGAACCTGAAAAGCCATGTCAGCCCCGAGGTGAGTCGCATCGGCCTCGGCGAGATAAATTTTTTCAGGATCAAAATTTTCTAGAATCCATTCCACCAAGGCTCTGCCCACTAGAGGATCAACGGTTGCGCCTGTTTCCGGTCCCTTGAGTAAGCAAAGATTCAGTTTAATCAAAACCCTTGCATTTGGCAAAATATTGATATCATCTTTCATATTTTCAAGTATACCAGATAGAACTTTCTTGATATCATCATAAGAAAATATATTTCTTACCCTTTCAATACACACTCTTGAATCGTTTCGTTTCATAACCTATCCACTTTTAAGCATTAACTTGAACTTAGCTTCGCTCCGCAATTGGAATGATGGAATAATGGGTTGTAGATAAATGGAAGGAAGATTGATTTATTGGCAAAATTCCTCTTGGCAAGTAAGCAAACAAAGGAGTATGTTCCTTTAAAATTAACATTCCAATACTCCACCATTCCCTAGCCCCGACCTGACCTGGATTCCCCGAGTTCTAGGCATTCGACTAACGAAATATTACGGCGACAAGAGCATTTTCCAGGGAAGTCGCTCCAGTGCTGGCCATTACTCCATGCCCGCCCGCCTCGCCTGAACGCTCGCGATGGCGGGCAGGTGTGATGTAAAAAACTAAACCTTAGAAAATATCTGTAATTTCTATAGCTTATAGAATTTTCGATAAGTTTAATTAACCAAGGACACATAAAGCTTCTCAGTGTCCCTCACCATCCTTTCTGCAGAAAAATTCTCAATAACGAATCGATGACCTCTCTCAGCCATTTCCTCTGCTTTCTCAGGGTATTTTAATAAATCTATCATTCGCTTCTTTAGGGCTCCGGCGTCACCTGGTGGGACCAAATAGCCATTCACACCATTATCGATTATTAATGGGATATCACCGACCGCTGTAGCCAAAACTGGGATTTTACTAGCCATGGCTTCTAGTAGAACATAAGGGATTCCCTCGGTTAAGGAAGGTATAACGAGAAAATCAATGCTGGCATAAATAAAATTCATGTCGGATCTTACTCCGCAAAGAAACACAGACTCCTCCAAATTTAGCCTTTTTATTTGCTCGTTAATCATGCCCTTTACCGGTATCGGTCCATCACCCACTATTAATCCTGTCGTATATGGAAAATAACGATAAACGTTTGAAAAGGCTTCAAGGAAAAATCGATGTCCTTTATCAGGGTAAAGGCGACCTATAACAGCAAAAATTCTGTTTCTTTCAGGAAGGTTCAGGGGTTCTTCTGATTCTGTTTCACTTAGATCATTTTCCAAAAGTCCGAAGTCCAACCCATTCTGGATAACTTTAATTCTTCTTTTCATTGACTCGTCATTTTTTTTCTCCATTCGAGTGCGAAGATCTTCAGATACTGCAATGATTCGGTCAAAAAATTTATAGGTAACCTTCTCATCCCAATAGAGATAAAATTGTTGTAAAAAAGAGTCTCGCGTTGACCCATGAGCTGTGGCAACTTTTTTTATCCCTAAATTCATTGATGCAATCAGTCCGTAAAAATTAGACTTAAAATCATGAGAATGGAACACAGTAACGAAATTTTCCTTAAATGCTTTTCGGATATTAAACACAGCATTGAAATCCATCCGTCCTTTTACATCTACCGGCACCACTTGAATTCCAATCTGCTTTGCTTTAGAGATAAGTCTTTCGCTTCTACCATCCTGTCGTCTCATACAAAGAAGCTTAAAGTTAAATAGCTCTCTATTTATATGCTTACCCAATGTTAAAATGACGCGCTCAGCTCCGAAGATGCCGCTGCTGTCTCTAATATGCATTACATTTAGCATTTTCATTTACTTGATGAGCAACTATGCAGCTTATTCAAGCAAAGCACGATCCGTTCGAGGTTCCGCTTTTTTATTGCCCATTCATTTTTCCGAATAGATTTCAATTCCTTGATTTGAGCGATTAACTCCGTCTTCCGGTTTATTACTTCCAAAATAGCTTTTCTTATCGCCTCACTGGTATTTTCCGCATAAACTGTTCCCATGCTGAAGTATTCCATCAGAGCTTTAGTTTTTGAAAGAATCATAGGCTTTTCAACAGCTACGGATTCATAGGCTCCGCAGACCAAACAGTTTTCCCTGGTGGTCAAATCAATGGTAGCATCCGCTGAGTTTAACATCTCAAAGTATTCGCTTTCCGGAATGAAACCTGTGAGAATGACGTTCTCAGGCAAGTCGGCTGTTGAAATTTTTCGCTTGCTACAGTTTCCGGTCACGTAAATGTAGATGCTACGGTCAAGCTTTGAAGCAGCGTCAAAGACTTGTTTATAAGGCTCATCACTTGCGTAGCGGCAAATAAAAAGTATATTAAACTTACCCTGCAACTTCTTCTTGGGCTCCGTAATGGGGATGTTTGGAATTTTGTCTGGCAGGACGAAAGCATGGCCACCATTCAGTTCAACATTTGCCTTGAGGTGCTCGTTTGTTACAATTGTCATCTCAGCTTCCCTTTGGATAAACTTGCTAATAAGGTTCAATATAGCAGAACGGCATTCTTTTGGAAAAAGTCCAGCATTGTGAGCATCCACCACAACTTGCAATTTTAGAAGCCGTTTAAGCGAGACAAGGAAAAAGGAAAGTATTAAGGAGGGGTTCTGACAAAAGACGATTCTTGGCTTTTCCCTTAGCAGTACGCCAATCGTTTTTGCAATACCAGTGAGATACTTCTTAAGTGGGTTCTTTATGTCGTCAATGTAAGCGAGTTCATATAACTTGATTCCAAACGCTTGACTGATCTCCCTGTTTCGCCTCTGATTCTCCCAGGTTATCCAAATTATTTTTTTCGCATGAATTTTCCAAAAGGCAGTAATAATAAGATTCAATTTCATGAATTTTTGTCTCCCATGAGTATTTCTCTCGAACAACGCGTCTCGCTTCCTTCCCAATTTGCGCTCGGCTGCCGTTATCAGATAGTAAACTGCATATTTCCCTCGCAATCGCTTTATAGTCCCCACGGGGAACTAGAAACCCAGTCCGACCATTTTCAATCAATTCCCGATTCCCACCAACGCTGGTAGCTATAGTAGGGATTCCCACTGCCATATATTCTAAAATAGCGTTTGAAAATCCCTCAGAATCTGAAGTGAGCACTCCTACATCAAAACCTTTGATATATGATATTGCATTGGTTTTCATACCACCAAAGATGACAGTATTTTCCACATTTAAGTCCCTAGCAAGCTTCCTCAATTCCACTTCCAATTCCCCCCCACCTAGGATCAGGAATTTCACGTTTCTCAGGCGGCCGACCACATCAGCAGCAGCTCTCACAAACAGATCCACTCTTTTAACGACTCGATTCAAATTGGCAATAATTCCAACAACTTTATCGCTTTCCAGGATATCTTGAAATTCTTCTCTTATATCAGCCACTTCCTCCTCATCAATCCTTCCTAAGTCAACTCCATTATAAATGACATCAATTTTGCTAGGTAGAACTCTCTCGTGGTTTATAATGGATTCTTTTACAGCCTCAGAGTTTACAAGAAATTTGTCTACAAAACGATTCAAAAGGATCAATATTCTTAGAATTTTTCTGTCATACCAAAAGCCAACATCCCTTCTGCAAGAAATTATTTTTCCTACCCGTGCAATTTTTGCGGCAAGCACTCCGATTATTGCTCCATCAAAAAAATACGTCTGTACTATATCAATACTTTCCTTCCTCAAGTAAGAAATAAGCCAAATAAGTTTGCCTAAGGCTTTAAGAGAGATTAATTTATTCAAATCCAATTCTACATATTCAAACGGCTTTTTATCAATTTTCAATCCTGCTGAAGGTTTTCTTAGGCAAATCAATTTAGTGTCAAATAAATCTTCATTCAAATTTTGGAGCATTTGAATTATCTGCTTTTCCGTGCCTGCAACAGGATTTATTGAATCTATGATATAGGCAATCTTTATTTTGCGGCGCATATTAACCCTAAAGCTAGTATAGTTAGCCTTGCAATGCCACCAGCCTGAACCTTCTCTTTCTACTCGAAAAAGTAGGAAATGGTTTTTCTTCTGAATACATTTCACCAACGCTATACGCTCCCATCAGATTTGCTTTCTTCAGTTAACACTAGCCTGAACCACCAATTTTTAAGATTTTTTTAAATCGCCAATTAAAATGATGAACCATAGCCTGGAATTTGGCCAAATCTATATCTTCACCGATACCGTACCGTCTTAGTTGCATTAGGGGAGTTGATGTACTGTTTGGCCCTGGGATCGTTGTTGCAGCTGCACGTATTCCGAACGATGCAAGTAAGGTAATGGTCTCACTATCATAGTCCTCCGCCCGTCCATTTGGATATGCAAAAAGTTCGCATGGCTTCCGTGTTAGTTCTTTAACACGTCTAATAGAGAGGACTAGTTCCTTTTGTTTATCTTCTAATGAAAGGTTGCTAAGTATCGTGTGTCTGTGGGTGTGTGCCCCAAATTCAACTAATCCAGATTGGACCATTTCCATAATTGGATCGGTTCCCAACATACGATAAGGAGAATCAGCCTTAATTGGATAATCAGGGTGATCCCCTAGCTCTGATATAATTTTGCGTACTTCTTTTAACAACCTAGGATGTGGCATTTCCTTCAACCTTGATTGTATCCGAGCCGAGGCATCAGCTTTGTTCTTAGGATCGCCTATATAAAACGCACATCCATTCCAATCTAAATAGGGCTTTCGCGTTTTCCCGAATGCACGATTTAGTCTGCAAAACCAGATCGTATCGTCTGTATCGACAAATTTCGTACTCAAAAATATTGTGGCTGGTATCTCAGCTTCACGAAGGATGGGAAAAGCGATATCATAGTTATTTTGGAATCCATCATCAAAAGTAATTACAGCTGTCGGCTTATCTATTTTTCCATTCTCAACTAACTCAATTGCTTTGGAAAAAGGAACCACATTAAAGTGAGTTCTGAGATACATTATTTGTTTACGAAAAGAAGATACATCAAGGAAACACCAATCGAAAAGGGGCAATGGTGAGGCAATCACTGCATGATATGTAACAATAGACAATGTATTTCTGGCAATACTTCTATGCAGCATTTCTGGTAGTCTGAGCTTGGATAACACGCAATATCCTGTGTCTTTAAAAAACGATTTCAAGGTTTTATTCGTAAGGATTCGTAGTGTCTTCACGCACAATTTTGGACGATCGTCGAATTAACTGGAATAATTCCTTTAGATGTTTGGGATGCAATTTCCAAATGTTCCGAGCGATGTTTTTAAGAGAGACTCGGGACTTAATACGGAGCGACCACTCTCTTCGTATCGCATAGCATCTCCACCAATATGTATAAAGGGGAGACCCAAATTTTTTTGAGAGAGAATCAAACTCCACCTCACGGCCTGCGTCATTATCCAGAACTAGCATCCTATCATTATCGATTTTAGTGAATATCTTTGAAATTCTGAGATAATTATTTTCATCTTTAGAGGCCTTTAGCCCGATTCCTTTCCTATTCTCCTCTGAGAGAGGAAATAATATCTTTTCAGGCTTTGAGTTAGGTATATTAGATTCCCATTCAAAATCATCAAAAAGAAGATTTCCCAAACTATATGCAACAAAGCCATTCTCTATTTGCTCAATACCCTGCAGAACATGAGGATGATGCCCAAATATAAGATCAGCACCCGCATGAATAAATTCCCTTGCCAATAAACGCTGTTCGGGTGAAGGATACATGTATTCCTCTAATCCCCAGTGAATCACCAGGATAACGACATCAGCTTGCTCCTTACAATCCTTTATTTTGTTTTTGGTTTCTTCCCTATCAAGGAAAGCCACACCAGGTTGTCTTGCCCCTGCATAACTAGGAGATGAAACAATAACAGAAGTTCTTGCTAGGATTGCGGCCCTAGTCCCCTTGACATCAAAAAAAATTGGCGAGCAAGCTTCCTCCAAATTTTCCCCGGCACCAACATAAAGCAGCGCAGCCTTTTTCAACGAATTAATCGTGCTAAGAAGCCCTACATCACCATAATCCATCATATGATTATTGGCCAAAGACAATATGTTAATGCCGCTATCTCTCATCACATCAGCCCAACCAGTACAACCTCGAAGCACAAATTTTCCGGGCGTTGGATCTCCCTCATTAAGGAGGGGACCTTCAAGGTTGGCAATTACAATGTCAGATTCTCTAAAAACAGGTGCCATAGCTGAAAAAATGTCAACTGAGGGATTCGCGGTATTGCGCCCAAAAAAGGAAATGTCACCAACTGCGGTCAGAGAAACAGTATAATCCATTACACAAATCTCCCTACATTTAAAAAACGCTCGGTGAATAAACATACCATTCTAACAACCAATGACAAAACCATGAACTATAACTTCGCCTTGTCTCTGAATTGCTTTTTCAATTCTTCCAGTAACACCTCTGTAGGCTCATCATCTATGCATATTCTTTTCCAAATCGAATAATTTAGGATATTCCAGAAGGTCATTGCTTTTTTTGGATCGGTTGATTGCATACTCATGATCTGATTGAGATCGAATACTTTAGAAGCCAGTGCAACCAAAGGTTCAAATATCCCCCCCCTCTCAGACCACCCTTGTACTTGAAGGCCAAAACTGCTTTTTGATCGAGTGATAATAAATTCTGGAACTTCTAATTTTCGAGCAACTTCACGCAAAATATTTTTAGGTTGCCTAAGTTTTAACCTCCAAGGCAGTGAAAATAGATAGTTTATCAGTTCAGGATTATAGAAAGGGTAGTAAGCAATCTTTTTTTGGCTCTCTCCAATCTTGGACCAAATAGATTGAGAAACATATCCTTCACCAAAGAGCCCTACCACTGTAAGAATATCCAAAAGTGATTCATTTTCGTATCTTTTAATGTTCTCATATCGATCTTTAGTAATATCCTCTTTGTTTACGCCGAAGTACTCGCATGCCCAGCTCTCACTCCCATATGCTCCTAAGGACCAAACGATGTTGTCTGGATCGGAAAGGGCGGCAGGTTTTCTACCTATCTTGAGAGTTTCAAGGAATACACTCCCTTTACCTGTTATCCAAGATGCAAACTTCATTGACTGATAGAATGGATAATTTGACAATATCTTGCAGGTAATTCTTCCGCTCTTAAAAAGTTTACCATGAAGAGATGAGCCGGATATGCTATCCGCTCCTTCCCCTAACAAGACAATATCTTTAGTCTCGGGAATGCCTCCCTTGAATAATAAATATAACATTATTGACTGGAGATGGTGTACTGGCACTTCCGCGACAGATATCGCCTCGATGAAACCATGGAAATAATCTATTTCCGAAACTTCATGGTAAATATGTTTAGTGCCAAAAGCCCGGGCAGCGCTCATCGCATATTTCTTTTCAATGTTTTCATTTGTGTTTTCAAATGGATAACCTGTGGAATAACTTGTGCTAAGGTCATATTTATCCAAACATAGTTTGAACAATATCGATGAATCCAGTCCGCCACTGAGTAAAACAGCAATTTTATCTTTCACGGGAGCCAATTTCCCAATGGATTGATGCAGTAACTCAAGTGTTTTCCCTGATATTTCATGAAGACTATCAACCTCAACATCATTTCTACCAGCCAGAGGATTGTACTGTTCTGCCTCAATAATAGAACATTTATCAGACGTAGGATTTACATTTAATAGATTACCGGGAGGGAGTTGCTTAATATTTTTATATAAGGTCTGAGGAGGCATAATAAAACGGTAGACAAAAAATTCTGGCAGAACATTGTAGTTTTCTTCAATGCTAACCCCTGCTCTCTTGAGGTGAGAAATATGAGTGGAGCAGAAAAAATCTCCGTTAGAATTGATTTGATAGTAGACAGGTCTGCCAGAAAGGACAGAATTATAGATATCGAATGTATCATTCTTTTCGATATATCTGACCTCTGAATATATAATATCGGTAAAGTTGGAACTAGGTATGAGAGGGGACTCAACGATATTAAAACCGGTCTGTGTTGAAAAATATTTTGAGAAAAAATCATCTGTCACAATAGATACTGTGAATGAATTAAGACTAATCTCTTTGAAATTATACGAACGAAAACCTTTTGAAATAGGAGCTTTTGTTATCGCGAATAAAAACATGGCTTCAACCCCTCAAAATTAGATTTTTGGGAACCTAAATTTTTAGAAATGCTTTTTTAGAGCCTAGCAACAAGGTAGCTATGAGTAAGATAACCTGTGTTGACTCAGCGGAAGGAAGTGCTGCGTTGCTCTGAAGGTTATTAACCAATTTAGAAAACTTGATCTAGCTTAGGGATTTATTCAAAACACGGGATAATTGATAGGTAATCTTTTTGATATGGTAAGAAGCAATAACCTGTTCATTAGGTTTGAACCAGGCTGGAGTTTTGTTCCCTTTTAGAGACATAACCTTATGTATTGTTCTAATAATCAAGTCTTGGTCATCATTTGTAAAAACTATGCCTGTTCCTGTTTCTCTAATCAGGGACGCTGCCTCTCCTTCAGCAAAAAACCCCAATATAGGTCTTTTGGTCGCTATATATTCAAACAGCTTGGAGGGGACATACGTTGAACTTTCCCTTTCCGTACCAAGTGAGGTCCATAGCAAGTCTGCCTGACACATTGTTTTCCTAGCGTCCTCCAAAGCAACCCTGGGTCTGATCTGTACAATATCCTCAATTCCAAGCTCGTGAATGACACGCTTGGTGTCGTCGTCTCCTGAACCCAGAAGAATAACTTGAACATCTTGTTCCAAGGGAGGGATATCTGGGGGGTGCTTTCCGTTCCGCCATGCGGCTAAAGCATGAAGCAAGGCATAGGGCTTAAAAATTGGATAAAACGTGCCAGCATGCAAAATGGTAAAAGGCCCATTTTTATTAACGTTATAGGCGCTCTTGGGGAATTCCTCCCAACTGTTGGGTAAATGGATGACTTTATCCAATTTTAGGAATGGAAGGGTCTTTAATAGATTTTTCCGGTTTGCTTTTGTATTTGCCAATATGACAGTAGCCTTCTTAAGAACACTTCTTTCCATAATTTGTTCTATTTTAAGTAAGAAGGCTTCTACCACGCTTTTTCCGCAATAAGCCCTCAAAGTCCAAGGGTCTCGGAAATCAGCTAGCCACGGTTTAAGCTTTAATCGCGATAATATCAAGCCCGCCAAGTGCGTAGAATGAGGCGGAGAGGTCGTATAGATGGCATCAATAGGCTTTTTGTTAAGTATCTTAATCCCCGCCATTACTGCAAAGGGAACCCAGAGGAGCATATGGTCAGGAAATGAAAACAATCTCATAATGATACTTCTGAAGACTCTTAAAATGAGATTATTTGGTCTCTTATCCTCAAGCAATAACCATGGATCAAGAATAACTGTCCTATGCACTCTAACATTTTTATCCATCGTCTTTAGATAGGTTTTGTCCTCAAAGAGGTCATGGACAGGTCTAATAGTTACCACGTCAACTTTCCATCCGAACTCTGGAAGGTAGCGAGCAAATCGTTCTGACCGAACCCCTCCGGCGCTGGGATTCGGGGGGAAAGGATAACTGATCATGAGTAGATGTTTCATTTTATTCATCGTTAAATCGTTAAATCGTGAAATATTCAAATACGTTAACTGTCAAATAGAGAATTAATTGAGCTGTTAAATGGTTAGGTTCTTAAATCTTAAATGGTCAAATGAGCTATGACATCCATAGAAGACTGATTTCAAGAGGTCTGATCGAGCCTGATGCCTGCCAACCTAGAGACTTGGTCAATCGTGTTAACTGATATAGCGTTACGTTATTATTCTCCTTTTCTTAAAATTGCAATAATATATGGTCTAAGTGATTTAAATGTTTTCTTCATTAAGATTCTGATCCAAATAAGTTCAAGAAACATAAACGGGGGAATAATTACAAACTGTGCTGATGAATTTATCATTTTGATCTTTTCTACTTCAAATCTGCTTTTTTTAGCCAATGTATTAATTGCCTTTATGCTATTTGCCTTATAATATGTGTCAAAAACATCTCCTTCTTTTCTTCCCTGAAAAATATATATAAGTCTATTTTTAAAGATATTTGGAATCAACTTTCCAACGATGATGGAATAGCCTAAAATATTAGGAGTATGAAAGATTAAGATGCCTTTCTGCTTTAAGATTCTCCAAATTTCTTTAAGTTGAGCATCTGGATTGTCTAAATGCTCAACAACCATATTTGCAGTTACCAAATCAAAAAAGTTACTCGTAAATGGAAACTTAGTAATGGTTCCCCTTACTTTTAGAAATATATTCTTATGATTCTTCAGGGAATGTAAATCGTAATCAATTCCTACTATCATTTTGCAATTGTCAACAAGATCTTTCTCCTGTAGAGAAAGCCATGTAGGTAAAATCTTATGTCCGCAACCTAAATCTAGCCATCTAATATTAGGATTGACGTGAAATTTAAGAATATCTGCATACAGATTCTGAGAATTTCTTAATGTGGGTACAAGAACTCCTTGAATTTTCCAATAAATTTTAAAGAAACCTTTTCTGATATGCATCATAGGTTCTTTGGAGACTGTAGAAAAATCCTGAAACTACGGCTTTTGCGCTTGTAAGTACCTTATTTTACTATTGCTCAAAAATGTGGAAATTGGACTTTTTCAACAGGTTCTTAATACCCCTTAAATTTTTCAGAGATTACGAGGAGCGTCTTTGTAATGGCGATTTTGATAAGAATTTTTGTTCTAATTCCGTTTTCTCGTTATCTCAATAAAATTGCTGTCTTGTCATCACATCTCTTAACTTGACAGCTTGGTCTTTTCTTTTTCGAGCACAAAATCAGGATAGGTCTTTTCAAGCGACTTGCTAGTAACAACCAATATCCCGGCTATCATGTACCAAACGAATGCCATCAAACTATGCGTGGTCATCCCGATAATTAACCTCAGAATTAATACGCTCCAGCAAGCATCAATGAGATATCCATAAAATGGCTCCACATGAGGGTTTTTATTAATATAGTCCCTAATTCTCCTTATTTCCTTGAAGCATAAATAAATCAGCAATCCCCAAGATAGAACGCCTAAAATACCCAGTTCGCCAATCAACTCCCCGTAATGATTGTGAGCCCAAATGCCCCAATGGAACCAGGCACTTCTGGCCAATGCATAGCACCCGATTCCCACGCCCAATATTGGACGCTTAGCCGCCATCTCAATGCCGTGTTGAAGTCCAACTATACGGCTGTGTGCAGATACGTCGCTACCACCAAAATCCAAAATTGTAGATACCCAATTCAAATAATTCGGGTTCAGTCCCAAAGCAGCAATTATTACCGCCCCCATCACCACAGAAGCAATGACCTTCTTATTTGCCTTGTACCAAATTAACCCCGCACAAATGACTAATCCTAAGAACCCTCCTCTTGACCCTGAGGAAATCGTGGCCACAACAAAAACTACCAAAGCACCAAGCAACATTAATTTCTTAATCTTGTTTTTTTCACCTAAGAACATGAAATAGGCAAACGGAATACTCTGGGTCATCGAGTTCGCTAAACCAACATGACCACTTGCCATACCAACAATACCTTTGCTATGAATAATGTCTGCGCCAATGCGCAGTTTGCCAATGCCCATAATATAATTATATATAGGCATATATGCCATCCATACAACTATTAGTATGTATACAAAGATAAACAATTTTATGTCCTCTATTTTTTCCAAAAAACATACAAACATGATATAAAAAGCAAATATCAAAAAGCTTAATCTATACGCATAATCAAGGGAATGGGAAAAGTCGAAGGCTTGCAGAACAGATAGATAAACGACGCAAAAAAATAAGTATATAGCTTTATTTATGTTATGATATCCATGACTTGCCAGCTGGGTCCTCTCTTTAATGATAACGAGGACAGCAAGAAAAATACCAACTAATAGTTCGAACCGTATTGCCCCTAAGAAAGGATATAGGCTACCTGGTCTGAAAATCATAACAATTAAATAACCTAATATGCCGTATCTTGGCTCAAAAATAGCCGCTGCAAGCATTAAAAACATAGCAGCCATGATAATATACTGAAGTTGATTATAAAATGGCAGTGTCATAGCTATTTGTTGGAAATGGAGTACGCTAGAAATTCCTTATAGCTAAAAAGGGCTCTCTTCTTCCTAAACTCCTTGCCTGAAAAAGCAAGGTCTTTTCCCTAAGGGCTGATCACTTATATCGTTTATGAAAAGCTGATAGGAAAGGAGGATAAGATTCATGATCATGAGGAGCCGGCTGAGTTAAATGAGTTTCTCGCTTACCCTCTGGTTTGAATTTTGAAGTGCCGAAATCGGAAATTTACGTGCAGCTGAGAGGATAACTTGGCAAAGTTTTCAGAGAACTTGCACTACATGAGGCATCCAAGCTGTCAGAAGGCCAGCTTATGCAGGACGCTATTCATGCATAGCCTACTATATCCCAGATAGAAGCGCCATTCACACTGCAAGGACGCATGCGGCCTGTAAGCACAACTGGGAAGAATGAACGAATTTCTGCCGAATTTTCTCGTGTCAACTTTGGCTAATAGGGGCTGAAAACCAGAATAGAACTGAGATACATCGATAAAGGTCCGAGGTTTCTTCAGCCCTTTTCTCTGGAGGGAAATTCACAAAAAGCTTGACGAGAAGCTCCTTAGCGAAGAACTGAGTTACGATCTCTTGGGTATACAAGACCACAAGAACGCAAGGAGCTTAGGAAGGTTTCTCAGAAGTCCCCGGATACGTAAACGACCTTTAAAAAGGCTTAAAACCGTAGACTCCAATAGGCTGGAAGATCCTCCTTTCAGTGCGACTAAGAGACTGTATGCCGCTAGAAGCGTCAAATGGGCGTGCTCTGAATAGCCTTCGCAGAGATAAAAGCCCCGGCCCGTAAGCTCGAGGTGACAACGTGGAATGTCACCAATTTGTACGTTAACAATCAATGGTTCGTTTTCAAAGGCTCGCCGTAGTCTTCCTCTGGCAAGGATTTTGGCTCCCATTTCTTTAACTTTCTCTTGCAAGGGTCTAAGACTGAGGGTTTTTGTGTATTCGGTGTTTACCACCGGTACCTTGACTTCTCCGAACCGTTTATAGACTTGTTCGTATTTTCCAGGTGTGGAGAATCCACCCCTCAAAAATATTCCCTCTTGAAGCAAGCGATTATCTATTAAGGAGAATGCCTCATTCGTGAGCTTTAGCCCACGGAATTGAGGCAACACTGCGAAGTCCCCGCAGAAGCAAAAATTGATTTCAAGCCCTTCATCAATCCTGACGGGTAGTACTGCCGAATGGAAGCATCCAATTGCCTTTCTGCCTAGATGTGCTTTTATTATATTCCAGGACATAAACCCTGGACGGTGAAGGTGTTTCCAACGCCAATAAGCTTGATCTCGACAGTCAAGTAAATTGCAGGAGGCCAAAACCTCCACGACTTGAACTTCGTCATCGGTAACATATTTGTTGAGTTTTACTGTTTCATATTCTTTCTTTTTCTTTCCAGGGCTCTTTTCCAACTTTGCACCTCCTTCACCATACGTCGGCAGCTGGTACATACCAAGGCCTATCTATAACGAGTAATCCAATGAGAGTTCCCAAATCCTTTTTCCCCTCCTCAGGATGAACGGATAGACGACCAGCAACCACAGCCTGTTCAACTGTTATCTCCTGGAAAATAAGTTCTACTAGGGTCCAATAATCTGTAGTCACTTTGATATCAGCTGAACAGTCAACAGGGTCCACTTCGACCATTATTGAAGGAAGAAGTCGGATTAGTATTAGATCCTGAGACGGCAAGTGTATTAGACCAGAATCCAGCCCGAAAGCAAAAGTGGGTGACCAGTTTTTGGGAAACTTTCCTTTGCGGTGATGAAGAAGCCTTTTCATCAGACCAGCGTGATCAACAATGGCTAGTTTAAATACCTCACTCGGCGTCTGTCGGTAGCCAAAACCTCGGAGCACTCGGGATATCGGTTTGTCTAGGTGCGGTAACATGAATTGGATAACATCATCACCCCTCGCTCGGCTGCGTGCTTCCAGAGCTATGATCAAGATGCCGGCCATTCTTTCGCGTTTTGGCTTGGAAAGTCTTGAGTCAATTGCAAGTTCCAGGACCTGTCCTCTTGCGCCGAGGACGCCGTATCCTAATATATGGTCATTTTCTTGAAGGATAAGGATATCCTGACTACTGACACCGGGTCTATCAAGGATGCACCAGCGCCAGTATTTGACCGATCGAGGCACAAATCCCACGTATGAAGCATATGCTTGCTCCCATAGGGAAACGAGGGCTTCTTCGTCTCCAGAGCGGTAGCTACGAATAATTACTTTGTCTCTTGCCATGATACTCCCCTAGCCCTAAGTAAAAATTTGAAATCCCGCTCCCGCATGAGAAAAAGACGACCAAGAGATATAAGTGAAAGGATAAAGGACATGGATTGATTTCGCCACTGGAATGATAATATGGCATACGGTAAATCAGTAATTCTCTGGTCGTCCAAATGTGATCACTTATACCAGCTGCCATAGCTGGAGTTCTCTGAACCCATTTTTTACTATTTTCTTTGGACTCTTGGCGAAGCCCAAAGTGTTTTTTGACAAAGTGATAATATCCTAAGGCTAGGTAAAACTGAGTCTCAAGTTTGCTGATGTCATTTCGAAATATATTTTTTTGCAGATACAATAATATTCCATCCCAGTCTATTAAAAGGAAAATATTTACCTAAAGTTAGGTCAACAAAATGAAGTGCTGGAACTGTTATTTTAACCTTGAGAAGAAAGAGCCAAGACAATATGTTATAAGGAATTATGAATACACTTCTCCACTCTTTTGGGATATATCCAGCATTGAAAAGCTTCTTTTTCAACGAATATGGCGAATAAAATCGCAAGTGAGTTGGGTCCCAACCATACCAGTCCTTTTTCTTATGCCATACCCTTTGATAGAAACCTTCCAGAATATAATTTATCGAATAGCTGTTCTGTGTACTCAATACCAGGATACCCCCATTGAATTGGCATAATGATAATCTTTTAAGGAACTCATCATCATTTTCTATGTGTTCTAAAATGTCTTTAGCAATTATTATATCGAACTTTCTTTCTAATAACTGCTTCGGAAAACAAGCCGAACATATAAACTCAATTTTGTCCTCAACTTGTTTCTTTCTAGCATAGTATCCAGCTGTTGAAAGTGCATTTTTTCCGCATCAACAAGGACAATATCTGCTCGCTTTTCGGCACAAAATACAGACATGTATCCTGCTCCTCCACCGTAACCTAGTATTTTTGTTCCATTCAACTTCCTTAAGATTTCCTCAATCAATCTTACCTTAGTTCGGTTATAAGCATTATTGTACATTGATAAATATTGCTTTAATGCATTATCAGAATATTCACTACGTGCCCAGTGATTTTCCGGATAAATCAATCTTTCCATGATTATTTTTACTCCTATTGATTTAAATATAGATAGAAAATAAATACTATTTCCGGAGATTATTAATGTGTTTGGAGAGTTTCCAAGCGTATGATTTAGCTAGATGATATGAAGATCTATTAGTGGAAGATTATCATGGAAAGACCGCTCTCAAACTCCGTTTTACAAAAACCATCTTGACTTTTGATAATTCTGAATGAGAATAAAATTTAAATACATACAAAATTAAGGGGAAAAGGCAAGCAATCACAAATTTAATAGATAAGCTAGTTACTGCGGAGTGTGAATCAATGAAAAAACAAAAAATAAATATAAGTCCTGCAGACAATAATATTTTTAATACCCGATCAAATTCAAAATAAATTTTCTGCAAACGGCTGCTTACAAGGTATACCATTACAATTCTTGTTGTATAAGATATCAAGGTAGCGTAAGCAGCACCATAGAGTCCATATGCTTTAATTAAAAAAATATTTAAAACTATATTTATTATGCCATTCACTATGTCTATGTAACTTATATATTTTGTTTTCTTTGCTAATAAAATACCCATAACAAAATGGAAGTACAAACCATAAACGATGTATGACAAAAGTAGTATAGGGATATATTTATAGGCGTCCCAGAATTTGGAATCAGCTATGATATATAAAGTATCCTTGGCTAAAACTGAAATACCCAAGCCAATAAAAGTAAGCAAGAAAATGAAATAGGTGATAATTCTTCCAAATAGCTCTTCGGCATCATCTCGCTTCATTAGCTCAAACCTTCTAACACCCCAAACTTGGTTGAAAGGCACTGTAATAAGTGTATGGGGCATGATGCCAAATCTATAGCTGAGAGAATAGATGCCAACATCGGATAACGATCCAAAAATTTTCACGATGTATCTGTCAGACACCAAAACCACAAAATTTGCCAGTGATCCAGGAATAAGCGGCAGGCCATATTTTAACATTTCCTTAAGCTTCCTATTTGAGAATCGAATCCCTACCTGTATAAGAACAGGTATGACCAAAATTACTGTCATAGAGACTGATGCGATAAGGTTGCCATAGAGAATGCCCAGAACTCCCATTTTCAAAAAAACTATGAAATAGATATTGAAGGACAGAGCTATGAAAAGCTTTATCGAAGATGAAATAATGTACAAAGTGGATTTCTTAAGAATCATGAGGTAATAAAAAGCCATCAATACCAAAGTGTTAAACCATAAGGTGGCAAAGGAGATGATGAAGTAATAACTATATTGAGACGAGTTCAAGATCTTTTCAGCAAGAAACCAGGAGGGGAGGGAAGCCATCAAAAGTCCAATAGAACCGATAGCACCAAAAGTGAGCATGGATGTACTGATAACCTCATTTTTATCTTCAAGTGAATCATGCTCAAAATAAATGCGGAACATGGCGTGACTTATTCGCATGGAAAGAATCATTCCGACAATTTCCGTCGTCAAAGACAACAACTCAAGGATCCCATATTCGGAAGGTATCAGGTACCGTGTGTAAACTGGTATCATTAAAAACCCGATGACCCTGTTTAGAACATTACCGATGCCGTATACTGATGAATGCTTGGCCATCAATTTCGATTCCGCCCCTACAGACGAAGCCTCGATTTTCCCATCATAACTCATTAGCAGTCGATCCTTTAATCATCCTGTATTTGATTGTTTTGGCTGGATTTCCCGCGACCACAGCATGTTTAGGCACATCTTTTGTGACTATCGCTCCCGCACTAACCACTGCACTTTTCTCAATCCTAACTCCCTTTACCACAATCGCATTTGTCCCTATCCAAACGTCATCCTCTATGGATACTTTGGCGTAGGCATGCCCTTGCCGATGTATCGGGATATCTAAACTGTCGAATACGTGGTCTGAGGACCAAATCTTTACGAAAGGGCCAATGAGAACATCACGACCGATTTCCACGTGTCCGCTTGCCTGAATCATTGTTCCTCGCCCAAGTAAACTATTGGACCCAATTGACATCCGCTCTGGATACTTTATGCAGACATGCTCTTCAATCATGACATTCTCGCCCATTACCATTCTGTTTTTGTAAACATATCTCCTTACTGACCATCCAAACGCTCCTGGAATAAAGCTACAGAATTGGTCCAACAAAAGAAAAAACTGATATCGGTTTTTCTTGGCAAGTTCTCTTATTTTACTCTTTGTTCTTTGTATTATCATAGTATCTCAATTATTGTTTTCCATGAGGTTGGTAAGGTCATATTTGCGCTGGCAACAATACGAAAGTTTTTGATTCTTGCATGATAGGAATCAGAGTAAAAGGAGTTTTCAAGGTGTAGTTGGAAAGATCGTGGCAAAATGACGTTGATATTGTAGCTCCCTAGTGGAATATTTACGGTGTTGCTCAATATCTTACCTGTGACAGAAGGATGCAAGTTCAAAAAGATCGATATGTTATGAGACCCTGAACCGTGGGCTGCATCATTTATTTCGATGGTGCGTAACTGGCATACCATTTCCCGTGAGACTAAGCCTACTTCATTTAATCTTCGATAGCCATCATGCTCCATTTGAATCTTAGTTACTTCATCATCTTCTGCCATTTTGATCTGAGAATTAATTTGACTCAGCAATCCAAAAACGATTTCAGGAGTGATCACACATTGTTCTTGATCATTAATAATTACTGTATTGTGTGCTTTCGTCCTTTTAAATTCGTAACGTTCATTAATCACTGCATTATATATATATGTTCCAGAATCGACGATTATCGGATGACCTTTAACTTGCATAACAAAACTGCATTTGTCATTGTGCCCATGTCCTCCCCCACCATCAGTGCCTTTAGGCCCTCCAAAACCAACAATACCATAATGCTTATTCTTGAAAAACGCATACCCACTCCTGGGCCGAAGCTTTGCAATTCGACCCTGCTTCTCTGGGACTCGATAATTTAGTGCGAATTCCCCCAATCTGAAAAGAAAACTGTGGTCATAAGCCTTCCGATCAAAGTATTCTTTAAAAACGATAACACGATAATCACTGCTATCTCCTATCTGAGGAGATTGCCCATAGCAATTCATATAATCCGATGTTAGATTTAGAGCATTAATCAACCTTTTTTTGATGTCATTTCCTAGATGGACACCCACAAAGTCTTCTGATACGTTATCTTGAAGATATGTACGCATAAATAAAATACCGACCAGGACAGCCTCTAAGGAAAATTGATGGTACCCCAGGGCTGACTCAAAGTTTCCTCCATCTTCTCGAAATTGACGGGTTATTTCCTTCGCAAGCGCTATTTGTGCAATGGTACGAAATTTTTCTGCTTTTGAGCCCTCGAAACATTGAGAAACTGCTAAAAGACCGAGCATAGCGACAAGAAAATGGTTGTTTTTATTCTTAACTTTATCCATCATAATATCGTACCTATGAATATAAAGAGCATGCTTCCATAGCACATTGAGATAGCTACGCAGCTTTTTGCGCGAGATATGTGAAGCAGCAAAAGATATTACCAGAATTAAGTTCAGGGCTCTAAGCGCGACCGCCATACCAGAGCACCAGTTAATGCCAAAACAATATGGATTCTGTCTAATCCACGAATCTATCAACTCAATAAGACGAACACCATACTTTTTCTGACCAGTGCATTTAAGGGCTTGGATCAATGTTGGGATAAACTGTAAAGCCGAAAGCTGTATGGGCACGTTCAGATCTATACCCTTATTAGTTGAATAGTAAATCTGAATAAAAGGCCTCAGTGGCCATACGTAGCCTGAATAGTAATCCTTATGCCAGTTTAAATTGTTTTTGAAATTGGAAGAAGATATTTCGTAAATCTTCATTTCACCTGAGCAAATTTTATTTGCATCGTGGATAACTTTGTTTTCGTCAATAGTTTGGAACAAAAGCTTTGAGATATGACTCTTATCACTTTGAATCCTTCTTAAAAAAGCCATATCTGGATTCGGCGATTTATGCCAATTCATATATCTTGAAAAATAAATTAAACCTATCTCTCTCGCTTTAACCAACTTTTCCTTGTAACTCTGGCATAGGTATGTCATCCATTTCATGATACAATGCAAATTTAATCGCCTCTTCGGATTGATTGTCTTATACTCTGTAACTGATGGCTTTGGCTTTATTTTTCTAAAGCTGATAGTTCATAGCTAGAGGCTAACAATGGGAAAAGGAAAATCTTTACAGGATCGAGTTAGCCAAGATATTTACGATTCTTTCGGCAGCCCTTCCATCCCAGAGAGGGGGAGCAGATAATTGAAGATTGCGGATTGCGGATTGCGGATTATTTGATGAAGTTTTTCCATTAAGCTTTTGTAATTGAGAGGAAGCAACGCTGATGATATTCTCTTTTTTCGTTCCCGCCACTGCATTCGTTCCGCTGGTTACCGTAACTGGTCGTTCCGTGTTTTCTCGCAATGTTACGCAGGACACCCCTAATATCGTCGTTTCCTCCTGGATTCCACCAGAATCTGTCAAAACTAACTTGGAATCCGCCATGAGGTGAAGGAAGTCAAGATAGCCCAGCGGATCCGTGCAGTGAATCCATTTATTTCGGATTTCCGATTTTAGATTGCGGATTGAGAAATCGAAATATTGTTCGAAGCTAAACTGATGAATTCGTTTCAGGGTGCGAGGGTGAATGGGAAAAATGATTGAGATGTCTTTTGCTATTACTGACAGCGCTTCTAAAATTCCTTGAAAGGTTTCTCTATCATCAACATTGGAGGGACGGTGGAGGGTTAGGACAGCATAGGGCGTAATCGGTGAATTGTGAATCGTGAATGGTAAATGGTTGTTTCTGGATTTTGCATTTTGGATTTCGGATTTCGGATTAAGCAACCCTAATTTATGTAATATCTTTGATTCTTCGGCTTTCTGTTTGTGCCTGAGCAGGGTGTCGATCATGACATTTCCAACAAAGTGAATTTTGTCCTCTGATATACCCTCACGTCGCAAATTTTCGTTAGCACTCTCCTCAGTTGTAAAAAGGAAGTCGGCAATCGAATCGGTCAGTTCTCGATTGATCTCTTCTGGCATGCTCCGGTCAAAACTTCTTAATCCTGCTTCCACATGCGCCACCAAAGGGCGTTTCTGGGTTCTAGCTGCTGGGTGTTGGGTGCTGGGTGCAGGATAAACCATTTTGGAGGCGACGAGAGAGCAGGCCATAGTGGAGTTGACATCGCCCACGACTATTACAACGTGTGGTCGTTGTCTTTTCAGAACAGGCTCAAAACGTTTCATAATTTCAGCAGTCTGTTCAGCGTGTGAAACAGAACCAACTTCAAGATTAATATCCGGCTTCGGAATTTCTAAATTCTCAAAAAATAATTTTGACATTAGTTCATCATAGTGCTGCCCGGTATGAATAAGCTTATAGTGAATCGTAAAAGGTAAATCGTGAATAGTCGAATTATATAGTTTGATTGCGTCGATTATGGGAGCTATTTTCATGAAGTTGGGCCGTGCGCCTGCGACGAGCATGATTTTCGTGGATTTATCCATGGTAAATATTGAAACGGAAAAGATAAAATGCCTTTTACCTTTTACCTTTAATCTCTTTCCTTTCTCCCTTTCCCTTTTCCCCTTTTACTGCCTCAATTAGTGATTCGATGATTATTCTTTCAAGATCAAGGGAAACATCAAGTGGAACATGAATGTTGTAGTCATCTTTATAGATAAAGCTCGGTTTTTCCTTATAGGCATAATGATGCCATACTGGGGAAAACTCTGTTATTAGGTATTTCCCATTGCTGATCAGGAGATCAATATTGATCCAACTGGTTTGCAAATCCTTGGCCAATCTAACCGATAAGTCAATAGCCTCTTGAGGCACCTTGCCCCAAACTCCGGTTCCTCCTCCATCGATATTCACCTTCCACATGGACTCATCCGCTTGAAAGCGCCAATGGGCTTCTACAACCTTATTCCCGCCCACCACTGTCTTTAAATCCCGATCAAGCGTAATATATTTCTGAGCCAGCAAGGGTGGGGAAAGAAATGGATAATTCATTTTTTTAGCTTTGATTAGATGATAGTAAAAAATCCTTTTACTTAACATGCTGCCGAAGTATTTGGCTGAAACGATATTGAGCAGGTTAAGTGTTGAAATATTGTAGTATTTCTCCAGCTCTCTTCTATTGAACACTCTGAATACAGAACCGCCGCCGGCCCCGTACCTGTTTTTGATTACAATAGGATAACCTAATTTCTGTTCTGCTAGCTCTACTGAGTCCTCTGAAAGAAGCGGTATGGTCTCTGGCATGGGATACACATTCGCCTTTAAAAACAAATACTGTTTATATTTATCATTATAATATTTAATGATCTTGGGATCAGGGTACATCTTGATATGAGGATAGGCTTCATGAATGAACATAATATTGTCATATACTTCCTGTAAGGCCAGAGGATGGTTGGAAGAGTATTTAAACGATGGATAGTAGATAAGGATGTCTGTATAACTGAAATCAAACTCAAGCCAGTCGTGTTCTTCGAAATCAAACAACTCACAGTCAACACCATACTCGGCCAGCTTTCTCTGAAACGAAAGGAACCTTTCTTTTGATTTAAAGAGAACTGCCTTAATCATCTACTTTGCTTCCTGCATCTAGTATTGCTCGGGACACATTTCAAAAAATTACAAAATCCTTACTACCTTCATAACTTATGATTGGACGCCAGTATCAGGGAAATTATTGTCACGAGAGCATTCAATCCAATGCCAGCATCATTCTTGGCCTAGGTTACCTCGAATATTTTAGCGCCAGGGCCAAATAAAACCCTATTTCCAATTATGGGCCTGAGCTGTTTCCCCACCTCTACTGGCCTGCCCGATGATAATCTCCTGAGCTATATTTCAATAGTCATCAGTCTAGAAAACAAAACCGAGACGATACATGACAATAGCCCAAATCCCTTGGGTCATAAGAATGGTCTTTAGCCTAGTCATTATTTTTATCTCCAAGATATCTTTTCAGATCGTTTTATTGCTCATCGCCGTCGAATTTTTTTCTCCCTGCAGAACGATAATTGCCCAAGGATTCTGTTCTGAAAATAATCCACCCCATCCAGGGCCTTGAGAAACAGGTTCATGTCTGGTGCATTGCCACCGATTCGCGGCAGTGTGAATATATTAGATTGTAAGCTGACATAGCCAAAGTGAGATGTCGTCGCGCACCGGTAGCCTGCACGGCGAAGCATTTCGACTTGGTCCTGCCGATAGTCGCCGGGCATGCCATTCGGGTAACAGAACGATTGCACCGGAATGCCGAGCCGATCTTGGATCTCGCAACCTGAGGCGTGTAATTCTTTCCAGGAATCCTTGTCATTCAGGTACGCAAGAATCGGGTGCGTGTAGCTGTGCGAACCGATCTCGATCAAACCCGAGTCGGCGACTTTTCGCAGTTGCTCCCACGACATGAGTGCATAATTCGGCGGTGGTTCTGCAGGGATGGGGAATTTCGCTTGCTTTGCCAACTCGGCCACTCGGTACTCACGTTCAGCGACGGGCAAGCGCATAAGGGCAGAGAACAACAGACCTCGCTTTTCTTTTGCAAGTATAGGAACGCCACTGGCGTGCTCGCACAAGTCCAGGACTTGGTCGACCCAGATCCATGTGTTGCTATCGATTAACCCAGTAACGATGAACAACGTCGTTGGTATCTCAAACTCTCGTAAAACCGGAAATGCCCAGCGATAAAAATTAGCGTAGCCATCATCAACGGTGACTACGACCGCACGACTCGGGTACACCCCGTCACGCAGTAAAGCCGTCATTAAGTCGCGAAGCTTTAGGGGCCGGTAGTGTTTCTTGATGTACTCCAGCTGTCGGCGAAAGATGTTGACCGGCGTGCAGCGCGGAACATCCTCCTTTGGGCCGCAAAAGTTGTGATACATGATGATTCGCGGAAGGTGTGCAGAGAGTTCCCGCGCGACATGATACATTCCAGAGGCGGCCATCGACTGCCGCGCCAGCCTTTTCAGCTTGCGTACCACGACGTTACCTCCCGACTTTGACAATCAAAAGCCTACTGCAATTTTTCCAAGCCTCAAGATCACGAAAATCATTATATTTTGTGTCGGAGTTCATTTGGCAAATAGTTAAATGGTTGATTAGGTAAGTCGCTGAATACTTGAATTGTAAATTGGTTAAATAGTGAAGTGGATCAATAGCTTCGTAGCAAAAACGGTTGATTGGTTAAATGGTTAATTCATGCCTATCCGGTTAACACAGGCTCGTCCGATTCAGCAGGATTCAGTGTCTACGCACCGTAGTAAAAGTCCCTGTAGGTCAGAGCCTCCACTCGGGCGGCACGAGCCACAAGCCACAGGATACGCTCCAGATGGCGGGTGCAGACCGTCTCATCAGGGAAACATGCTGAAACTCCAACTGGGTCCGAGGGTAATCTGAGACGCGCAGGATAATACCCCAAAGCGCCAACCTGCAACCTGTGTCAACCGGATAGGCATGGTTAATTTAACGACTTGACTATTTATCGATTTAACCACTTGACCAATCCTATCCCTTCCTCGGTGTCCATGTTATCTGCTTATGTCCAAGCAAGAATTTGATGAACGCATGGCCTGCGGCCAGGTTTAGGAGTACGAAATAATGCAGGATGCATAAAACCCGTGACTTCTGACCATTTTTCTCAAGGAATGGAGATATGATAGCGCCCACGTAGGCGCCGTTTTGGAGTATGAAAAAAAGCTTATATATACTGCTGTAAGGCCAGAGGGCCAAATTTGAAAAGTAAGCTCCTATTAGCAAGATGAAGCACATGTATCGCAGGACTTTATGAGACCATAGCTGCCATGCGAACAACTTGGAACCTGTGAAGGTGAGGAGGTGACGCATGTCGCTCAGCGCCCATAAGGCTCTCAAGGAAACACGAATGCGCATTCTGTATTCGTCTTTTGATGATTTCAGCGATGCCTCTTTTAGGATGGCTTCGGGTTCATACACAAGGCGGTAACCCTGCTCCACGACTTTCAAGGGGATCACAAGGTCAGGCAATTGATCCCGATTCATCGGTTGGTATAGGTTTTTTCTAACGGCATCGATGCCTCCATCTACCCCAACTACTGATCCTAATTTCGTCTCAAGTCGCCGCAGAACATTCTCGTATTTCATATAGGTCGTGCACCCGTCCCCAATTGTCGTCCCATCCGGCTTGGTATAGACCATTTTCCCGGTTACATAACCCACGCTCGGATCATTGAAGTCTTGCACCAATCTGATCAGGGCATCCCGATCGTATATGGAATTGGCGTCTGAAAAGACGAGAATCTCACCTTTGGCTTCGGGTACAGCCATATTAAGGCCGGATGTTTTTCCGCCACGGGGTTCCTGCCTGATCAACCTTACCCTCTCACCTTCATACCTTCTCACGATTTCGTCTGTCCTATCCGTAGAACCATCTGATATCACGATAATTTCAAGCTTTTCCTTAGGATAATCAAGGTCAAGTTTGTTTCTTAAAGTATTATCAATACATTCCTCTTCATTATAGGCGGCTATGAGGATGGTGACATGTGGTTCAAAAGCACCCTCCTTGACACCTTTATTCCTGAAAATTCCAAATAAGAAGACCAGGGCAGGGTAACCGAGATAAACATAAATGATCATGAAGAGGGAAAAGAAAAATATTAATTCAAAGATTGAAATCATAATGATAATTTGACAGGATCTACAAGATTCTTAGGATTAGTTTTGTTTTCATCACTTTCCTGCCTCCGGCCTAGAGGGCCTATGGCCCGGAGGGATGAAAGTGATGAATAATAATCCGCCTTCGGCGAAAGGATCAGACGCTCATATCAAATATATACCATTTTACGAGTCAACTAAGTCTCTCTTCTTTCACATATTCCAAGAAAACAGGATAGAAGGATCGGATAAAGTTATAAATCACCTCGTGGGATTGAGATAATGATTTTTTCCCAAAAGGAATGCTTATACGGACAAAGGCGTTGTCTTCTCCTTTGTTCCCAATTTTTTTCCAAAGAGCAGCAACTTTTTGAGTAAAGGTGTCGGGACTTGCTTGGTCGTAAGACTGAAACCAATAAATGATAAGTTCCTTTTGCTGAGCCTTTTCAGCTATCATGGATGAATAAGATACGGAATTCTTGGGTTTTGAATTCAAAATGATATTGCCTTTTTTTCTGTCAGAAATCACCCAGCCTTGCCCGGGAAAGCAAACCAGCGGATCATGTGCGGCACCTATCTTCTTGTTTGTGAGGTAGTATCCGATGTAAAGGGAGATCGTGTCGTTGCCATTTGAGTAATGCTGATTGACGTAATCATCCAATTCCAGGGCTTTAACAATTTCTGGGCCCAAAGGCGTATATCGACTCATAGTCCAACCATTGATATCTATCAGCGCCTGACTTAACAGAACCTGTTTTTCAACGGGTGTTGACGTGGGTGTCTGGTAAATAAAGATGCTGGTCAGGGCAAAGCAGATAATGAGTATAATTATTTTGTAAGGTTTCACAGTTGTTAGCGTTTTATACAAGAATGAATCTCCTAAAAAGACTTTATTAGACAGGATTTACAGGATTTACGGGATTTTTTTGTTGTGCTGCATTACTTTCCGGACGAAAGTAATGTAACACAATCCGCGGCGGAGGGGCTATTTCGCTTGTTTGGGTTGACGGTATTTGCGTTTGACCTCAACCCCGGAAGGGCCGAAGTTGATTAAAAGCCCTATATCCTTTTTCAAACCGTTGAGGTAATTGACCAACTGGACCTCCCCAGTTAAATAAAAGTACAAAGGCATTTAAGGGGGCAGCCAGGATTTTAGGCTTTTGTCCTCGTTTTTTTGACAGGATTTACAGGATCATCAGGATTTTTTCTTTCTCAGTTTCCTGCCTCCGGCCCAGAGGGCCTACGGCCCGGAGGGATGAAAGGCAGAAGATCCAATCCGCCTATCGGCGGAGGAGAATTATGAGTCTTGGGGTGCTGGTTATCAGCAACAGGCCCGGCTTCCGTCTGAAGGACGGATGTCGTTTTCGCTCTTTCATCAGGGAAGGGTGAAAAATATCCACATAATCCTGTAAATCCTGTCTAAAAAATACCGTATTATTGTGCAGTTGACTTGTCCCAGATCGAGAGTATTCCTTTCACAACGAAGATGAAA